>Ga0181577_10002721_pt1 | contig 13792 bp, 18 predicted proteins | sample 101ome_21_FD_132468 | JGI IMG/M metagenome (GOLD analysis project Ga0181577, IMG submission 132468) | Coastal salt marsh microbial communities from the Groves Creek Marsh, Skidaway Island, Georgia - 101413BT metaG (megahit assembly) | ecosystem: Environmental > Aquatic > Marine > Intertidal...
CCTCCAAGGCGTCAAGGCGGCCGACTATGACGGCCTCAAGCCCTACACCGTGAACCACATCATCCACGAGGTCATTCACTACATTCAATACGCCACGGGCGCCATGAAGGACACCGTGAGCGCTTACACCCTCGGCCGTTCCGTGGTTCGCAACCAATCAACCGTTTGGAACCACGGCCCAGCCATGGCCCTTTCTCACGCTATCCGCACCGCCGCAGGGCGCGCCATCATGAGCGAGCCTCTGACGAGCGAGGAGAGCACCTCATACGGCACGAGCACGCCTTATCACCGCCAACCATGGGAGCGCCAAGCATGGCGAGCCGCTCACATTCTCATGCGCTCCTTCGGCGTTGAGCGATGCTCCCGCACAGTCCAAGCCTACGAGGGCTTCAAGGCCCGTGCCGCTCGCCGTGTGGCCCGCAAGGACCAACCCCGCCGTTGGTGAGACCGACCGCCACCCGACCGAAGGCGGCTCCATCAGAGGAGCCGCTTGAGCAAGAACCTTTGAGCGAGCATATTATATAGGGGGGACTCCGTGTCTCAATCATGGCGAACACCACCCAACCCCGACACCTCTCCCCCGAGGACACCCTTTTCATTCAATCCGAACTCGTGCGACTCGTGAAGCACTTCAATTCAACCGTGGGGATGACCCCTTGGTTCTCCGTTGAAGAGGACTGCGGGTTTGAACATGTCATGGAGTGCGTTCAAGAGGGCCGCCCAATGGCCGTTTGGAGTGGCGAGTCTGACGACACCATTTGGGGAGAGCCTCGCTTCAATGTGTTGTTCCGTGCCCTTCATGACAACATCCACGGCCACTTCAACGCAGGCTTTGACCTTGAGGGCGAGATTGAGACGAGCCGCCTTCAAGGCGTGCTCTGCGATGAAATCAACGCTCCCTTCTTGAAGGCCGTCCTTCACATTGAGACGCATGAGCAGGCCGCCATTTTCACCGAGACGGGCGAGTTCCCACCTCAGACCTACACGGCCGACCGAGTGCGTGAATTGGGCTTGACTCGCTGAGACCGACCGCCGACCGACCGAAGGCGGCCCCATCCAAGGGGCCGCCGCTCCCGCTGGGGACCCCCCCCTATGATTCACGGTAGCATAATTTTTTCAGATTTGCTCGCATACCCCTCTCGGACGCTATGAAAAAAATCGCCTTATGTTGATATAGGCGACAAGTTAATATAGGTGGGACTGCTACCATAGGACAGAGGCGAACCAAAATGAGCACCTATTGGACAACAACCTACCGATACATCGGAAACCAAGACGAAGAAGGCGAGTGGATTTACGAAGAATACACTTCCGAACATGAGACCGAAGAAGAAGCGTGGGACGCAGGCTCCTCCCGAGCAAGCCACTCCGAAGCGCTGAACCGCATCACCATTGACTCGGACGACGACTCATGGTGTGGCGCCACCACTTGGGAATTGACGGGCAACCGCTGGGACATCATCTGAGCCGCCACCGTTAAGAGCCACCCCGCCCAAGGACGACTCCATGTCCACGGTGAAGTCGCTCACGGCCGCAGGTGTAGCAACGACCACGCAAGCCATCCTCTTTGGCGTCGTCGTGAGCACCGACATTCCTGCACCACCACCCACGGGCGACCTCGTGGTTGAGGTCCGTGATTCTGACACCGCTGATGGCTCGGGCGACCTCATCGCCCGCCTCATCGTGCCCTTGGCCACGCCCGAGGCAAGTGGAATGCAATCGGTCATTTTCCCCGCTGGGGTCCGATGTGGGAACGGCATCGCCGTGAACACGACTCTGAACGGCCACGACGACATCGTGGTGAGCATTGACTATTCGTGAGGCCCATGCAACAGGTCATTTTCTGCTGGAACCCCGAAGCGACCCGCCTTTGGATTCTTTGGGACAACGACCGACGAGATTCGTTTTCGTCGCTTGCGTTCCCCGACCGCTTCGCCCTATTCGGCCACATAGCCTCGTGCGTGAACTCGTGGAAGAAGGAATACGATGTGGACATTTGCTCGGTCATTGTCAAGAACCCAACGGCCGACCACCAAGCATGGCTGATTGATTGGCGCCCGATGGAGCAAGCGAACGCCCGTTGCATCACTCTCCAATGAAATAGGTGGGCAAACGGTATATACCGCATGTGGCCTCGTTTGCACCATGGGGGAACTCAAGAGGCTGGACCTCATGAGCGACCCCTCCCTCATTGGGAGTGCACTTCAAGCGCTCCTATTGGTGAACCCCAAGCGACGCTTTGCCGTGCTCCGAGAGGGGGGCGACTTGGTGATTCTGACCGAGGATTGAACATGACGCTCACGAGCGACCACCAAACCCACCTGCACCACATTTTCTATGCCCTGTGTCGGGAGCGAGGCTGGGCGCTTGGCCTGCCGACCTCGTTTGACTTCGGGTATTTGGACGCCGACTTGAAGCATGTCCAAGCCCGCATCGTCCTCAAAGAGGGGAAGCCGCTCATCCTCTTTCACCCCGCCGCCTTTGGCCGTGGGAGCCTCGTGAAGGGCCTCCTGCATCACGAGATATGTCATTACCTTCTCGGACCCGAGGTCGGCCACGGGCCACGATTCTCGGCGCTTGAGGAGGGCTGGGACGGCTTTTGGGCGTGGAAGCAGGAGTCCGCCGACTTCGCACGGTGGCTTCTGAGGCAACGCCCCGAATATCGCCTCTCGTGCCTCGCCTGTGGGGCGGTTATGCTGAGGAATACAGTTCCCGTTGGCCGAATAGCGTGCCGTGCCTGTTGTGAAAAGCACGCTAATGGTCAATATGACGAGAGGTATAACCTTCATATAGGTGGGGATGGGGTGCTATACCCATGACCGCAGAGAAAATCGGCAAGCAAGAGATGAAGCGAAAAACGAAAGCCCACATTCAGCAAGTGTTTGAGGACGCTGGCTTCGTGGCCGTGGAACGGAGCGCAGGCGCCGTGAACTACATCGCTCTCAAGCCCAACATGGACACCCAATATGTGGCCGCTTCCATTTACGGCGACCGCCGTGGCGCCGCCTCCATTTGGGTCAAAGACGATGTTTTCCACGCCCTCAAGGCCAAAGGCAAGGTCTCGGCCGACGACGACCGCACCATCCAAGATGTTTCGTTCTTCAAGCGAGGCATGGCGTGGAAAATTGAAATCCACGACCTCTCGGACGCCATCATCGGCGACATTCTCAACGAAACCATGGTTTGGTGGCGTGAGACCGAAGCAGAACTCGCCGCCGCCGAAGCCGAGAAGGCTGAGAAGGCACGCCTCGCCGCCGAGCGAGAGGCCGCCATGGACGCCAAGCGCAAGTCCCCATTCTGAGACGGTTCCATTTGCTTTCAGCGACAGGTTAATATAGGGGTGTCCCCTACCCTTAACCATGCAAGACGCAACCCCAACCCAATTTGAAGCAGGCCGCACCTATTTCGTGAACACCCAAAACACGGGACTGAAAGTCGCATACCGTGTCGTGGCCGTCCAAGACAGGACCGCCACCATTGAAATGCGAGACGGCACCACCAAAGTCCGCCCTATTCAGCGCTACGCTATCGCCGACGGTCGCGGTGTTGATGTGTTGGTGTTCAATGAGTTCGGCCGCTTTTCGTGGGCCGACCAGCCAGCCGATGAAGTGTTTGGTGAAGAGTGGGTCGCCGTCTTTTGGGACGAGTGATTTCAGCGACTCCTTCATATAGGTGGGGCGTCAAGTCCAAACCATGAGAACAACGACCGTTGAAATCAGCATTGGACAAACGACCATCCGAATTGAAGCGCCCGTGGACGCCCCCGTCATTGTGAACGGGAGCACCACCGCTCAGACCGAGACCATCGTGCACGAACGCAAGCAACGCCGAAGCGGCTACACCATTCACGACCGAGCACCCGACCATTGTTCACAATGCGGAGCCGAAGGACGACGATGCAACCACGAACTCGGCGGTTGTGTTGAGTGTCGGTGAACCCAATGTGGACTGAACAACACCGCCCAGCGAACCTCTTTGAGGTCGTGGGCCAGCACCACATCATCAAGGTCCTGCTGGCCATGGTTCAGCGCCTCCACGAGGACGACGACGCCAGCATACCCCACATGCTCTTTGCAGGCCCAGCGGGCACGGGCAAGACCTCAACGGCCATCGCCTTCATGAAGCACGCCTTCGGCGACGCATGGGAGTCCAATTGGCTGGAACTCAACGCCTCAGACGAGCGCTCCATCGGAGTCATTCGCACCAAGGTCAAGGAGTTCGCCAGCCGTGGCGTTATCGGAACCTACACCACCCCCGACGGGGAGACGCGCCCAATGCCGTTCAATGTCGTGTTCTTGGACGAGGCCGACAACCTCACCCCCGACGCTCAGTCCGCCCTGCGGCGAACCATGGAGCGCTACAAACAGACCCGCTTCATCCTCTCGGCGAACTATCCGCAGAAATTGATTGACCCCATCAAGGACCGATGTGCGTTCAGCGACACGAGGTTTCAGCCCGTGTCCAACGAGGACATGAGACTCGCCCTCACCGCCCTATCGGACGCACTAAGCCCCGACGCCATGAACCTCCTATGCAGGACCAGCCGAGGCTCCATGCGAAAGGCGCTCAACCTCCTGTGGACGCTAACCCGAATCAAAGGCCCCGTCCATGTGGACGATGTGAAGGACCTCATCACCACGATGGACCCCGACCGCACCAAGTCCCTATTGGCCAAGGTAGCCAAGGCCAAGAAGGCCAGCCGTGGAGATTCGCTCCGCCTGTTCAGAGAGGTGGACAAAGAGGTGGACGCCATGGCCAAGCGAGGCATGACGGGCGTGGAGATTCTCAACGCCTTCTATGACCTCGTGGCCTATGACGACTCCATGCCGCTCGGCCTTCAACAGGCAGTCCTCTCGGGCCTCGGCGACGGCCTCTATTGGGCCAGCGTCGCTCAAGACGATGTGCTCGCAGTCAAGGCATTCTTGCGAAAGGTCGTCTTGTAGGCAGGTTAATATAGGTGATTGATTTTGGTAGCAAACATGAGACTAACCCATAGCGAGACGCTATCCATCCAACGAGACCGCTCCACGGCAGATGAAATCGCCGTTGAATGCGAGAACTTCTTGGCCATCCCGTGCGTGGTCCATCAAACATTCCTTGACCGCCTGCTTCGCCGCTGGCGTGTCTCGTGCCTACGCGCCCACCTTGAGGACGGCTTCGTTTGGGAGAGGCTCCCATGAGCCACGAGGCGGACGACAACCCTCGCATTCTTGAAATCATCAAGGAGCGTATGAAGGTCGGAGTGGAACGCTACGGCCATGGACTGCGCTCTGAGGACGACACCCGCCAATGGGGCAACAAAGACGACTCGTGGGTTGAGATGGCCATTGAAGAGGCGCTGGACATGTGCGTCTATTTGGCCACGGCGCTCATTCGGATTGAGAACGAGCGCAAGGCGCTGGACGACAAAATCCGTGAATTGGAGGTCCGTCAAAAGCAGGCTCTCATGACCGAGAAGGTGGCCAAGCAGAAGAAGCAAAGCCTATGGAACCGCTTCATGTGGGGGCGGCTGGGGGAAGAATGATGAGTCGTGAACCCCTTCTCATCCTTGATGTGGCCGCCAAGGGAGACAAATCGGAGTGGAGCACCATGCTTCGGTGCAAGCGTCGCAACGGCGACACCGTGAACCTCCAAGTGCATGGATGCAAGGCCGCCTTTTGGACGGCCAAGCCTGCATCTGAACAACCGTGGGCGACTCGTGTTGATGGCGTCGTGAAGGTCGTTGGTTCCGATAAGACGAGCGTGGAGGGCAAGCCCCTCATGGAGGTCGTCGTTGAGTCTCCGTTCCACATGCGTGAGGTTCGGGACTTCTATTATCCACACTACGCCGCCGACGCTCGCTGGTCGTCGCTGGTTCGCTGGATTCACGGCTGGGAGGCCGTCATTGAGGTGGACTTGACCAAGGACCTCGCCAACCTGCGCCCCGTGAACATTCATCCCAGCGAGGTGCCTGCCTCGGACTTCACCCCCTCGCTCCTCTATTTTGACATTGAGACCGCCGACTCGCTGGACACCGAGAACGCTCCCGAACCCGTCGTCTCAATCGCCATCTATGACTCCGTGTCGGGCGTGCATGAAATCGCCACCACCTCGCCCACGAGCGAGCGGCTGGTCAAGCGGTTCCTTGGCTCGCAAGAGGCTCTTGAGTCCGTCGTGGAGCACGAGAACCCCATCCCCCCGATTGACCCCGATAAGGTGGTCGTGGTGAACTTTGACCACCCCAACCTGCTGGAACGAGAAGCCCGCCTCTTGGTTTGGTGGGCTGACGCTCTGAAACGGTATGACCCCGATGTGCTCGCTGGGCAGAACATCAAGGGTTATGACATTCCATACCTTTACAACCGAGCCAAGCGGCTCAAGTGGAAAGAGGGGTTGTCCGTGCCCAACCTCAAGGGCATGACTCGGATGCCGACCTTTGACACCAAAATTGCCTACGCCGAGCAGGTCCAAGGCGCCGCCGCCACGACAGGAGCGGCCTCGCTCTCGTGGATGGCTCACTCAACGCTGGGCTACGGCAAGGTGCCCCGAACCCGCATCACCCAATTGATGCACGAGGACCCCATGATGCTCGCCGTGTATAACGCGTGGGACAATGTGTGCGCTCACCGTTGCATGGACAAATTGGACCTCCTGCCTTTCTATGTGATGAAGACGGCGTATCACAATAGCACCCTCCATAACTCGCACTCCAACATGATGCTCGTTGAGGACATGATGGGCCACCTGCTGATGAAGGAGAACATCATCCTCCCATCCGTGCAGGTCGTCGCTGACTCCATGCCCGAGGGCGGGATTGAGCAGGGCGGCTTCGTGATGGACGCCCCGACGGGTGTGTGGAAGAACGCCTTTGAATTGGATAACTCCATGGAATACCCCTCCGCCATCATCACGGGGAACTTCGGACCCGACACCAAGGTGGACCCAGCCGACTACCCCGACGGCTTCCCGTTTCCCTACACCAAGACGCAGGGCGGGCGGTATTATCGCCGAGACAAAGAGTCCATCATGGCTCGTGTCCTTCGCAACCTCGCCAGCGCTCGGCAGGCGCTCAAGAACGAGATGAGAACCGAGAAGGACCCCGAGCGACTGCTCCTGCTGGACCGCCAGCAACGGGTTATGAAGGAGAATATGAACTCGTGGTATGGTGTGCTGGGTTCGGGACGAACCGAGAAAACCCGCAACCGACCGTTCCGCCTCGCCGACCCTGAAATCGGGTCCGACATCACCGAAACCGCACGACTGCACAACGATTGGAACAAGCACTACATCAACGGCCGCACCCTTTGGTTCTGCGATGAAGGGGTATATGTGGAAAAAGACTATATACCCCCATCCCTTGGGTGCATGGAACTCCGCTTCATGACGCTCTATCAAGACACGGACTCCTGCAAGGTCGCCATCGCCAACCACGACGAGGCCGAAGCCGCCATTCGCCCCTTCACCGAGCGGGACATTATGGACATGGCTGAAATCCTGTGCTCGGAACTCAACGAATCGTTCCACGATTTCACCAAGCAGACGCTCAATGTGGCCAAAAACGAGTTCTTCAACATCAAACCCGATGCCTATTATGAGCGATATTTCCAATGGGGCGTCAAGAAGCGCTATGCCTATCGGGATTATTCGGGCAAACATGGCTATCGGGGCGTGGAACTGCGCCGTTCATCGTCTCCGCCCGTCGTGAAACGGGTTCAGCAGGCCATTTTTGACTGCATTTTAGACGGTGGAGAGGCCATTGAGGTCGCTGAATTGCTCCGTGAGCACCATGAAATGATGCTTGACCCCGCCAAAACGGAGCAGAAGGACTTCGGCCAGCCGTTTGGATTCAAGAAAAAGGGCACTTTCGCCTACAAAGCGGCCATGTGGAGCAACGAAAACCTCGGCACGACCTTTGATTTGGGGGACAAACCGCTCATTTTCTTCGCAAAATCGGCCCCAGCACCCCTCCCGAACAACCGCAGGGTCGCCGTGGAGTGGGGAGACACCCCCGACCAGCACGGTATTGAGGTGGATAGGCCGATGAGCATTGACGCCTTGTTCGCTCAGAGCAATTCGTTCGCCGCCATCCTTGGGGCGCTGGGGACAAATTGGGACCGTTGCATATCGGGGGTCGGCACCTCCACCTTGGATGAGTGGTTCTCATGAGACTCGGCAAGGAACGGGAATGCTATCGCCTGCTAAGGGGTGAGGTCGGCCTCACCCACTTCCAAGTTCGGACGCTGGCTTATCGCCACATGAGGAGCCAGCGCTGGGTCCGAGCCATCGGCAAGGAACGAGCCGCCTTCGTGGAAGAGAACTCCGAACTCATTGACTCCATCGCCCTACAATGTATGCGTGAGGACCCTCGGGTCGCAGGGCGCGCCATCCTGTCTTTGGTTTGGAATGACCAAAAGCAACCACCTGCCGTTTGTTGGACGGTCGTTTCTGAAGCAAATCAGCGAGTCGCCGAGGCTATGGACTACAATAAGAAGCAGGTTCGTCAAATGTGGGAGGCAACCCGCAAGATGCGAGAGTGGGAAGCAAATCAAGGACATAAACGATGGACTGAGGACCACTTGGAGACCTACCTCATCATCAAGGGCTTCCTTCCCCCCAAGACACTTTGACCGCTGGTTTAATATAGGTGGGCTATGTTAGGTCGGGTTGGAGAGAACCCAAATGAGCCTAACCACCATTGAAGCCATGACCCAAGCCGTCGCCCTCGCTGGCGGACGAATGACAGAAGAACAATACCTTGAGGCAGTCTGCGACCTCATCACGGCCAGCGGTCGTGAGACGACTGTGAAGTCGTTGAAGTCCAACGCTTTCAGCGCCACACGCATGGCCAAGGCTGGCGTGTGCCGAGTCTCAATTGGCGACGACCGCCAAGTGTGGTCCAAGGGCCAAGCCGACATTCTGCTGGCTGGCGGAGCGCCCATGGTGAACTCCGTGGTCTCCGCCCCAACCACCCCAACCCCTGTGGGCGTCGTCCCAGCCGACGACACTCCTGTGGCCACCGTGCAGGTCGGCGGCTCCTTCTATGGAGTCCCACGCAACAGTCCCGAGGCCGTTGCCGCCTTGAGCGACTACCTCAAGTCGCTCATCCCTGCTCGCCGTGTGTTCGTTGAGTCCGAGCGACAGGAATACCGCCTCTTGGCCAACCGCCTGCGCCGCTCCCTTGCTGGCGACACCATCAAGGCCCACATGCTTTGTGTCGGCCCCACGGGTTGCGGCAAGTCTGAACTCGCCAAGTCCTTCTTCCACGAGGTTCAGCGCCCTCTGCTCCGTGTGAACTTGTCCGACGGCATCACCGAGGACCAATTCATCGGCTCCCGCACCCTGCGAGACGGCGAGGTCGTTTTCCAAGACGGCCTCCTCACCATGGCCGCCGAACTCGGCCTGCCCCTCCTGTGCGATGAAATCAACGCCGCTCGTGAGAACATTCTCATCGCCCTCAACGGGTTGATGGACACGGGCATGTTGGTCATTCCCGACGACAACAACCGTGTGGTCAAGGCCAAGGCTGGTTTCATGATTATTGGAACCATGAACCCACCCGAGGACTACGCTGGCGTGAACGAGATGAATGCGGCCACCAAGAACCGCTTCACCTATTCCATTCCCTTCACCTACCTCCCTCGGGACATGGAAGTGAAGGTCGTCATGCAACAAACGGGCTTCGCCGACGAGGACCTCGTGGGCAACCTCGTGGACCTCGCCAACGACCTCCGCCGCCTCAAGAAGGAGCACCAAATGGAGTCTGACACCTCCACCCGTATGCTCGTTCAATTGGTGGACGAGATGCAGGACCTCTCGCTCTCCGAAGCCGTGCGCTATGTCATGATTGGCCGCTACCTCCCCGACGAGATGGCGACCGTTGAGGCCGCCGCTCGTGCTCGCCTTGAGGACTTCGCTTGAGACTTACACCCCAGCCGTGCAACGGCGGGGGGAGGACGGCTGGGCGGTTCGCTCTCTTCCCTCCCCTCGCCACCTCGGTTCATATAGGTGGGACTGACCCTTCGGGTCATGACACCACCTTTTGATATGGGGCAACGGATTGAACACCTTGAAGGACGGATTGAAGAACTTGAGGACCTCGTGCGACGCCTGTGCAAGCACACGGGAATGCGTATGAAGACCCTCAAGGAACTGCACCGAGACCAACAAACGCTCATCCCCCGAGTGCAACGGACCCTTGAGTGATTTGACATGGGAGTCATGACCGACGACGAGGCGACACCCCGTTGTCCAATGTGCGACAAACCCATGTGGGACCCTCGTGAAGCCGCAGTCGGCCAATGTGTTGGATGCTGGATGAATACCGTGGGAAGGCGCTTTTAATGCTCTTTGGACCCAAGGCGCCCATTGAGGGCGTCCGCCAATGGCTTCGGGACCCAATCCGCCCACTCATCCTCTTTGGCCCCGCTGGGAGCGGCAAGAACCACATTCTCGCCACCGTTGGAGCCGACTTGGAGATGGAGGCCGAGACCCACGAGAACCCTCTGAAAGCGATGGACAACGCACGCCACCCGACCTTCTTCGGAAAAGGCCGCTACGCCGTCGTGGACGACGCCGATTTCATCAGCAAGGGGTTGTGGACCAAAATAGCAAACGCTCTCCCTCACGCCCCTCCTACGGCCATTCTCGCCCAATCCTTGCACTCGGTTCCGTATCAAGTTCGCAGGTCATGCGTCGTGATTGAACTCAAGCGCCCGAGCGAATCGCATATGCGTTCCATGCTGGGCGACCACCCCCTATCGGCTGACATAGCCAAGACCGCCAAGTCGTGGCGGCAGGCTATCGTAGCCGCTGAACTCGGCGTGGTTCCAAGCACCGAGAACCTCGGGTTCGTCCATGCACGAGACCAAGCGAAGGCCGTCCTTGCTGGTCGGCTCACCCACGACTTTGACACCCACCCACTCTCCGTGCTGGGCATGGCTCATCACAACGGCACGCCACCCGAGCAGGTGGCTCGTGGACTGATGATGCACTCCCATGCGTGGGACATTGACCACCTCTCCACCGTGTCTCGGCGCTACATCGCTACACTTCGTTCAGACCGACAGGACAACCCACCCTATCAAACCCAATAGGCCGAACTCTTAATATAGGTGGTGTGCGTAGGACTAAACATGACCCAACCATGGACTCCCCAAACCCAGCGTGCCTATCAGCACCACCTCGGCAACCTCGCCAAGGTGTTGAGCGGCCAATACGAAGGCAAAGGCCGAGCAGTCAAGCGTCTGACTGTCGGTCCTTCGGAACCATGTGCAACCGACGGCGAGACCGTTTTCCTGTCCTACCCCATCATGGAGGGCATCAGCGACACCATGAACCTCATCCTCTCGGAGGCCATCCTCGCCCACGAGGCCGCTGGCCACCTTCGCTACACGAACTTCAACGCTTGGAAGTCCATGACCGACGGCATCAAGCGTGGCGAGGAGGACCGCTTGCTCCACGACTTCGTGAACATTTTTGAAGACGCCCGAGTGAACTACCTCCTCGGCAAGGACTTCGCAGGTTCCAAGAAGCGCTTGGACATGGCCCAGCGCATGATGATGGAGCAACACAAAGAACGCGTCGCTGGCCGTGTCATTGACGACTCTGAGGCCCCCAAAATGGGCGTTATCGCCATCGCCACCGAGGCCATCCTCTCGGTCGGCCACTTCATCAACCACCCAAAGGTTATCGCCATGATGGACGAAGCACGCCCATTCTTTGCTGACGCATTGACCGCTCGCAACACAAACATGGTCGTCAAGGCCGCTCGTGTAGTCCTTGAAGTCTATCGCACTCACTTCCCCGAGGACGAGACGGGCGGCTCCGAATACGGTGCCTCCTCCTCCCCCGAGGGCGAGGGCTTGTTCTCCGACGACATGAGCATTGACAACATAGAGAAGTCGGCGAACTCCCAAAAGCGAGACAAAGTGAAGGCTCAAGACGCCGACGCCAAGCGCTTCAAGGACCTCGTGGACAAAATCCCCACGGGCGACTCCACCCAAGACGGCGACGGCCCAGCCGAAGGCGATGCTGACGGCGACGGTGAGTCCGCTGGTGGCGACGCTGGCTCTGAAGGCGATGGCGATGGCGAAGGCGATGGCGAAGGCGATGGCGATGGCGAAGGCGATGGCGATGGCGGAGAGGCTGGCGACGAGGCTGGCGACGGCAAGGGCAAGGGCATGAATACGCTCTCCGACACGGCCGACGACGACCTCGGCCATGGAACTTTCACTCGTGAAGGCGACAACACCGAGGACGAGTTCCTTGGTGGCGCCACGGGGTCCTTCAACGCCCTCTTTGAAGGCGACGACCTCGCTGAGAACCTCAAGGCCGAGGCTCAAGCCGTGCTTGACGGTGCCGACGACCTATGGTTCCCCGAGGACGCCGACCTTGGCGACTTGACCGTGGACCACGCTCCCGCCGATTCGGGCGACCGTGTGAATGACGGTGGCCACCTCATCATCACTCAAGAGAACGAGATGTGGCGCTGGGGCATGGCCGATGTGTCCGAATATGAGAGGACCAAGGGTCAAACCAAGGCCGCCGTGAAGCGTGTCGCCAAGACCTTGGAGAACCTCATCAAGGGCGCCGACACCCGCTTCACCACCCACCATAAGCGTGGGAACTTGGACGACCGCCGCCTGTGGGCCGTGCGCTCCTCCGACCGCCTGTTCACCAAGCCCAAGGTCTATGAGGACTTCAAATTGCGATGCGTCATTCTCATTGACGCCTCGGGGTCCATGTCGGGTCGCCGTGCCGACCAAGCCGCTAAGGCCGCCGTGGCGCTCTCTGAGGCCATGGAAGCCGTTGGGGCGGACTACGAGGTCGTGGACTTCAATTCGTCCAACGGAAGCGTCCGTGGCTATGACTGTGGGGCAACCTACATCAATGTGCGAAAGGGCGCCAACCAAAGCCTCACCACGACGGTCAAGCGTCAAATCGCTACGCCCTTCGCTGGGTCGCAGAACTCCGACGGCTACGCCGTGAAGTGGGCCATGAACCGCACCAAGCAATTCGGCCGTCCCGACGCTCGCCGCATGGTGTTCATCATCAGCGACGGCTCGCCATGTGGCCCTTCTCCTCGGGGCATGGGAAGCGGCCAGCACCTCGTTCAAGTGCTCGCCGACGCTGAGAAGGACGACTGCATTCTGTTCTCGGTCGGCATCGCTGGGATGGACACGAGCCGCTGGTATGCAAACCACGGCCACGCCTCCGTGCGGAGCATTGAGAACCTCGCTGGGGACATTCTCCTCCCCTTGAAGGTGGCCCTCAAGAAGGCCCTCAAGAAGAAGGTGGTGGTTCAATGAAGCGCAAGGTGCTCATCCCAATGAACGACGAGACGCCCAAGCGCCGCACGGGCACCTACAACCTGCAAGAGACCGAACGCCACGCCCTTGCGTTTGAGAAGGTGAACTATCACCCGAACAAACCCATTCTCGGCTTTGTTGATGGGGCGGACCGCTACACCGAGGAACTCAATTGGGGAGCGGTGGGTTGCTGGGGCGAAGAACCCGTGATGCAAGCCGTGAGAGCCATCGCTGAGACGCCCATGCTCGGCGACATTGTTATTCAGCAGAATAGCGAATGGTCGGAGACCGACGAAGCGATTCAGATTGGCGTTCTTTGGCCTACGGACCGCGTGCCTCAAGGTATATTCATGCGTGGTCTCGGGTGTGCCCCAAAGCACCGCATGAAGGTGTGCGCCAAGGCCATTTCACCGCGAGCGGCTCACCAGTTCCAAGTGGACCTCATGGGGGGCGAGGAATGGGACGCTCGGGTGGAGAATCGCAAGAACGCCGTTCACACCCGCCTC
>Ga0181577_10002735_pt1 | contig 13746 bp, 6 predicted proteins | sample 101ome_21_FD_132468 | JGI IMG/M metagenome (GOLD analysis project Ga0181577, IMG submission 132468) | Coastal salt marsh microbial communities from the Groves Creek Marsh, Skidaway Island, Georgia - 101413BT metaG (megahit assembly) | ecosystem: Environmental > Aquatic > Marine > Intertidal zone...
GTTTCTGGAACCGGGCAAAAGGCCGTTCAACAGTTAAATGATGAGATTAACGGGGTCGATGGCCCCAAGGCATACCCTCATCGAATTCACAAAAATGCTTTGCCTCATTGTGATGTGTTTTTAGACAATGGCTACACTAAAGAAGAAATGAAGCTTGCCACCGAGCCGCAAAAAATAATGGGAGAGTCAAGTTTTAAAATCAGCGCAACGGCTGTACGCATACCTACTGAAGGGGGCCACAGTGAGTCCGTTAACCTGACTTTCGATCGCGATTTTGACCTATCAGAAGTGCGCCATATCCTCGGCAACACCCCAGGGGTAATTTTGGAAGATGAACCTTTAAATAACCTCTATCCAATGCCGATAAATGCTCATGGTAAAGACGAGGTGTTTGTCGGACGATTGCGTCGTGATCTGAGCGCATCAAATAGCTTGAATCTTTGGATTGTCGCAGATAATTTGCGTAAAGGAGCCGCCACCAATGCCGTTCAAATCGCAGAATATTTGTGCGCGAATCATCTAATTTAAGGCAACGTTTTTCAGATTATTTGCAGCGTTTATACAAGCGCTTTTAGCCCAAATTTCTGGGCACGTTTCTGGGTAAGTTTTGTATTAAAGATTTTAGTACATTAGCCTTTCTATGCAAACTTTAGACTACATACAGAGTATGCGTGCAAAAAACATTATTCGATTCCCTCTTTTGACCCTCATTACGCTATTGTCGTTATGGGGTTGTAGTGACGACGACAACGGATATACCCCTCTAAATATTAGCGCCTTAGCAGATCAAGCGGAGGTTTTTCAAAACGCTGTTTTAACCCTTGATATTTTAGAAAACGACACTAATGTTCCCATTGATGGGCAAATTCTACTAGATGCCCCGAGCAAAGGAACCGCGAGTATCACCGCGCACAATAACCTCGGAGAAGCACGTCTAACCTACACGCCAAATCCTGGGGCTTTGGGTGAAGATAGTTTTATTTATAGTGTATGTGATGAAATGGGAAATCAATGCAGCAACGCCCTTATTACCATCAATATTTTACCGGTGACTCCAGTAACTCTGGATTTGTCCTTAGTCCCTTATCCAAAACTTTCCGATTATAACTTTTTTGAAGGGCCAATGGCGCAACAAGAGCCCGCATTTGGGGTTTTGCCCTATGAGCCCATTAGTACCTTATTTACAGATTACGCGCACAAAAAGCGTTTTGTTTGGATGCCTGAAGGCCGCAGTGCTTCTTTCGTGAGTGACGATGTGTTGCTCAACTTCCCAACCGGTGCAGTGCTCATCAAAACCTTCTACTACGATAATGTATTACCCGATTTAACCACACGAATAATTGAAACCCGCTTGCTGATCAAAAAAGAAGATGGTTGGTTATTCGCGGATTATATTTGGGATGCGGAGCAGCAGGAAGCCATGCTTGATGTAGAGGGTTATGGTGCTAACGTGCCGATTGAATGGGTTGAAAACGGTCAAACCAACTTTGTAAACTATCGCATCCCCTCAAACAGCCAGTGCTATACCTGTCACAAGGCCTATCAAGAAGAAACGCCTATAGGGCCCAAGCCACAGAATCTTAATGGTTTGTTTGATTATACTGATGGGGCAAAAAACCAACTTGAAAAATGGGCCGATGTGGGTTACCTTGAAACGGGCTTCCCTTCTCAAATCAATACCGTAGTGGATTGGTCCGACGAAACACAAGATCTGGAGATGCGTGTTCGCTCTTATTTTGATATTAATTGTGCGAGTTGTCATAGCGACAGCGGACATTGCGATTATCGTGCATTACGCATGAATTTTTCCGGTAGTGCGGATTTAGCAAATCTCGGGGTTTGTGTTGATCCAGACACGCCCATACCGGGATTCGAAAACGCCAAAATTATTGAGCCTGGTAATGCACAAGGCTCAGTCTTGTTCTTTAGGCTGCATACCACGGATGAAGAATACCGAATGCCTTTATTAGGCCGAAGTCTTCGTCATGAAGAGTCTTTAGAATTTATTGAACAATGGATCCAAAACTTAACGACCGTTTGTGACTAAGCAAACACTAATTATTACTTTATGAAATCAATCTTTACTCTTGCGACCTTGATAGCCTGTACCGCATCGGCTTTGGGTCAAATTTCTTTTACTCCTGAATTCATTGACACCAGTCGCTCTGATCGCGCTGTGGTAGATATGAATGGTGACTTTTTAGACGATATTGTCTCTGTAGCGACTTCGTCTGTGCAAGTCTTTTATCAGCAAACCGATGGTTCATTTGTCGAAGAAATCTTGTTTACCTCTCCGGCAGATAACTTACCTTCTTGGAGTCTTGCGGCGGCCGATTACGATGGTAACGGTTATACTGATTTGCTCTACGGAGGAGGAAATGGTGTGACCATTATGCGCGCCAATAATTCAGGAAATGGTTTTCAAGAAATTTCTTTTCCGCAATACGTGTTTTCACAACGCTCCAACTTCGTTGACATCAACAATGATGGGCACCTAGACGCTTTTGTGTGTCACGACGTAGAACCTAACGTATACTACATCAATGATGGACAAGGGAATTTGACCTATTTCCAGGGAGGAATTGGAGATTACCCTAGTGGTGGACACTATGGCTCTGTATGGATTGATTATGACAATGATGGTGATATGGACATGTTTAACGCCAAGTGTGGTGGAGAACCCGCGCGTCGTGAAGATGAGTTACACCAAAACGATGGCTTCGGTAACTTTACCGAAATCGCTGCCTCGGCAGGTTTACTTGACCCAATGCAAACTTGGTCCTCTGCTTGGGCGGATTATGACAACGATGGCGATATGGATGTATTTGTGGGAAACAGCACGGATCCTTTTGCACACAAACTTATGACCAATAACGGAGACGGTACTTTTACGAATATTTCTGCAACTTCTGGGGTGCAAGATTTAGCCGCTACGGGTATCGAAAATTGCGCTTATGATTTCAATAATGATGGTTTTGTAGACATCGCTTCTAATGGCCATATTTTCTTGAATAACGGAGATTTAACCTTCACCCTTTATAACAACGTATTGCCAAGCAACAACGGTAGTTTCGGGGACTTGAATAACGATGGTTTTGTCGATTCGTTTACCGGAAGCACCATTTACATGAACAATGCTAATGACAACCATTATTTAACCATCAATACTGTAGGTGTAGAGAGTAATCGCAACGGGATTGGGGCGCGCATTACAGTAGTGTCTGACCTCGGGAGTCAAATCCGTGAGGTACGCAGTGGTGAAGGCTTTAGATTGATGAGTACCCTGAATACGCATTTTGGACTTGGACAAGACACGGAAATTGCAACCATTACAGTTCAATGGCCTTCTGGAATTGTCGACACTCTTGAAAATGTGGCTGTAGACCAAACTATAGTTATCGTAGAAGGGTCTACGATTCTTGGGGTAAGCGATCAAGATCCTTTGTCCCTTGCTTTATCACCAAACCCAGTGCGTGATATACTTATGATAAGTGGCGCCCAAAGTGTTGAAGGAGCGCAGTACGATGTCTTTGACATGCAAGGTAAGGTCGTGGCGCAAGGCGTTTTGAATAATGGCAGCATCAACGTAGGCGCACTCGCCCAGGGGAATTACGTCTTGAGATTGACTCAGGCTGGAAGTGTTCGTAGTCAAAAATTCATCAAGAAATAATTTGGATAACGCCTTTTTTAGGCCGTCTTGATTCATGCCTTGGCAAAATCAAGTTTTACTTTAAGACCATTAAAACCGCCCGAATGGGCGGTTTTTTTTATCCCCAAGAATACCACAGAAAATGCGTATTTTCGAGTTTCAAAAGTTCACCTTATGAAAAAACTTAGTCTTCTCTCTGTAATTATCATCGCAATGAGCTGTAACCAAACTCAAAAACCTGAATTCAGTCCCCTGAGTTATCCCGAAACGAAAAAGGTCGATACAGTTGATCAGTATTTCGACACTCCAGTGGCGGATCCGTATCGTTGGCTAGAAGACGATCGCAGCGAAGAAACTGGTGCATGGGTTGCCGAGCAAAACAAAGTTACCTTTGGTCATTTAAATGAAATCCCCTTTCGAGAGGCACTTAAATCAAGACTCACCCAACTTTGGAATTACGAAAAAGTAACCGCCCCATTCAAAGAAGGGGACTATACTTATTTTTATAAAAACAATGGGCTACAAAACCAATATGTTCTTTACCGATACAAAACTGGGGGTAGCGCCGAAGATGCCGAAGTCTTTTTGGACCCAAATACCTTTAAAGAAGACGGCACGATTTCTCTTGGTGGGGTAAGTTTTTCAAAAAATGGGGGCTATGCCGCTTACAGCATTTCTGAGGGCGGAAGCGATTGGAGAAAAGTTTTAGTCATGGAGACCGAAAGCAAGACACTGGTAGGAGACACCTTAATGGACGTCAAATTCAGTGGACTTTCTTGGCGGGGCAACGAAGGCTTTTACTATTCAAGTTATGACAAACCAAAAGGCAGCGAACTCTCTGAAAAAACAGATCGCCATAAGTTGTACTATCACAAATTAGGGACAGCACAATCCCAGGACCAATTAATCTTTGGGGGGGATCCTGAAGAAAAATACCGCTATGTAGGTGGTGGGGTGACCGATGATCAACGCTATTTGGTGGTTAGTGCAAGTAATGCCACTTCAGGAAACAAGCTATATATCATGGATTTTGAGCGCCCAGAACTCGGCTTTATCACCATAGTGGGCCATAGCGATAGCGACACTTCTGTGATTGATACAGATGGGACAACCCTTTATTTGAGTACGAACTTGGATGCGCCGAATAAGCGTGTGGTACGCACTGATTTATCTGCACCCACATCAGAACACTGGAAAGACATTATTCCTGAAAAAGAACACGTTTTGTCCATTAATACTGCAGGGGGCTATCTTTTTGCTGAGTATATGGTTGATGCGATTTCACAGGTGTTTCAGTACGATTACAATGGAAATGAAATTCGACAAATCGAATTGCCTGGGCCGGGAAGTGCCGGCGGTTTTGGGGCCGAAAAAGACGAAACTGAACTCTTTTACTCTTTTACTAATTATACGACTCCGGGCAGTGTTTATAAAATGGACATCGCCTCTGGAGCTTCAGAATTATTTATTACTCCTGCGATAGACTTCAAATCTGAGGACTATACCAGTGAACAAGTTTTTTATACCTCAAAAGACGGGACCCAGGTGCCGATGATCATTACCTACAAAAAAGGAATACAGCGCGACGGTAAAAATCCTACGATTCTTTACGGCTACGGCGGATTTAACATTAGCCTTACGCCTTCTTTTAGTATCGTCAATGCCGTGTGGCTTGAGCAAGGCGGCATCTATGCCGTGCCGAATATTCGCGGTGGCGGAGAATACGGAAAGACTTGGCACAAGGCAGGAACCCAAATGCAGAAGCAAAACGTTTTTGATGACTTTATCGCTGCTGCAGAATACCTGATCGAAAATGATTACACCAGCAGTGATTATCTGGCCGTGCGCGGTGGGTCAAACGGTGGGCTCCTGGTCGGTGCTGTTATGACACAGCGGCCTGATTTGATGCGCGTAGCCTTGCCCGCAGTTGGAGTTTTAGATATGCTGCGTTACCACACCTTTACCGCAGGTGCCGGTTGGGGCTATGATTATGGAACCGCTCAAGACAGTCCGGAGATGTTCAATTATCTTTTGGGTTATTCCCCGGTGCACAATGTAAAAGAAGGGGTGGCTTATCCTGCGACCTTAGTCACTACAGGAGATCATGATGATCGCGTTGTGCCAGCCCATAGTTTTAAATTTGCGGCAGAACTTCAAGCCAAACAAAGCGGTGGCGCCCCAGTACTGATTAGGATTGAAACCGACGCGGGCCATGGCGCAGGAACGCCAGTGAGTAAAACCATTAAGCAATACTCAGATATTTTTGGGTTTACCCTATTCCATATGGGGTATCGCGTGCTTCCTGAAACGGTGGGCGACAACCTAAAAACCTAATCTTTTGGCCGAAAAAAAAGTCCTTGAGGTCAATATAAAACACTTCGCTTACCAGGAAGATGTCGTTTTACGTGATGTGAATTTTTCGCTGGATCAAGGGGATCATTTAGCTATTTTGGGAGAAAGTGGCGGCGGAAAGTCTACCCTTTTACATCTCATTTTTGGTCTTTTACCACTACCCAAAGGCCAAATTTTTTGGCTTGGTCAAGAAGTGCCCGGCCCAGAATCTCTTTTAATTCCAGGGGCTCCGTTTATGAAGCTGGTCGATCAAGAATTTACTCTAATGCCTATGACTACGGTGGCCGAAAATATAGCTACTGATCTTCCTAGATTTGATTTAAAGGCAAGCGAACAGCGGGTGGATGAGCTTTTAGAAGTTGTGGGGCTCTCTGCAATGAAGCATACCAAAACCCGTTTGTTAAGCGGAGGACAAAGACAACGTATCGCTCTAGCTAAAGCCTTGGCGACCGAGCCTGAAATTCTGTTATTGGACGAACCTTTTAGCCAAATAGATCTTCCGCGGCGAGCGGACCTGAGACGCCGCCTATTTGGATACTTGAAAGAACAAGGAATCACTTGTCTCACTGCCACACATGACGCTTATGAGGCCTTGGGTTATGCCGATCAAATTGCTGTATTAGGGGAGCACACCTTATTGCGATTTGAAGCGCCGCAATTACTTTTTCAATCCCTGAATAGTCCTTATTTAGCGGGATTCTTCGGTGCTTTTTCAAAAATTCCAAAAGGAGTTTTATCCCCAAAAGAACTTTATTTACTCCCACATCAACTCAAATTGACCCGACTTAAATCACCCTTACATGTTGAAATCAAAAACAATGTGTTCCAGGGCACCCATTATCTCGTCTCGGGCGAGTTCAATGGGCATACGATCTATTTTAATTGCCATAAACCGCTAAATGTCGGGAGGTCCTGCTATTTGGCTTTGTTGAATAATATCGCTTAATTTGAGCTTCTGTAAACGCCCTCTATGCATATTCGGCCTCTATTTATACTGTTACTGGGACTTTTTCAAATAGCACTATGGCCAAGTCACGGCCAAGAACTGCCACCCATTGTTAATTATACGGCAGAAATTTATGGCGCCAACAATCAAAATTGGATGGTGACCCAAGGGCCTGATAATGAAATTTACGCGGCTAACAACGACGGCTTATTGCGTTTTAATGGAAATCGATGGGCGCTCTACCCCACGCCCAACCAGAGTGTGATGCGTTCTGTAAACGCCATTGGCGAACGCATTTACACGGGGTTTTATATGGATTTTGGGTATTGGCTCGCAGACGATAAAGGAGGCATGACCTATGCTTCATTAATGGACCAGCGCGGGATTAAACCCATAGAGGACGAACAATTTTGGCAGATTTTTACCTACGATAAATGGCTCGTTGCTCAGTCCCTTCAACGCCTGATCATGATGGATTTGGCCACAAATAATACGGTAATAGTTGAGGCTGAGCATACACTTTCTAAGGCCTTTGTTGTCAGTGGTCAACTTTATTTTCACGACTTAAATCACGGTTTGTACACGGTTCAAAATGGTCAAAAACAATTGGTGAATCGTTCAGAAATAACAACAACGGGGCGGCTAGTCGGCGCTGCCACCGTGATGGGTCAGACGGTGTTTGCGCATGAAAACAAAGGCCTTTTTGTATTAGAAGATTCGGTCTTTATGCCTTGGTCTGACTCATTAAATGCAGCCCTTAGTGAGTATGAGCTTTATAGCCTAACCGCCACAAAAAATGGCCGATTGGTCCTGGGTACGATTGCAGATGGTTTAATTGCCTTAAATCAATCAAACCAAAATATCGATTTTCATTTTACCAGAAGTAACGGTATTGAAAACAATACTGTATTAAGTCTTTTTGAGGATGCACAGTCTAATATTTGGGCGGGTCTAGACAATGGTATTGCTTGCATAAATGCAGCTTCCAATATTCGGCCTTACGTGGAACAAAACGGTTTACTCGGCACAACATACGCCTCTGCGATCGTTAATGGCCATCTGTATTTGGGAACGAATCAAGGGCTCTTTTTTAGACCCCTGGATGAAAAAGTGCCTTTTGAACGAGTGCCCGGGACCGCCGGTCAAGTATGGAGTTTGGTGCCCCTCGGTGACACCTTATTTTGTGGGCATAATGCAGGAACCTTTATCATCCGCGCAGGTCAAGTCAGTAAAATATCCGACATCCAAGGTGCTTGGGACTTTAAACCCCTTAATGGACGCGATGATTTAGTCCTTCAAGGCAATTATGACGGACTTTATTTACTGAGTAAAAATACTTCCGGGCTATGGCGTTTATCGCATAAGATTGAGGGCTTCGATTACTCAGCAAAACACTTTGAAATCACGCCAACTAACGAAATCGTGGTAAGTCATGAATATAAAGGCGTATTCCTATTAAGACCTGACTCGAACTTTAAAAACATTTTGGACTATTCATTGATTCCTGAACTGGAAAAAGGTATTCACTCCGATCTAGAGACTTATCAAGGCGCACTTTATTACGCCTCTGAACACGGCGTATTTCGCAAAACCGCTCAATCCAAAGAGTTTATAAAGGACCAAGAACTCAGTGCCCTTTTTGAAGATCATCATTATACCACGGGCCGCATGATTGCCGATAATTATGGGCGGCTTTGGTTTTTTACTGATCAAAATCTTGTGGGCGTTTCCACCGATCCAATCGATGGCTCCTATCAATTTAATTATTTGAGTTTGCCCAAGGATTTAAGACAGGATCTGCCTGGTCATGAGAACTTATCTTTTACCGCAGCCAATGAAATGATTTATGGGAACGCTCAGGGGTATCTAAGGGTCCAAGGGCAATCGCCAAGTACTCCGAACCTCAGTACACAGTTTGACAGGCTCACGGCAACCGACTCAGAAGGGGCATCGATCAACTTGCCGTGGTTGAATCCTACTGAACTCGATTATCGTTTCAACAATCTAAGTTTTAATTTTCATTTTCCTGATTACGGCAAATACAACAACATATTGTATTCCTATCGCATTTTACCTTTCTACAATCAATGGAGCGCGTGGTCTGAGCAAAGCTATTTTGAAATTACCAATTTACCTCCAGATCAATACTCGTTTGAAGTGCGTACCATGTACAATGGGATAATCCTGGAAAACCCGCTTACCTATAATTTTAAAGTCACCCCTCCCTGGTATCGTTCAACGCTTGCCATGATGCTCTATATAATCCTCGGGACGCTTATTCTCATAGGGCTTAACTTGAGCTATCGCGGGTATTACAAGCGCCAAAGAGACCGCATGTTAAAAGCCAAAACAGCCGATCTGGAACTTCGTGATTTGGCTGCTCAAAAAGAGATTATGGCCCTTAAGAACCAGCAACTTCAGCAAGATATTGAAGCGCGCAATAGAGAACTGGCCATCTCTACCATGAGTATGATCAATAAAAACACTACCCTGAACAAATTGAAATCGGAGTTAGTTAAATCAAAAGAGGAATCCGAAAATATTGCTCCTGCCCTCTCCATTATAGATCAGGCCCTTAAGAACGATCAAGACTGGGAATTCTTTGAACAAGCGTTCAACCATGCCGATAAGAAGTTCTTTAAACGAATCAAAGAAAAACATCCAAGTCTTACACCAAACGACTTGAGACTTTGTGTGTATTTGCGATTAAATTTATCTTCAAAAGAAATTGCCCCGCTACTCAACATCTCTGCGCGCAGTGTTGAAATCAAACGCTACAGATTACGTAAAAAACTTGATTTAGAGCGAGATGTGAATTTAAGCGAATACGTCATCAATTTGTAACATCCTTTACATTGTTTATTCCTAACACAACATTACCACAACATTTTTTGTAATTTAGCACTTGCTTAAGTGGATTTTTGAGAATAACGACCAAAGTCTATTTAGGTTAATGCTATGAAAATCAAATAAGTGGCTATAAATTGCTGGTTTGAATGCCCCTTGCTAGTGCGCTGTATCATTTTTGTATAGTTTCCAAAGGCGGTGCAACAAGTCAAACTTTGCTAATTTGTGCTCAAACTAACAGACCATGAAGCAATTTTTTGTATTTGCTCTATCCTTTCTTTGGAGCATTTCAGCGCATGCGCAGGAAATCACAATTTCTGGACAAGTTACCGATAACAACAATGAGCCTCTTATTGGCGCCTCAGTTGTGGAGGTCGGCACCAACAATGGAGTCACAACGGACTTTGATGGTAACTTTTCAATCAGCGTAAGTAGCGAAGATTCTCAATTGTCCATTACCTATCTCGGGTTTTTGGGCCGAACGGTGACCGTAGGGACTCAAAGAGATTTTTCTATCTCTTTGGCCGAAGACGCTGCCTCACTTGAAGAAGTCATTGTTATTGGGTATGGAACCCAGCGTAAAAAGGAAATCACTGGTGCTGTTTCCATTATTTCCAGTGAGACTATAGAAGAGTTAAAGCCCGTAAGGATTGAACAGGCCCTTCAAGGTCAGGTCGCAGGGGTTCAAATTACGACTCAATCAGGGTCGCCTGGGAGCCGCTCCGATATTCGAATTCGTGGTATTTCCACTAACGGAGACAATCAACCCCTCATCTTAGTAGATGGGAACGTCATCGAAGACCTAAGCGTAGTAAACCCCGCAGATATTGAAAGCATCAATGTTCTCAAGGATGCCACCGCAGGGATTTATGGGGTGCGCGCTGCCAATGGGGTTATATTAATCACCACAAAAACCGGGCGCAAAGCCACACCCTTAAGCATCGAATATGATGGTTACGTAGGATTCCAAGAAACTACGAGAAAATTGCCTGCCCTGAATGCCACTGAATATGGTTTGTTAATCAATGAAGCTTTTGTGGCCAATGGTTCTCCTATTGTATACCCTAGTGTTGCTGCACTTGGAACAGGGACAGATTGGCAAGAAGAAGTATTCTCTAAAGCCCCTGTATTCAACCAAAGCATCTCTCTTAACGGTGGGTCAAAAAAATCGACCTATTCAGGGGGCGCCTCTGTACTGAGTCAAGATGGAATCGTAGGGGGAGATAAAGCAAATTTTACCCGCTATAATGGTCGCTTAAATTTTAGTACAGAACAATTTGAAAAACTTACGTTTCGCGGTTCTCTCTTGTATACCGGAATTCAAAGAAAAACCCTTCAAGAAAATGGAATAGGTTCAGTGCTTTACAACGCTCTTAACATGAATCCTGTGCTTCCTGTTCAGGGAAACAATTTTGGCTATTCAAGAGCGGAAAACCTCCCAATCGAGGTCATCAACCCTTTGGCCCAGATCGAAGCGACTTTCAACAACTCCCAAGTTCATAAGATCAGCGGTGTCGCTGGTTTGGAATATAAAGTCGTGCCGAATTTGACCTTCAAGACAAATTATCAGTGGAACTATGCTGAGGTAGACAATCGTTATTACTTGCCGATCGCGGATTTTGGAGTAGAAGGAATTGCCGACAAGGTCTTTGACCGTCTCGATGTAAGCACCCTTGTAGAGGAAGAACAATTCTTTAGAGATTATACTTTTGATGCCTTTTTGACTTACGAAAACACCTTTGAAGATGCGCACAACCTAACAGCGCTTTTAGGAACTTCTGTGTTTAGAACAACAGGAGATTTTTACGGGTTTACCGGACAGGGATTGCCAGACAAGCCATTTGAAGACCTGTCAATTGACGATGCTGAAACGGTTTTTGATAATTATGTCAATGTCAGTAACCGCATATTTGATTCTCGATTACTGTCCTACTTTACTCGGGTACAGTATGATTATAAAGGAAAATATTTGTTCTCAGCCTTATTGCGCCGAGATGGTTCCACTAATTTTGGACCCAATAATAAATTCGGATTCTTCCCGTCGCTCTCATTGGGATGGGTCGCCTCTGACGAAAGTTTTCTACAAGACTCCAAGATTTTTGATTTCTTAAAACTCAGAGGGTCTTACGGGATCATCGGAAACGACCGGATTGGTGCCTTTCGTTTTGAGTCTCTGCTCAGTGGAGAGGGAACTTATGTGTTTGACAACACCTTATTTTTTGGAACCGCTATTGGCGCCATTTCCAATCCTGATATAAAATGGGAGGAACAGGTAACTTTAGATGTCGGGGTGGATTCAAGGTTTCTAGGCGGCAAGCTGAGCTTTGAAATGGACTACTTCAATCGCGAAACGCGCGATTTATTATTGGTTGTACAAACTTCAGGAACTACAGGATCAACCGCACCCGGTTCAGGAAACCCTGTGGCCAATGCAGGTTCTGTGCGTAACAGGGGATTTGAGCTTTCTTTGGGCTACAAAGAAAATATCGGCAGCGACATGTCTTTTGGTATAAATTACAACCTCACAACTTTGGACAACGAAGTACTCTCTGTGAATAACGGTGTGGGTTATGAAGTTGGTGGCGGCTTTGGTATTGGTCAAGACCCGCCAGCTAGAATGGAGGAAGGCTTCCCGATCGGTTATTTTTACGGATATCAGACCCAGGGCATTTTCCAAACACAAGAAGAAGCAGACAACGCCCCGAGTCAAATTGCTTTAGGTGCTCTAGCACGTGCCGGAGATATTCGATTTGCTGACCTTAATGGTGACGGGGTAATCAACACCCAAGATAAAACCTATATTGGTGATCCTATCCCGGATGTAACCATGGGGCTTAACTTGTCCTTTGAGTATAAGAACTTTGACTTCCAGTCCTATTTCTTTGCCTCTTTAGGCAACGAAATCGTGCGTAACTATGAGCGAAACGATCGTTTTACCAATAGAACTTCATACTATCTAAATCGTTGGACAGGACCAGGTAGCAGCAATGAATTCCCAAGGGTGACGACCGCCGCGACCTCGAATCTCGTCTTTTCAGACTTTTATGTGGAAGACGGTTCATTCTTGCGCGCTCAAAACATGCAGCTTGGGTTTAGTTTAGGAGATGACCTTTTAGAAAAGTTTAAACTTTCTAAGCTCCGTGTCTACTTCTCTGCGAGCAATGTATTTACCTTAACAAAATACCGTGGGTATGACCCGACCTCATCAAATGGATCGCCAATAGGCAGTGGATTTGACCCAGGATTCTACCCGACGCCAAGAACCTATTTACTTGGCGCTAATATCAAACTCTAAATCGCTAAGAACTATGAAGACTACACGACCATTCAACCGTTCACGCGTTCTACTCATTACCGCTATTGTTGGGCTTTTTGTCGCAGCATGTAGCGACGACTTTGTCTATGTAAATTCTGAAAATCAGAACAGCGAAACTTATTTCAATACCGAAGAGGACTATCAAAATGCTTTAATTGGAGCCTATGATATGTTGCAATCTTCTTATTTAAATGTCATGCTGGGTGAAATTGCCTCTGCTAATACTCTTGCTGGTGGAGAAAGTGCGACAGACGTAATTGGGATTCAACAAATCGACGATATGATCCACACCCCGACTAACGAACAATTGCGCAGCATTTGGAGTTGGATGTACGCCGGGGTCAATCGTGCGAATTACATCCTAGAATTTCAAGATAAAATTGACTTTGATGGCAAAGCCAATGTCATCGGCCAGGCCAAATTCTTGCGTGCCTATTACTATTTCGAACTTGTGAAATGGTTCGGTGATGTGCCACTCGTTGTGGATAAGCGCATCACTTTTGGGGTTCAATTCGAAATCGACCGAACTCCGAAAGCCCAGGTTTATGCACAAATCGAAGAAGATCTTCAATATGCCGCAAATAATCTTCCTGCCGTTCAAGACCAAGCTGGTCGCGTGACCAAAGGGGCTGCTCA
>Ga0181577_10002736_pt1 | contig 13744 bp, 7 predicted proteins | sample 101ome_21_FD_132468 | JGI IMG/M metagenome (GOLD analysis project Ga0181577, IMG submission 132468) | Coastal salt marsh microbial communities from the Groves Creek Marsh, Skidaway Island, Georgia - 101413BT metaG (megahit assembly) | ecosystem: Environmental > Aquatic > Marine > Intertidal zone...
CGTCAGCAATTTTCGCAGTAGTCACATTGGCGTCAGCAATTTTGGTTGTTGTTACGGCGCCATTTGCGATCTTGGCAGTGGTCACATTCGCATCAGCAATTTTCGCAGTAGTCACATTGGCGTCAGCAATTTTGGTTGTTGTTACGGCGCCATTTGCGATCTTGGCAGTGGTCACATTCGCATCAGCAATTTTCGCAGTAGTCACATTCGCATCAACAATTTTCGCAGTAGTCACATTCGCGTCAGCAATTTTGGTTGTTGTTACGGCGCCATTTGCGATCTTGGTAGTGGTCACATTCGCATCAGCAATTTTCGCAGTAGTCACATTCGCATCAACAATTTTCGCAGTAGTCACCGCGCTGTCACCGATGTGTATCGTACCAATACCCTTTTCCTTGACTTGAAAAACGCTACTGGTTGCTTCAAGCGTCTTATCATCGAGCAACCCGGCGAGAGAGACGTTGAAAGTATTGCTATCGAATTTTGTAAATGTTAGAATGGTGTTGTTAAGTGAAGCCGTCTCAATTGATTCGAAGTATTGTGGTGCGGCTATGCTTGTACTTTGAGAAGCTCCGTTGTTATCTACTCGCGTTAGCTTCAGTGATTTTGTGGAGCTATCAAAACTACCACCTGCAATGAATGTATCGTCCCTCAGATTGCTCACGTCAACAATTATTTCTGTCCCGTCGTCCTTCGTAAACTTCATGTCCGTGCCGACGAGACTTGCCCCGGTAATAGTAGAAATAGACAGAGGGACAATATCGCCATCGGGGTTGAACGAAAGCGCCGCCCCGGGTGTTTTGATCATGTTCTGTGGTACTGCCAGCAACTCCCGCCAATATGTTCCATCTGCCGAGAAGAGTGGTTTGCCGAAATTGTGTACGTAACTGTTGTTGTCACACAGTGGCACTGTATCCAGAGAACCATTTGTAGTCATAAAATGACTTTATTTTATATAACAATTTAAAGTGAACTTAAAATCACATAAAAAACAAAACCACAATCGCCAAGAATCGCTTCCATGTTTAACTTTGTAATTAAAAAAAAACGATTCCAAAAAAATATTGGTAAATGACAAAAAGCATGAGTCACGATGATGGCGTAATCGATCATATCTTGCTTGATGTCGACTACGCGCGCCTGGGAGAGACCGAGATCGGAGTGCACACTGTCGGTCTCGAGCTGCCTAGTGTGAAGCCCACCGACATTGGTATGGTTCTCCAGGTCGGTCAAGTTTCAAAATCGGGAGACCCCGGCGATGTGCAAACTGTTCTGAGTTGGGGACATGTGAACACAGTGCAGGCCGATACGGGTTCGAGCTCGTGGTCAGTTCTCGGGCCTGACCTGGGTATTCAAGGATCCATACCCAATACACAAAAGTACACATTCAACTTTGGTGACGTGGATTCTTTTGGAAATCCTCTCGTGGATGGCAACGGCGATCCTCTTTCATCACAAACGTTCATAGAAATCGAACAGAACAAAATGAAAATTCTCGGCGACGCAGATTCTTCCACTACTGCCACGGGTTGCTTGATTTTGAGTGGCGGTCTGGGTGTCGCGAAAAATGCGCATTTTGGTGGTAATGTCGGCATTGGCTTCGGCAGCACGGCGGCCGGCGAGAAGCTTGATGTGAACGGCAAGGCTCGCGCAAAGTCTTTCGTGTTGAGGAATAGTGCAAGCGACGGTTCGATCGAACTGGTCGCGCCGACGATGGCATCTTTCGCGTCATACAACCTGACTTTGCCGAATGTACCGGGTAACGCCTCTCAGATTCTTCAGTTGAAAGATGATCAGACATTGTTTCCTGGTGAGCTAGAGTGGAAAACCAACGCCAAGCTGGCCTGGGGGAAATCGCACGTAGAAATCAAATCTGAAAACGGTGAAATTGAATTTGAATCGACTGCATTTCACGAGTTCAAAGTAGGCAGCACTTCAATGATTAAGATTACAAGCGATACTCAAACCATCGGGGTTTCTACCATGGCGTCGGGCGCGCTGCAGGTCGCTTCGACCGCCAGCTTCGCCGACAACACACAGTTCAAAAATGGCGTCTTTTTTTGCGGCGCCACGAGCGGTCATTTGCAGTTGTTGGCTGCTGCAGCCACAACAAGTTACTCGTTGACGTTTCCTGCGGAAGCAGGCGATGAGTTCCAATTTCTTTCGCTCGTGGAAGATCAAAGTGCCCAACCCGGCGTGCTGGAGTGGGTTTCCGGTGCGCACGAACTGGTCTGGAAAAATACACACATCAAAATCCTCGCGGAGTCGGGAGACATCACGCATACCACGCCCACTGGGAAGATGCAGACCTTCGTTTCTGGAAGTACCACTGCTCTCGTGATCGGAGACAGCACACAGGTCATCGGGCAGGGCACAATTGCGACTGGCGCAAATCAGTTTCATGGCACAGCAAGCTTTGCAGAAGACGCGCAATTCAAAACAGGAGTGCATCTCTGCGGAAGCACGAGCGGCGCGATTCAGTTGGGTGCAGCCCCTGCAACGACCTCTTATTCGGTATCATTCCCGGCAGCAGTTGGTACCGATTTTCAAATTCTGAGCCTGGTCGAAGATCAAAGTACCAACGGCGGTGTACTTGAGTGGGTGGATGGCACACACGCTATCATATGGGAGGACACGCACGTTAAAATATTGACAGAGTCTGGAAATATCGAATCGAAGGTACCGCCCTCCAAAGCACACTCCATCAAGGTGGACACGAAAGCGGTGGTCGAGATCGGCGACGAGGCACAAACCATCGGAGCTGCTACGATTGCGAGCGGCGAAGTCCAGATTGCTGGCACCACGTCGATCGCCGACGATCTCCAGCTGGCCAAGGGCGTGCATTTGCTTGGTGTCAACAGCGGCCACGTAAAAATTCAAGCTAGCGACGACACCAACGCAGCTGGATACACCCTAATTCTCCCGGAAAACCAAGGAAGCGCCCACGACGTTCTCACGTTGCACCAAGACCAGGTGAATAACCCAGGAAAGCTCGTGTTCCAGCCTGCGTTCACCCAACTCATTTGGAGAGACACGTGGATTAAGATTCCGACCGAATCAGGCGACATGCGATACAATGTGCCTAGTACAAAAATCCATGAGCTCATGATCAACGAAAACACAATCGCGAAGATCACCGACGCCGCGCAAACCATCGGCATTTCAACGATCGCTAGCGGAAATTTACAAATTACCGGCACAAGCAGTTTCAGTGGCAACTCTCAGTTTGCCACTGGAATTCATCTTCTTGGAAGCACGGACGGGTACGTGAAACTTGGCGCCGCCGCTTCGCATGATGACGCTGGAACCGACAAGTCTTATTCGTTGACGCTGCCTGCGTCGCTCCCGGATTCTCCATTTGAATTTCTCTTTTTGAAAAACACAGGTAGTGACTTGGTTCCTGCCACAGACGGGACCCTGGAGTGGAGCTCCGGCCCGCACGAAATATCCTGGGAAGATAGTCACGTACGTATTCTGAGTGAATCGGGCGATGTTGAGCACAAGGTACCCTCTTCTCAACAACATCTATTCAAAGTTGACGCGAGCACTGTTTTGACTTTGACTGATGTTGGGCAAGTCATTGGTGCGTCAACTATTGCGACGGGTGCAGTCCAGGTTTCTGGCACGACTTCATTTGCCGAAACTGTGCAGATGTTGAAGGGAATCCATCTCGTAGGAACAAACACAGGGAGTGTGCAGCTGATTGCGAACAATGTGACCACGAACTACAAACTGATCATGCCGCCTGCAAAGGACGCCGCGCCCAACAACAAGATCCTGGCGATGCACAGCGACGAAGACAATGTGTCTAACGCCAACCTGGACCAGCTCGTGTGGGCTCGAGTGGTGGATTTGTTTGCGGACGACGACGGCGACACCAAAATCACGCTGGACAACGATGGCACGGACAACGACACCATCACATTTGTTTGTGATGGCGCCACGGCTGCGACGATGCAGAAGACAGTCGTGACTGTCGATGTGGCCACGGAAAGCACCGCGAGTACGGACGGTGCCCTGGTGGTGGCGGGCGGTGTTGGAATTGCCAAGGATTTTCATGTCGGTTCAGTCCTGGCAGTGGAGGCATCGAGCGCGCAGACTCTGGGAATTGACGACATTGCAACCGGGAATCTGCAGCTGACCGGGACGTCTAGCTTCTCTGGCAACGCGCAGTTTGCCACGGGTGTTCATCTTCTCGGCGCAACTTCTGGTCACTTCCAGTGGCTTGCGAACGACGCCACCACGAACTACAAACTCATCATGCCGCCTGCAAAGGACGCGTCCCCGAACAACAAAATTCTGGCGATGCACGACGACGAGCCGAACAACTTGGATCGGCTGGTGTGGGCTCGTGTTGTGGATCTCTTCGCGGACGGCGACGGCGACACCAAGATCACGCTAGACAACGCCGGCACCGACAACGACACCATCACGTTCCTCTGCAATAGCGTTTCGACGGCGACGATGGAGGAAACAAAAATCAATCTCAACAAAAATGTGCACATCCCGGACGGGATAAGTCTCTTTTTCGGACAATCAAATGATTTCCAAATCATTCATTCTGGGGCAACGTATTTGGACGAACAAGGAACTGGTGGCTTGTTTATACGAACAAACGGGCCCGCAGTGACGTTTTGCGACACAGCGAGTACGTCAAACCTGCTGGCGCAGTTCCAAAAGGATGGCGCATGCGAGCTCTATTTCAACAAGGTTAAGAGGATCGAGACAACCGCGGACGGTGCGTTGGTGACTGGTGATCTGAGCGTCACGGGAGACGCCTTCGTTGGCTCGATTCTCTCCGTGGAGGCGTCGAGCACGCAGACTCTGGGAATTGGAACCATCGACACGGGAAACATGCAGTTGACTGGAACCTCGAGCTTCTCCGGCAACGCGCAGTTCGCAGCGGGCGTGCATCTTCTCGGCGCAACTTCTGGTCACTTCCAGTGGCTTGCGAACGACGCCACCACGGACTACAAACTGATCATGCCGCCTGCCAAGGACGCCGCGCCCAACAACAAGATCCTGGCGATGCACTCGGACGAGGGAAACAACCTGGACCAGCTGGTCTGGGCTCGCGTTGTCGATCTGCTCGCGGACGACGACGGCGACACCAAGATCACGCTAGACAACGCCGGCACCGACAACGACACCATCACGTTCCTCTGCAATAACGTTTCGACGGCGACGATGGAGGAAACAAAAATTAATCTCAACAAGGATGTGCACATCCCGGACGCGGTGACTCTAAACTTTGGAACCGGTAACGATTTGCAGATCAAACACGACGGAAACCACACGTACATCAGCGAGAACGGACAAGGAAATCTCGCCATAAGATCGAACGGAAACGGGGTATTCTTTTACGATATCACAACCGGCAGCAATGTGCACATGGCTCACTTGACTTGCCAGGGCCCATGCATCTTGTTTGATAGCGGAGATGAAAAGATCAGAACCTCCAGCGACGGAGCGAAGGTCACTGGCGATTTGGATGTGACGAGCTCGCTGAGGCTCCAGGATGATGCCGGAAGCAAATATGTGGGACTGGATGCGCCGGCGACAGTGACAACGTCGTACACCCTGACCCTCCCGGCGTCGCTTCCGATCGGCGCCTACCACTTCCTGACTCTCGCCGACATGGGGACCTTTTCAACGGATGGGACGCTCGAGTGGGCTGCAGGCCCGCACGAGGTATCGTGGACAGACTCGTACGTGCGAATCCTGGGCGAGTCGGGCACGCTGGTATACCACACTCCCGATGGCGTCGATCACCTCTTCAAGGTGAACAACAGCAACGTGATGAAGGTCTCGACGGACCACGTGGACGTAGCAAAAAATACCGCGTTCACTCTCGGCACTGTGGACAGTGGCGCGCTCCGGGTGGCGGGCGACGCGAGCTTCGCCCTGAACGCGCAGATTGGGGACACGCTGTACCTGCTGGACGACAATTCGAGCGAACCGAAGAACAGCATCGGGATCAAGGCGCCAGCGGCGGTGACGCCCTACACGATCGCACTGCCGCCGAGCTGCCCCGACGCGGCGGCGCTGGAGCTGGCCTACGACTCCGGAAGCACCCTCCCCGATCGATACCAGTACCGCCTGGTTCTGGATTCCACGTCTACCGCAGCGGCCGGGACGCTCAGCTGGGAGACGAGCGGATTATTTTATGGTGTTGATGATCTGAGCGGCGGTATCAAGCCCACCACCGACGAAACACTTGGCGACCTGGCGCTTATTGTTGATGGCGCGATGATTGTGAAGAAGAGAAGCCTGTTTCGATCGGGAGGGATGTTCACCGGCCACTCGGCGAACAATTCGGGCATGGCGGGAGTGCTGGTGGGAACGCAGATGGCATCGAACGAGCCGAGACAGGTTTATCTTCGCTTTGTGGAGCCCAGCCTCGCCTATCGCGACGCGAGCTTGACCAACGCCAAGAAGTGCGAAACGGTGGTCGATTTTACCCTCGCCTATCCGACTTCGGATGGCGAGAATGTGGACGGAGGGGCCACCATCGGAGACTACAACTTCAGGACGCGCATCAAACACTCCATGGCGATCACGCACGCGAGCGACCAGTTCGACTACACGGGGCTCAACACGTTCGCCAGTGTGCCAACCAACGACTGGGGAGTGATTCAGATGATGTTCAAGAACGCATCGGGGGAGGAGGAGGACATCGCTCGCGTGTACCCGGACGGGCTCGGACCAACATGTAAGGACCAGGACGTTGTTCTGACGGGCACGATAAGCGTGTCTTTGGGGTCGACGGCTGTTACGGGGACGGGAACCGCATTCACAACGGAGCTGAAGGTGGGGGAGTTTCTGCGCGAGGTGGACAGCACCAACGTTGTCGAGCCGCAGGGAGAGATCTACGAGGTGGCGGCCATCATCTCGGACACGAGGCTCTCCATTTGCTCCCCCGCCTCAAAGGCACTGAGCGGCGTGCCGCTCCGCGTCGCGAGGGAGACCACGGCGCTGATCCATCGCTTGGAGAACGTCAAGAACAATGGCTCATTCCGAGACAAGCGAACCAACCTTCGCGACTACGCCACTGGTCGACTGAGGTCCCGCAGAGAGACGCGCGATCTCGAGGTGTACCAGGAGCCGTACGATGGCACCGCGCTCCAGATGCTCCCCGACTTTCGTCCCATTCTCACTGGTAGCCGCAGGATATGCGCCGTCTCGCAGTGGGGACCGAATGCGGTGACCGAGGCGTTCTATGGCGACGTGTTGGCGGGTACCTCCACCTCTAATATTATCACCAGTGTCTTTCTTCCTCCGTTCGCGTCCGGTACCATATCCATGCAGATCATGTTCAACGACTCCGTCAGAATGTGGACGGCGCAGTGGAATACCAGCAACAGAACGTTTGCCTACTCGGTGCCGCTGACCAACGGAAACAACGTGCCGTCGCATTCTCTTTCGTCGGCATTTTCCCTATTTCTTGGAAGGTTGCAGTCTGGAGTATACATGCCGAAAATAGGATCCACTTTTGATGGGCGCCGTGTCTTCTTTGCAGCCACCGACGAGACTCTCACCGACCCGACCTACGGGGTTTTAACGCGCGCGATGTACGAACCAATTGCCGGGGAGATAACCTTTACGGTGTCGGTGGGGTTGTGGACGATCTCGGGATCGGGATTTAGCGCACTAAGCGGCGGAGACATTATCAAAACCGATGCTGGGCAGGTTTTTACTGTGAACGCGGTTACCAACGACACCACGATCTCCTTCAACGAAACTCCGACCATTCAAGAAACCAGCTCTATCCGGAAGCAGATTCTCGCAGCTGACTCGACTCGTACGACGTGGCCCACAACGGCGACCACGGGACTCGCCGAGCGCGACCTGATCCTCAAGATGGTTGTTGATGTGGTCATTTTGCATCAATTCAATTCGCACAACACCAAGGACTTTGTTTAAATTTTGTTTGGTTCAATTAAAAGGAATGTCCGGATTAACTCAGGAGCAGCTTTTTCTCCTAAATGATCTGTTCAATGGAGAATTTGAACCCAACTTCCGGTACTCGCAAGGAATCGGCCCTCCAATACCTCAAATACAAGCCAAAGAAATGATCAACGGAGCACGGTACGTTATCACAAGCCTGGGAAATCTCATTACTTCCGGCGATTCGTATACGAACTACGGAGCGAGCAACGATAATATTGGTCATCGATTCACGGCAGAGAATATGGAGAACTTCCCCTCCGCTGTTTTCGCAGAAGTGACCCCTGCTCAGGTTACTCTTCGCATCAACCCTCACGACGACACCATTTTTTGGTCCGCCGACGTACCTGAAATGGGGATTTTTTTCACCAGCGGACTTGATCCCGTCGTTGACATAAATGGAAGCGGAAATCTAAACCTACAGACTTCATTTCAACCTATACATTTTGATTCCTCTTCCATTACAAAATCAACTACCTTTGCAACGGTGCTCAGCGGTAGCGATGTGAAGGGGTTTACGATTCCAACAGGCGGGTATTATAGGATTTCTTTTACCGTCAACGTAAATGCGGTTTCCGCGTCGGAAAACACAAATTATTTTTTTGAAGTCGCCCTGCGCAGAAGAGACACAAATAACAATGAGACCAACATTCTCGTTTCACAGGGACTTTGGGCACCCAGAAGCGGAGCGGATCCAGGAAATGCAGGCGCACAGGTCTCTGCGTCTCGTGTCGTTACTCTAGCAAATTCGGCGCAGACATATCATCTGGAAGTCAAGGCGCAGGGAAACAACATCCTCAAACTCGACTCCGCAGCGGGGAGAATCAATTTTGTCATCGAAGGACCCATCGTTCTTGGAACAACGCACAAGGAGGGTTGATGCGCTCATGAAAGTTCATGTTCCGTGAAGTTTATTTGTTTTATAAAGAAAATGGAGGTCGCCCTAGGTTCGCACAAGTCTGGTGACATTAGCAAGATGGATGGGTGGCGGGAGGTCGACACGCTCGGCGGAAATGAGCTTCGCCCGCCAGCCACGCGACGGGCGGCGACGAGGCAAATCGCGAGCAACCGAGAAATTATGATTTCGAACGATAACAAAAAGCGCTGGTCAAAGCCAGAGGCCGCAATATATCAGGCGCCCCGGCTGACGCGGCAACAGCAAGCGTGTGTAATAATGTAAACTCTACATCCACGCGCGCATGCGCTTCATCTCCGCGTTGACCAGCTGGGGATCAAAATCCGTTTTTCGCACCCCCCAACCGACTTTCGGCTGACCCACTGGAATCAGCATTGACTTGCCACAAAATTCAGTTTGAGTCATCGCATCAATATGGACAATTCGTCGCTCATGCAGCAGCTTGTGGGTCTTGTAGAGGTTACTACTCAACCCATTCGAAAACCCCATATCACCCGACCCATGCCAAAACCCGCGCTACCCAACCCATGCCAAAACCCGCGCTACCCAACCAATCCCTCTTGACTTGGGTCGGGTAGGAAAAATCCAGGAAAATTCCACCCCCCCCCCAAAACCCCAAAAACCATAAAATTCTTTCCATATTTCCAAACGTCTCAGACCACCACCTGACTGCACCATGCCACCCCCCACCCCCACCTCCCGCCCACGCCGCTCCACGCAGCGCATCAAGTCCACCGCTCCGAAGCGCTCCACCCCAGACTCCGCTCCTGCGTCCCCTCCGCCGCCCAAGCGCAGCAAGGCGGTCGTGCAGGAGGAGGAGTTCATTGTTGAACAGATTCTGGGGGAGAAGACGGAGAAGGGCGTGCGCAAGTTTCACGTCAAGTGGAAGGGCTACGGAATGGACGAAGCGAGCTGGGAACCCCTCGAGTGCTTTAAGTATGAAGATGGCTTGAACCCCAAGGTCCAGGCCTGGATTGATGCGCACCCTCCCGCGGAGAAGAAGCGCCGCCCCGGCCCGAACAAGAAGTCCCCCAAGTCCCCATTTGACGACCCAGCGGTCAAGGCGGCGCTGGCCGCGATGCAGGAGCGTTTCGACAAAACATTTGGTCGCATGGAGGGAATGATGAGCCGCATGCTGCGCGCGCAGGACGCCGCCACCAGCTCCAACACGGTGGTGAATGTAAACGTGTGCGCGCCGGCGGAAGTCGAGATCAAGCAATTCTCCCATCTTCCCCGTAACACCAGCAAGTACCGAGTCTGGCGCTCGTTCGAGAGTCAGTGGATCAAGCATGTGCGCCCCGCGATCGACGCTGACTCCGAAATCGAGTGGAAGGCCCCGGCCAACTGGCTGGAGTTGTCCGAGGCGCAGGTCCGCGAGGCGTTTCATATCATCTGCGACTCCCCGCGGCTGCTGAAGAAGCTCCCGGCCAACAACAATTGCCCCGCGCGCTCCAAGGGAGAGACGCTCCGCAGCAGTGGAATCAGGCGCTTAATGCAGAACTTTCTGCAGATCTGGACCTCGGCCAAGGCCGGCCGCGCAAACCTCGCCGAGTGTCCGAAGCTCAAGGATGTGCGCTGCATGGCCATCAACAAGCTGGCGCTGCAGGAACCACTGAAGCTTCCGGTGCGCACCTTCACGCCGGACGAATGCAAGACGCTGTGGAACCATATGACCCAGGAACCGGTCACTGTTCGTAATGTGCAGCGCCTTATGTTCTACCTGTGTCACGTGTTTCTTGGCCTGCGCACTGGCCGCAGCATCTACGACATCGAGGCGTCGCACTTCCACTACTCCAAGGAGCGCGACACCATCTACTACCGCGGGGTCACGACCAAGACCAAGCTCGCAGAGGGCCAGAGCGTGAAGGAGCGCATGTACCGCAACTCGATCTCGCCGCAAACCAAGGTTTTGAACCACCTGTTCGAGGCCTACTGCCGCCTGCGCGCTCGCGCCAAGCCAACGCGCAAGGAGTTTTTCCTCCATATCAAGACCAACGCCAACGTGCCGATCCTGACCGCGCTGAAGGAGAACCTGGAGGTTTTCGAGGACGCCCCAATCACGCGCGCGGAGCAGTGCTCGTGGCTGCGCACGCTGGCGGAGGAGGCGGGCATCTCGAGCAAGGACATCCAGGGGCGCGCGCTCCGGTGCATGCACGCGCTGGCGCAGGTCAAGGCCGGGCTGGCGCACACGTGGACGAGCGACGCGATCAACCACTACCTGCGCGAGCACTCTGCGCTGGGCGAGGAGTACATTGCGGCAGTGTCCGGCGCGGGCGCGGGCGAGGATGCGGGCGCGGGCGAGGATGCGTAGACGATCGGAAATGACATGCGCGCGCGAGTGTGCATAGTCGTAGATGTAATGTGTGCGCGGGTGGAGATCCCGCGGCGCACGATTCAGCGATACTCATGATAAACAACTTAATAAAGCTAATTGTAACAAAGATGCGCAGCCTACATCATTAACATGAGATTCACATCAGTTCCACTAAACTCGTGCGCATCCATGATGGGATATCCGGATTTGACAAGCCCGTTAAAATCCAGCGAGTCCCAAAACAGCTGCGCCTCATCCTACGGTTCCGGGCCACAGCGCACGCGTTTGACGACCTTGCGCGGCCTGGTGCTGCGCCCCCCCGAGCGCTTCTTGTTGTTGCTGTTGGTGGTCGTCTTGGCGGCCGCCTTGGCAGCGGCGGCAGCGGCGGCAATGGCCGTGTTGGTGGTGTCGGCGGCATCGGCGGTGGGGGCCTTGGCGGCGGGGGCGTTGGCGGTGGGGACCTTGGCGGCGGGGACCTTGGCGGTGGGGACCTTGGCGGCGGGGACCTTGGCGGCGGGGACCTTGGCGGCGGGGACCTTGGTGACGGGGACCTTGGCGGCGGGGACCTTGGCGGTGGAGACCTTGGTGGAGACCTTGGTGACGGGGACCTTGGTGGTGAGGACCTTGGTGACGGGGACCTTGGTGGTGGGAGCAGCGAGGACATACATGAGAGTACACAGAGTGGTTTCCACGTCGACAGGAATCATTTTAGGGACGCCACCAAACGGATCGACTCTGCATTCATCAACATCTGCGTCATTATCCCATGTCAGATATGCTGCGCGCTTTTCGTTGGCTTTATTGACCAAGCTCGCAAGGGTCTCTCGCTGTTTGGTGAGGGACTCGACCAGAGCGTCGTACTTGGTCTGATTACTCCATATTCTCTCCGCGAGTAGATTGCGCATGTGCTCGAGGATCTCACCTGATTGCTCATTCTCACGTAAGTCAACCTTTCGCATGATATCATCGATATCGGACTGCAGCCTCTTGCGGATGGGGCTCAACTCCGCATCCAGAGCGGCTTTTGCGGAAGCGAGAGTGGCCTTGTGCGCGTTGACACCCGCCTGTGCGTTGTTGTACACCTGGTTGGCTCTGATATTTTCCGCCCGCGCCGAGTTTAGTTTCGATCGTAGCTGCGATCCCTCTACCTCCAGACCAGCTGTACGCGCGCGTGTGGGCGCATGTGCCTCCAGATCAGCTGTACGAGCGCGTGTGGGCGCATGTGCCCAGGCTCGCGCGTGTACGATGATACGCGCGCCACGCACTGTCACCAATTGTCGGGGAGTGCTCCTTGTTAATTGCATCCATTTCCGCCGCGGCAGACTCTTCCATGACTTTAGATTGCTGCGTGCACAGTTCTTTCAAGGTATTGATGTTTTTCAGATGTTGGGATCTCATATCGACGAAACTAGATGATTTAAGGAGGCCCGTGTAGTCGTCATCGACTATTTTCCTGATACTGTCCTCCACGCCTTTGATGGACGCGAGGGTTTTGGATACTTCCATGCAGGCCTTATCATGTCCTCCTCGGTACGCCTCGCTCACCATTGCTCGAAGTCCAGGAGAAATATCCTTAGCTGACATATTGGTTTTTGTCGCTCTTCGATTACGGGTGTGCGTCGTTTCCTTTCCACAGTGGCTCGTGGTTGTCATGTGGCTAGTGGTGCTCGTGGTAGCCAGCGCTCAGCTCTCTTCGACGCTCTTCGGACGCTCTTTAGTTCTCTTCAGTGCAGCTAGCTAACTTGGTAGCGCGAACAGACTTGTTCCTTTTGGCGCGAACAGATATATACTTTTGGCGCGAACGGAGAATTTGGGCGCCTAGATTCTCACACTGGAGTGGAGGATGAGCACGAGCGTGAACCAGGTGGAGGACAGCGACCTGAAGGATCTCATGAAGACTCTCGAGGCGCAAATTTTCGCGAAGGTGGCAGAAGTACAAACGAAAAGAAAGGAAGAATGCAGTGCAGCATCTGAGGTACACCTTTTGCGCGCTCTCTCCTCTCCCACACCCGTGTTTATCGTGCGCGTTCGCGCGTTTGCGTGTCTGTGTTTGCGTGTCCGCGCCGAACTTATAATATTGTTATCCATGTGCACCGATAGGTGAAAGACTTGAGGAACAAAAACAGTGAACTGGCGCTGCAGAACACTCAGCTGCAGGACAAAATTGATGAGCTTCTGAAGCAGATTGGTTTGAGAGACGCTGTCTTGAGTGATATCGCGAAATTAATGGGCGACCAGGTCGCGCGGTTGGTTTCCGTCACCAAGACGGGAATCAGCGCGGAAATTAAGAGGAAGCGCGGGCGTCCGAAGAAGTCCTCTAAATCTGCAGAAGCTGTGAAATCCAGCAGTCTGTGTGGGTCGGGCGATGAGGTAGCGCGCATACATCTAGATCGCGCGCGCATACATCCAGACCGCGCGCACGTATATCCAGACCGCGCGCATACATCCAGACAGCGCGCACGTACATCCAGACCGCGCGCACGTATATCCAGACCGCTCGCGCATACATCCAGACCGCTCGCGCATACATCCAGACCGCGCGCACGTATATCCAGACCGCTCGCGCA
>Ga0181577_10002742_pt1 | contig 13723 bp, 9 predicted proteins | sample 101ome_21_FD_132468 | JGI IMG/M metagenome (GOLD analysis project Ga0181577, IMG submission 132468) | Coastal salt marsh microbial communities from the Groves Creek Marsh, Skidaway Island, Georgia - 101413BT metaG (megahit assembly) | ecosystem: Environmental > Aquatic > Marine > Intertidal zone...
AAGGCCGGTTCGGAGGAGGGAGGGTCTCTTATATCCGGGCGTGGCTCGGTGGTGGTCGACGAAAGGACGAACTCGATTATCGTCACGGACACGGCGGCAAAGCTTGCAGAGATCAGAAACCTTGTTGATCGCGTCGATGTTCCTATTCGTCAGGTAATGATCGAAGCGCAGATCGTCATTACACAAACAAACTTGGATCAGGAATTAGGTATTGAATGGGGAGGTGGATATATCAAACCCGGTGACGGTGATGTCGTATCTGTATCGGGAAGTCGCGAGCAGGTGGTGGCTCTCAACAATAATATTATTGCTGGACAAACCCCGGCGTTGGCTTATCCTTTGAAAGACGGTCCGCAGGGTGGTGAGCAGCAGCCTGGCCAAGGCCTTGGCGCAGCTCTGGTTGATTTGGGCCTGACCAATGCAACTAGCGGCTTCGCGATTGGCTTCACGTCAGATGATCTGTTGTTGATGGCGGAACTCTCTGCGCTTGAGGCCTCTGGGCAGGGCGAGGTAGTCAGCCAGCCGAAAATTATTACGGGTGACAAGCAACAGGCGACCATCAAGTCTGGAACTGAGGTGCCGTATCAGGAGGGCGCCGCATCCGGTGCAACTACAACTGCGTTTAAAGAAGCCGTGCTTAAATTGGAAGTGACACCAAATATTACACCCGACGATCGTATTCTTTTGGATCTGGTTGTCAATCAAGATTCAGTTGGCGAGTTTGTACCCAGTGGTACGGGTGGACTGATCCCCACCATTGATACCACTGAACTCACTACGCAGGTGCTGGTGGGTAATGGTGAGACCGTAGTACTCGGTGGTGTTTTCAAGACTGAAGAGATAACCCAGGTGCAAAAAGTACCACTGCTGGGCGATATTCCCTATCTCGGCACATTGTTTAAAAGTACCGCGAACAAATCACGCAAGAACGAGACGCTCATTTTTATTACTCCACGCATCCTCTACGAGGCGTTTTTTGACTGACGTTGTTAACCCCGCACCTCGGATTTTTTTGGTGGGCCCCATGGGGGCGGGTAAAAGTACAGTGGGCCGAGCGCTGGCGGGTGAGCTCGCGGCGTCATTTTATGATAGTGACAGAGAGATAGAGCTCCGTGCGGGCGCAGATATCCCCTGGATTTTTGAAATTGAGGGAGAGTCAGGATTTCGCGAGCGCGAGCACCGGATCCTGTCGTCTCTCTGTGAGGAGGCTCCGGCGGTGATCGCAACAGGCGGGGGCGCGGTCGTCACCGAAGCGAATCGCGTGCTAATGGCCACATCGGGCTTTGTTGTCTATCTGGAAGCCACCGTCAAGGAGCAGGTAAGGCGCACCAAAAAAGATGAAAAGCGGCCGCTGTTGGCCGGTAAAAATCGACAGGAAGTATTGGCAGAGCTTATGAAGACACGCGAACCTCTCTACTTGGAAGTAGCAGATCTTGTGTTGCCAACCGCCGGACGAAATGCGCGGGAGCTGGCACAAGAAATCATGGAAGCTTTGCCGGCCTAGCTAGTGTGAGCCAAGGGGTTTAAGCTGTTTCGGCAATCCGAAACCAAACAAACATGACGTAACTCAATGCCCACAAGATCACACACACTACAGGTTGAGTTGGCCAGTGAGTCCGCAGACCGCAGCTACCCCATTGTCATAGGGCAGGACCTGCTTCAAGATGCCGGCCTTTTTGATGAGCTGTTGATCGACAGGCCTGTTGTGCTGGTGAGCAATGACACTATCTCGCCCCTTTATGCGGCGCAGGTTTGCCGTGCCCTCGGCGAGGCCCGTCAGGTCACGCAAGTGGTGCTGCCCGACGGTGAAGTCCATAAAAACCTCGAAAGCATTGATCTAATTTTGTCAGCGGCCTTGGCCGATAAACACGAGCGTCGGACCGTGTTTTTGGCACTGGGCGGCGGTGTGGTAGGGGATTTGACTGGCTTCGCAGCTGCCTGCTTTTTAAGGGGAGTCGATTTTATCCAACTGCCGACGACCTTACTGGCTCAGGTGGATTCTTCTGTTGGCGGAAAAACCGGCGTTAATCACTCGGCAGGAAAAAATCTTATCGGGGCATTCCATCAACCATTGGCGGTGCTTATCGATTTGCAAACGTTGCGCACCCTACCTGCCCGCGAGTACGCGGCAGGTATTGCTGAGATCATAAAATATGGTTGTATCTGTGACGCTGGGTTTTTTGATTGGCTGACGTCGGTAAGCGATGGCCTCGTGGCGCGAAGGGACTTGGTCTTGGCCGAAGCAATCAAGCGAAGTTGTGCGATTAAAGCGCGCGTAGTCGCGGCAGATGAGAGAGAAGCCGGTGTCCGTGCGCACCTGAACTTTGGGCACACCTTTGGTCATGCTATTGAGAAGGTGCAGGGCTATGGGGAGTGGTTGCATGGCGAGGCGGTTGCCTGTGGCATGGTTATAGCAACCAAGATTAGTGTAAATCGAGGCTACATTCTTCCCGAGGTATTGGACCGACTAACAACCTTCCTTGAGCGCTTCAATTTGCCCATATCGCCACCCCCGGATATGGATGCGGACGCATTCCTGGCGGCTATGGCCGGGGACAAGAAAGTGGCAAAGGGCAAGATCCGTTACATTTTGTTGGGGAGCCTCGGCGATGCCATCATTGCTGATGATATTAGCCACCATGAAATAGGCGACGCTCTTACAAGTTTGGTCAAAATTGGCTAATTTTTAACCAATTGTTACCGCTGCACGCACTGTGTAAAATAGCCAGCCTTTTGTCTTGACCCCCCCCTCGGTGGGGCTACCCCCCTTGGCAAAAGCCTTTGTTTACTGTGTGAGCGACTATGACTCCAAAGAATGCAACGGGTGTCGCATCTGACTCGACTCGCCCGGCGGGACTGTACCGTCCGGAGGAATTCCGAGACAACTGCGGATTCGGTTTAATTGCCCACATACAGGGCGAACCAAGCCATCGGCTGCTTCAGACAGCGATCGAGTCCCTGACCTGCATGACTCATCGAGGCGGCATTGCCGCGGATGGCAAGACCGGTGACGGCTGTGGACTTTTGCTGCAAATGCCAGACGCCTTCATGCGCCGGGAGGCGTCTGCCTGCTTTGGGGTCGAGTTGGGCCAGCACTACGCGGTGGGGATGATCTTCATGGGTCAATCACCGGAGGCCCAGGCAGCTGGGAAGAGCGCGATTGAAAGGGGCCTTTCCAATCAGGGTCTGTCCATCGTGGGATGGCGTGAGGTGCCCATTGCAGCTGACGTATGCGGCGAAATCGCACTTGATCAATTACCCCATATCGAGCAGGTATTCATTACCGCAGATGAATTTGATCATGCTCACCTGACCGGGAAACTCTTCATGGCCCGCCGGGAGGCCGAGATCGCTATGGCGGCAGATCCGGATTTCTATGTCTGTAGCCTCTCCGATCAGGTTGTTTCCTATAAAGGCCTCGTGATGCCGGCAGATCTCGAGCACTTCTACCCGGATCTGAATGATGCCGAGCTTGAAACCGCCATCTGTGTCTTCCATCAGCGGTTTTCTACCAACACTCTGCCCCGATGGCCTCTTGCTCAGCCGTTCCGAATGCTCGCGCACAACGGTGAGATCAATACGATTGAGGGTAACCGCAACTGGTCACTGGCCCGCACGCCCAAGCTCGAATCACCTTTGCTGCCTAATTTGCAGTCGGTGGCCCCTCTGGTAAATCGGTCTGGTTCGGATTCCTCGAGCCTCGATAATATGCTTGAACTGCTGACCACGGGCGGGGTGGAGCTGCCTAGGGCCCTTCGCATGCTGGTTCCGCCGGCATGGCAAAACATCGAGGGTATCGACCCTGACCTCAAGGCGTTTTATCAGTACCACGCCATGCATATGGAGCCCTGGGATGGCCCTGCGGGCATCGTACTTACCGATGGACGTTACGCCTGCTGTCTGCTGGACCGTAATGGCCTTCGGCCTGCACGCTGGGTTACCACCAAAGATGGCTTTATTACCCTGGCTTCTGAAATCGGCACCCATGGGTACGCCACCTCGGATGTTATTGCCAAGGGTCGTGTAGGACCCGGGCAAATTCTGGTGGTCGACACTCAAGAGGGTAAGGTTCTTCATACGCCCGATATAGATGACATGCTGAAAACACGCCACCCCTACAAAAAGTGGCTGCGTGAGCATGCGCAGTTTATCGAAGGCAGTTTTGATGGGGAGCAGGCGTCTGGCATCCCCGAAGACCAGCTCGATTTTTATCAAAAAATGTTTCAGGTAAGTTTTGAAGAGCGGGACCAGGTCTTGCGGCCTTTGGCCGAATCAGGCAACGAAGCGGTTGGATCAATGGGGGATGATACCCCTATGGCGGTGCTATCAATCAAGGAGCGTTCACTCTACGATTATTTTCGCCAGAAGTTTGCTCAGGTAACCAATCCCCCAATCGATCCGCTGCGAGAATCGATCGTCATGTCACTAGAGGTCGATCTGGGCGGCGAAGCCAATGTATTCGTGGAGACCGAGGCTCATGCTAAGCGCGTCAGTCTCACATCGCCGGTCTTGTCAGAGGGCAAGTTCCACACCCTCATGAACTTAGACGGTGAGGTTTTATCAGTCTCCCGGTTAGATGCTACTTACGACCCAGAGGCGGGGGATCTGCGCGCCGCGGTCGAAGCAATATGCTCTGCAGCCGAGGCTGCGGTCAGAGAGGGTGCGACGGTCCTTGTGCTTTCCGACCGCGGCATTGTCGGGAACCGGCTACCCATCCATAGCTTGCTGGTTACTGGCGCGGTACATCATCACCTTATTCGAACGGGTCTCAGAGCCGATTCAAATTTGGTCATCGAGAGCGCCAGTGCGCGTGACTCGCATCATTTCGCCTGTCTCTTGGGGTTTGGAGCTACTGCCATTTATCCCTATTTGGCCTACAGCATTCTCGAGGATCAGCTACGCTCCGGCGAGCTGCTGGGCGATCCGACCCAGTGCTACAAGAACTTTAGAAAGGGCATCAATAAAGGATTACTAAAGATTATGTCCAAGATGGGCATTTCGGCTGTGAATTCTTATCGGGGCGCCCAACTCTTCGAGGCTGTTGGTCTCGATAGAGAAGTCGTCGATGCCTGCTTTACCGGTGTGGCATCAAGAATTGCCGGGGCTGGCTTTGCCGAACTTGAGCGCGACCTTTGGCAGGTTAGCGCCAGGGCCCGGTCGCGCCGAAAGTCTCTGGAGCAGGGAGGCTTGCTGAAATACGTCCACGGAGGTGAGTACCACGCCTTCAACCCCGACGTGGTGATGTCCTTGCAACAGGCGGTAACCTCTGGTGACTACCGGGATTACCAGCGCTACGCCGAACACTGCAACGTAAGACCCGTAGCCGCGTTGCGGGATTTGCTTGAGCTTGATCTGCCCGAAAAAGGCATTGATCTGGAAGACGTAGAGCCCATTGAAAATATTCTTAAACGGTTTGACTCTGCCGGTATGTCTCTTGGCGCACTGTCACCTGAGGCCCATGAAGCACTCGCCATGGGTATGAATCAAGTAGGGGCCCGATCAAACAGTGGCGAGGGTGGTGAGGACCCCGCGCGCTTTGGCACCAATCGCGTTTCGAAGATCAAGCAGATAGCCTCCGGTCGCTTTGGTGTGACCCCACACTATCTGGTGAATGCCGAGGTGTTGCAGATCAAGGTGGCTCAGGGCGCAAAGCCCGGTGAGGGCGGTCAGCTGCCCGGTGGTAAGGTCAATGATCTGATTGCCCGGCTTCGTCACTCTGTTCCCGGTGTAACACTTATTTCACCGCCACCCCACCACGATATTTATTCCATTGAGGATTTGGCGCAGCTGATCTTTGATTTGAAGCAGGTGAATCCAGAGGCTCTGGTTTCGGTGAAACTGGTGTCCGAGCCCGGTGTCGGCACCATCGCGGCAGGTGTCGCCAAAGCCTACGCTGACCTCATCACCATTTCGGGCTACGACGGCGGTACTGCGGCAAGCCCACTCACCTCAATTCGATATGCGGGTTCTCCCTGGGAGCTGGGACTGGCCGAGGTACAGCAGACTCTCCGCGGCAATCGGCTACGCGGCAAAATCCGGCTGCAGGCCGATGGCGGCATGAAAACCGGTCTCGACGTGGTAAAGGCTGCGATTTTGGGTGCTGAGAGCTTTGGTTTCGGTACCGCCCCGATGGTCGCCATGGGATGCAAATACCTGCGCATCTGCCACCTTAATAACTGTGCAACGGGTGTCGCCACGCAGAATGCCGTGTTGCGGCAGGAGCACTTCGTTGGTGATGTGGAACGGGTGGTGAACTTCTTTACCTTTGTTGCCACGGAAACCCGGGAATGGCTTGCCCGTCTCGGTGTCAGTCGGCTCGAGGATTTGATTGGCCGCACCGATTTACTGAATCGCCTGCCTGGCCACACTGACAAGCAGGTAAATCTCGATCTTGCGCCAATACTCTGGGTTGATCCTGATGCCGCTGACCAGCCTCAGTTTTGCCAGGTCGCCAGCAACGACCCTTTCGATACCGCCGAGAAGGCAGCGCAAATGGTATCGGACATGCTGCCTGCAATTGAGTCGGGAGAGGGCGGGGAGTTCAGTTATACAGTGACAAACTGCGACCGCTCCATTGGCGCCCGCATTTCAGGTGAAATTGCAAAACGGTATGGCAATGCGGGGTTGGAATCATCTCCTCTGACGATCAGGCTTACGGGAACTGCAGGGCAAAGCTTTGGTGTGTGGAATGCCGGCGGGGTGCATATGTATCTCGAAGGCGATTGCAACGACTACGTGGGTAAAGGCATGGCTGGCGGTAAGTTAGTGGTTTACCCCCCGAAGGACTCCGGCTTCGAGAGCCAGCACACGGCAATTGTCGGCAACACCTGTTTGTACGGCGCAACTGGTGGCCGCTTGTTTGCTGCAGGTGTTGCTGGCGAACGCTTCGGTGTGCGGAACTCCGGTGCTTTTGCGGTCATTGAAGGCGCAGGGGATCATTGCTGCGAATACATGACCGGCGGATGTGTCACCGTCTTGGGTCCTACAGGCGTGAATTTTGGTGCGGGCATGACGGGTGGCTTCGCTTACGTTCTCGACCAGGATCGGGGGTTTATCGACCGACTCAATAGTGAACTGGTCGAAGTTCACCGTGTCAGCGGGGAGGCGATGGAGGCCTACCGGCATCACTTACGCGATAACATCCGTGAGTTCGTCCGTGAAACCGGATCCAACTGGGGCACACACCTGCTCGACAACTTTGAAGATTTTATCGGCCGTTTCTGGCTGATCAAACCAAAGGCGGCGGACTTTAACAAGTTGTTATCACGACTGCGTGATACGGACTAAGGGTGAGGGTATGAGCACACGCTTGGCGAATAATTTTCAGTTTCTGGATGTCCGACGTGAGGACCCGCCGAAGAAAAAAATGGAGACCCGGACGGAGGAGTTCGTCGAGATCTATGATCCCTTCGTCGAGTCTCAGGTGTCGGAGCAATCTCACCGCTGTCTGGCTTGCGGCAATCCTTACTGTGAGTGGAAGTGTCCGGTTCATAACTACATTCCCGACTGGCTGAAGCTACTCTCCGAGGGCAACCTGTTCGAGGCGGCAGAGCTCAGTCATCAAACCAACACCTTGCCTGAGGTGTGCGGCCGTGTTTGCCCACAAGACCGTCTTTGCGAAGGTGCCTGTACGCTCAATGACGGGTTTGGTGCGGTCACCATTGGTAATGCGGAAAAGTACATTACCGATACCGCCTTGGCGATGGGTTGGCGGCCAAACCTCAGCGATGTGATTCCCACCGATAAAAAGGTGGCGATTATTGGTGCCGGTCCTGCAGGTTTGGGCTGTGCCGATATCCTCACCCGCAATGGCGTGAAGGCGGTGGTGTTCGATCGCTATCCCGAGATCGGCGGGCTGCTGACATTTGGTATCCCCCAGTTCAAGCTGGAGAAGCAGGTTCTCGAGCGCCGGCGGGAAATCTTTGAGGGGATGGGTATTGAGTTTCGACTGAATACCGAAATCGGGGTTGACGTGGACATCGATGATTTAATGGCAGAGTACGATGCTGTTTTTCTGGGGATGGGCACTTACAAGGCCATGGAGGGGCGTTTCCCGGGTGAAGGTTTACCGGGCGTGCATAAGGCTCTCGATTACCTCATCGGCAACGTAAATCAAAAAATGGGTTACGAGCAGGACCCTGAAGCTTACATCGATTTGCGCGAAAAGACCGTGGTTGTACTCGGTGGCGGTGACACTGCTATGGATTGTGTGCGTACCGCGGTGCGACAACAGGCCGATAGGGTCTATTGCGTTTACCGCCGCGACGAAATCAATATGCCTGGTTCCCGTCGAGAGGTAGAGAATGCCAGAGAGGAAGGCGTGCAGTTTCTTTTTAACCGTCAGCCTATCGAGGTGGTTGAATACTTCGGTCAGGCCATTGGCGTCAGAGTCGTAGAGACCCAGTTGGGCGAGCCCGGTGAAGACGGGCGCCGCAGACCCGAGCCGATCGCCGGTAGCGAGACCACAATTGAGGCCGATGCCATCATCATGGCCTTTGGCTTCCAGCCCAGTCCAGCCGACTGGTTCACTGACATCAACATTTCACTTAATGAGTGGGAGGGTGTTGTAGCCCCCGAACATCAGGCGTTTAAATTTCAAACATCAAATCCCAAAGTGTTCGCCGGTGGTGATATGGTTCGTGGTTCGGACCTTGTTGTCACTGCCATTTGGGAGGGTCGGCAGGCAGCGGAGGGCATCCTCGATTATCTAGGCGTTTGAAACGATGACATCTCTAAAAAACGACCGTTTCCTAAGAGCATTAATGCGCGAACCTGTGGATCGCACACCCCTGTGGATGATGCGACAGGCGGGTCGGTATTTGCCGGAATATCGAGAGACGCGAGCTGAGGCTGGCAGTTTCATGGGGCTATGCACCAATCCTGAGCTGGCTTGTGAAGTGACCTTGCAGCCCTTGCGCCGCTACGCTATGGACGCGGCTATTCTGTTCTCCGATATTCTGACCATTCCTGATGCGATGGGGTTGGGGCTTTATTTTTCCGAGGGTGAGGGTCCGCGCTTCGAGAGGCCCCTTGAGAATGCGGCAGATATTGAGGCATTGGTGCCTGAAAGCGCGGTGACCGAGCTGGGCTATGTGATGGACGCGGTGGCGTTGATTCGCCGGGAACTGAAGGGTAGCGTGCCGCTGATTGGCTTCTCCGGTAGTCCCTGGACGCTTGCCACCTACATGATTGAGGGCGGCTCTTCAAAGGATTTTGCCAAGACCAAGGCCCTCGCTTTCAATGAGCCAGCCTTAATGCATCAATTATTGGAAAAGCTTGCTGATGCCGTCGCGCTGTACTTGTCGGCGCAAGTGGAAAGCGGTGCTCAGGCGCTGCAGATTTTCGATACTTGGGGGGGGGCACTGAGCCACAGTGCTTACCGCGAGTTTTCCCTCCGCTACATGACCCGGATTATTGAGCAACTTCCTCGAGAAGCTGAGGGCAGGAAGATTCCGGTGATTGTATTCACCAAGGGCGGCGGCCAGTGGCTTGAAGCGATCGCCGACTGTGGCGCGGATGCTGTCGGGCTTGATTGGACCACCGATATTGGTGAGGCCCGAGCCCGCGTGGGTGGCCGGGTGGCGCTGCAGGGCAATATGGACCCCTCTATGCTGTTTGCGAGCCCCGAGAGAATTCGGGAAGAGGTAGCCACTATTCTGGAAAGTTTTGGGTCAGGTTCGGGCCACGTGTTTAATCTTGGTCACGGCATCACCCCCGGCGTGAACCCGGAGCACGTATCAGCGATGGTTGATGCGGTAACGTCGATGTCAGGAGAGTATCACCAGTCTGATTGAGGGATGGCGTGATCCATATCCAAAGCCGGGTTATCTGAATCCGGTTTTCCAACCACCTTGGCAGGGACGCCAGCTACCGTTGTGTGCTCTGGCACATCATGTAACACCACCGATCCCGCTGCAATTTTTGCACCTTCGCCGACGCGAATATTGCCCAGTATCTTAGCTCCCGCTGAAATAAGTACCCCATCACCAATTTTAGGGTGGCGATCCCCGTCTTCCTTACCTGTTCCACCAAGCGTTACCGACTGCAGTATGGACACCTGATTGCCCACCACAGCTGTTTCACCCACCACAAGCCCGGTCGCGTGATCGAGCATGATGCCGTGGCCAAAGCGCGCTGCAGGGTGTATGTCGACGCCGAACTTTTGCGACATCCGACTTTGCATAAACAGCGCCAGAGAGTGACGCCCCTGCTGCCACAGCCAGTGGGCAGCTCGGTAAGTTTGAAGTGCATGAAACCCTTTGAAGTAAAGAAAAGGCAGATGATATTCCTGGCAGGCAGAGTCCCGGTCGAGTACCGCTTGCAGATCATCCCGTATTGCACAGCGAATTTCCGCGCTGCTGGTAAAGGCAGCGAGAATGATTTCCCGAAGCATCATCCCCGGCGCTGACGGACTATCGAGCTGGTTGGCGAGATGAAAGCTCAGGGCACACTCTAGTTCCTCGTGATGCAGGATTGAGGCATGCATGAAGCTGGCAAGAATGGGCTCATTGCCAACGGCTCGCCGGGTTTCTTCACGTATTTGATCCCAAATGGGGTCTCCACCTTGATTGGTGGCGAGCCCAAGGGGTTTTGTTGCGCTCATCGTTTCTCTCCCTGAAAAACGCCAAGTTTGCGACCTACAGGGTAACGCAGCCAGCCTTCACACTCTAGGCTTGTTAACCATGCCGATGTTGAGCTGCGGTTAAGCTGAGCCCGTTACTTCATGAAGTCCTAGTGACTGCGGAAGCGCCAGAGCCCCTGCCCAAGAGCAAGATATTTAGTTTCGAAAAGCGTCATGGGAGTGTCAGGGACGAAAGCTTCTGACGAACCTTTAATACCGAGTTGACCGCAGGCCTGGGCAAACTCCTCAGCATAAATTTGCCAGTTTGTGCGTAACTCAAGCTTACCGCCGAGAGCCTTAAGGAGGGGGAAACTCGGATGGCCATGGATTCGTCGCTTCAAATGGCCTGCCTTTGGCCACGGGTTAGGGTACAGCAGCCAGTGTTGCATGATGGGGATGTGGTTGTTGTTCAGGCACTGCCAAAAACTTTCGCATTCGGCGCGCACCAGGCGATAGTTGGGGCCTTTTGCTTGGTGCTTTGACAATCTGTGACTGGATTTATCCAGCCCGATGACACACGCGTCGGGGTTGTGTCGGGCCAACAATGCGGTGCTCATGCCGGTACCGCAGAAGGAGTCAATAATCAGTGGTCGGTCGCTGCACCGGTGCCACCAGCTAATCGCTTCTTCGAAGGCGTCTGCTGTATGCGAAGGAACAGGTTTCAGCCAAGGGCGATGGAGATGTCGCTCCACGACCTGCTGAAGTTTCGTATGCACACTTTTCTGATCACTACTGATGGGTTTGATCATGGTTTGCGGCGCTGGAGTCACCTTGTCATCATACCGCGACCAACGGCTTGAAACGATGAGCGGTTTGCACAAAGTACATGATGGTGATGGAGAGCAGCTTTAATCATGCGTACCGACCTTAGACCTTATTGGGTTAAAAAAGCCTACCTGCGTTGCCGAGATGCCTACATCGATTACTTTCTTCGGCCCCGGTGCGTTGAACTTGGGCCCTACGCCAATATCATGAAGCCGTGGTTTGTCGATATCTCAGGGGTCAATATTCGTATTGGCCATTCTTTTACCGCTGTGGGTGAACCCGGACAGCGAGTCCAGATTGGCGTCTGGGGCCGTGAACCCAATCACGGTAGCATCACTATTGGCGATGGGGTTTTGATGAGCCCGGGGGTGCGTATTGTTTGCAGCGACGATATAAGCATCGGTGATGCTGTGATGATGGCCAATGGTGCCTATGTGACAGATTGTGACTGGCATGGCACCTACGATCGTGTGGATCGTCCTAGCGACCCAAAGCCGGTCACCATTGAGCGGAATGCGTGGCTTGGTGACGGTGCCAAAGTCCTCAAGGGCGTCACGGTCGGTGAGAATAGCATTGTGGGTGCTGGGGCTGTGGTAACAAAAGACGTGCCGGCCAATGTGATTGTGGCGGGCAATCCCGCAGTGGTTGTGAAACATCTGGATCCAGACGAACCGATTCGTACCCGTATGGATCTTTATAGCGATCCTGCTGGAGCGGCTCAGTTTTACGATGCGATCGATCGGGAGGTCTTGGCGGATAATAAATTCCTGCCTTGGTTGCTCAGCGTTCTATATCCGCGATCGCGAGCCGATTAAACAAGGTTTTTGGTTGGTGCACTCCACGAGATGAGCCGGGCCACCCGAAAATACAGTGACGTCCTCAATCCAGCCGAAGGCCTCTAGCCGCTATCGCAAAATGGTTGTTTGAGATTTGCTGGCTAAAGAAGCCTGAGAGTTGGCTCGTTCATGGCGGCAAGTTGCTCACGCAGTTCAAGGACGTGATCTGACCAAAAGCGCGGCTGTCCAAACCAGGGAAACCCCTTGGGGAATGCGGGATCATCCCAGCGTCGGGCGAGCCAGTGGGCGTGATGCATAATCCTGAGGGTTCGCAGAGCCTCAACCCAGCGTAGTTGCTGCGGGTCAAAGTCGTGGAACTCTTCGTAGCCGGCGACGAACTCCCCCAGCTGCTGCTCCCGTTGATGGGTCTCCCCATTCAAGAACATCCAGATATCCTGAATGGCAGGGCCATTGATGCAGTCATCGAGGTCGACAAAGTGAGGGGTGTCGTCTCGCCAAAGAATATTGCCCGTATGGCAATCCCCGTGTAGACGCAAAAAGTCAGCTTGATTCATCGACACCAGAAGCTCACGTGCGGCTACTTCGCAATCATTAGCAACTGATCCATAGGCCGCCTGTAGTTCGTTGGGAACAACGTTAGCTTCGAGATAGTGGCGACTTTCAGTCGCCATTCGATCAATATCCAGACTGATGCGGTGTTGGAAAGGGCTTACAGCGCCAATGCGATGAATCCGCCCGAGGGTTTGCCCGAGCCGATAGAGATGATCAAGGTTGTCTAGTTCCGGGGGATAGCCGCCGCGGCGTTTAAAAACACTAAACCGCTGATCGGCGTGGTGATGCAGCGTTTTTCCGTTGATCAATTCCGGTGCGACGACCGAGATGTCATGATCAACGAGTTCTTGTGCGAAGAGATGCTCCTCGAGAATTTGCTCATCCTGCCAGCGCCCCGCCCTGTAAAACTTGGCGATGACCGGTGTGCCGTCCTCGATCCCTACCTGATAGACCCTATTCTCGTAGCTGTTAAGGGCAAGTAAACGCAGGTCACAGCGAAGACCCACCTGCTCTAGGCAATCAATCACGCAGTCCGGCGTTAACGCATCGTAGGGGTGAGACATGATCGATCCAGTGCTTTAAAGCCATAGCATACCTCAGACGCCTGCCCCGCCGGGTTCGATTGACCGGGCGAGGCACCAACCATGGACCCGTCGTGCGCCTGCCTCTCGCAATGCCCATGCGGCATTCTCCATTGTCGCACCCGTGGTCATGACATCATCGACGAGTAATATACGGTGACTCTTCAGGTCCTGTTTTACTGAAAACTGCTGTAAGGCATTCTCAAGCCTGTCTGTTCGCGACAGGGCGTGCTGGGATGTTGACCTGCTGGCCGCTTTCAACAGTGCTTTTACCGGGGGCTTAGTGGGGCAGGCGAGGGTGCTGGAAAGCGCCAGTGCCAGCAAATGGCTCTGGTTAAACCCCCGTTTCAAACGCGCTCGCCAGTGCATCCCGACAGGCACTACCAGATCGACAGGGTCAGTCCTGC
>Ga0181577_10002756_pt1 | contig 13675 bp, 11 predicted proteins | sample 101ome_21_FD_132468 | JGI IMG/M metagenome (GOLD analysis project Ga0181577, IMG submission 132468) | Coastal salt marsh microbial communities from the Groves Creek Marsh, Skidaway Island, Georgia - 101413BT metaG (megahit assembly) | ecosystem: Environmental > Aquatic > Marine > Intertidal...
CGGCGAGGATAAGGTCACACTCCGTATATCCAAGCTAAACGAACAAGACCCTTATGCAGAAGTCGAGCTGCTGCACGTTGTCATGCCTCGCGAGGAGCGCAACCGCCGCAAAAAGAACGCGGTGAACAAACCCTTTGCCAGCATCTACATCGATCCCGACGAGAAGATGATTATCGGCGAGAGCGGCTACGACGAGTTCCCGTACTGCGTGCCGCGTTTCCTCAAGGCCAGCTTTGAGATTGGCTACGGGCGCAGCCCGAGCATGACCGCGCTCAGTGACACGAAGATGGTCAACAAGATGAGCGAAGTCGTGATCCGCGCGGCGCAGCTCCAAATTCATCCACCGATGATGGTGCCTGACGATGGCTTCGTCCTGCCAGTCCGCACCACGCCAGGCGGTCTGAACTTCTACCGCTCCGGCACCCGCGACCGCATCGAGCCGCTCAACATTGGTGCCAACAATCCCATCGGCGAGCAGCAGCTAGAGCAGCGCCGGCAGGCGATCCGCGCCGCGTTCTATGTGGACCAGCTCATATTGGGGCAGGGTCCGCAAATGACCGCGACCGAAGTGATCCAAAGAACTGAAGAGAAGATGAGGTTATTGGGTCCGGTTTTGGGCCGTCTCCAGGCCGAGCTGCTCCAGCCGCTGATCAACCGCGTCTTCGCGATCCTAGCGCGTCAAAAGCAATTCGATGCCGCGCCGCCGATGCTGCGCGATGGATCGATTGACATCGAGTACGTCAGCCCGCTGGCGAAGGCGCAGCGCTCCGGCGATGTCCAGGGCATCCTGCAAATGATCGAGTTCTTGATGCCGCTGATGCAGCTCGACCAAGGCATCGCCGACTACCTCGATATGGATGGGCTAGCGAAGCACATTATCAAGGTGACTGGCACACCGGCAGCGGTGGTCAGGGGCGAGGGCGAAGTCTCCGGCATCCGCGAGCAGCGCGCACAGCAGCAGCAAGCGCAGGCTGAGATGATGGCAACGCAGCAGATGGCTGAGGCTGCTGGCAACGCCGCCCCGGCGCTGCGCGCTGTCGATGATACAGACCTGGGCGGCATGCTCGGATGAACCCGAAAGACCTAAAGGCGACCTACAAGCAAGTCTTCAACAGCGAGGACGGGCAGAAGGTGCTGGACGACCTGGGGGGCCGCTTCGGCCTCTGGAAAACAAGCTACACGCCCAACTCAGATGAGACGGCGTTTAGAGAGGGGCAGCGCGATGTCGTGCTGTTCCTGCACTCAATCATCAAGGATCAGAAACCACCGAAGGAGTAATCGAACATGTCCGACGAACAGGTAGCGGAAGCTCCGGCAGAGGCCGGGGAGGCACCGTCTGGGAATGAGGACTGGCGGTCAGCACTGCCACCAGAGCTATCAACCGACCCGTCGCTGCAACACATTGGCAGCGTCGAGGCGATGGCGAAGAGCTACATCAACGCGCAGAAGATGGTCGGGGCTGAGAAGCTCGCGATCCCTGGGAGCTGGGCGACCGATGAAGACTGGGACTTGGTCTACAACAAGATGGGCCGACCCGCGGAAGCTGGCGATTACGATCTAGGAGAATTGCAGGGCGACATGGCGGATTGGTTCCGCGAAGCCGCCCACCAGTCAGGTCTGTCCGATCGGCAGGCTTCAAAACTCGCAGCAGCGTATGACGAGTTTGCCGGGCAAGCGGTGACCATGTCTGACGAGGCGATGGAGGCGCACCGCGTCGAGATCGAAACCGAGCTGCGCCAGGAGTACGGCGACAAGTTCGACGCATCAATGCAGCGAGCAAACGACTTGCTCAAAGAGTTTGATGCGCCTGACCTAACTGAAATCCAGCTCGCGGATGGAAGCCTGCTGGGCGACAACCCCGAGTTGGTCCGGTTCATGGTCCGCTTGTCTGATTACGTTGCCGAGCAAGTTAGCGAGGACGGGTTCTCCGGTCGCGACAGCCGACCGAGCGTGAGCGAGGCTGATCTGGAATCGCGGATCAGCGAGCTAACGGCAAAGAACTCGCCTTATTGGGAAAAGCATCACCCCGATCACGACCGCGTCGTGAACGAGGTGCTACGCGCAAGAGAGCTTCTTTATGGAGAATAAAGAGCTGCGCCTTGAATGTTTGCGCCTGGCCGTACAATTTGGCTCGGCGCGATCGGTTAACGATCCTGTTGATCTCGCAGAGAGGTACATCAGCTTCGTTGAGAAATCTGCGGACAAGCGTAAAGCCCCGCGGCGCAAGCCTGTGAGCCAGGCCGAGTAGCTGCCGCAAGCAGCAGTGAGCGGGGGGCAACCCCCACAACCCACGCAGACCCTTAAAATCAACTGTAGGAGCAACCTGATATGTCTACTCAGGTCACTACGGCGTTCGTCAACCAGTTTTCGGCGAACGTCAACATGCTCTCGCAGCAGATGGGTAGTCTGCTGCGAGGCGCCGTGGACACGGAAAGTGTCACCGGCGAAAAGGCTTTTGGATAAAGAGCCACCGCCCAGTAATGGGCGCGTGCAAACTAGGTGAATTGCTGGGAACCCTAAGTCCGCAAGGATATGGCAATCAGCAGGGAAGCCGCGCAAGCGGAACCTTCAACGACTATCCCTTCGGGGAGTAGGGCCAAGTGGTCCGAAGCGCCTAGCCCCTAGTTTCTAGGGTGATGATATAGTCTCGTCCCTGTCCGAAAGGCAGGGGAGCTGCTTCGTGCAGCCGGTCTAGTTTAACGAACTAGATTGAAGAAATCGTTTTCGATCAAATCGGAGAAGCAGCCGCGGTTGCGCGCACGTCCCGCCACGGCGATACGCCGCTGGTCGAGACCCCGCACAGCCGGCGTATGGTCAGCCTCACCACTTATGAGTGGGCTGATCTGATTGATGATGCTGACAAGGTCCGCATGCTCATCGACCCGACTTCGTCTTATGCCCGCGCCGCCGCAGCCGCGATCGGTCGAGCGATGGACGATGTCATCATTGATGCCCTTGGCGGCACAGCGAAGACTGGCAAGGAAGGCACGACCTCTACGTCGTTCCCGTCTGCTCAGAAAATCGCTGTAGGCGGCACGGGCCTCACCATCGCTAAATTGGTCGAATGTAAAAAGAAGCTAGACGCGAATAGCGTTGACCCTTCGATCAAGCGGTACATCGTTGTATCGCCTGAGCAGATCGAAGACCTGCTCAACTCGACCACTGTCACTTCTGCCGACTTCAACACCGTCAAGGCGTTGGTCCAGGGTGACATCAACACGTTCGTTGGTTTCGAGTTCATCGTATCCAACCGCCTGAGCGTGGACGGCAGCGGCGACCGCCTCTGCTACGCCTTCGCCCAGGATGGCCTCAAGCTGGCTATCGGTAAGGATGTGATGGCTCGCATCGATGAGCGCAACGACAAGTCCTATTCCACTCAGGTGTACTATTGCAGCACCTTTGGCGCCACGCGCATGGAAGAAGACAAGGTCGTTGAAATCGCTTGCAGTGAATAAGGAGGACTAAAGAATGGCTACGGTTTATTCAAACGTCCGCACTGATCTCACGCAGGACGATCCCAGAGAGTTCGTGAAAGCTAACCAGCTTGGCGGTTCGGTTCGTGTGGCGCATGCGTCCTACGAAGCGTCGTCGCTGGCCGCAGATGATGTCATCGAGATGTTCTCGCTCCCCCAGGGTGCGCGCATCGTCGGTGGTTATCTGTACTTTGACGACCTCGGCACCGGCACCACGATGGATGTCGGCCATGCTGCTTACACCGACAGCTCCGGCAGTTCTGTTTCTGCTGATGCTGACGAGTTCCTTGACGGCCAGGACACCGCCTCGGCGGCTGGCCGCGCGGACGTGGCAGCTACGCTGGCCCTCGGTGCCAACACCGTTGTCGATCTCGACCAGTCGGTCATCGACAACGAGTACGTCGTGACTTGCACCAACCTCGGCGCTGCCGCTACCGGCACCATCGAGTTGGTCATGTATTACGTCGTTGACTAACGAGTTGGGGGAGGGCTTCGGCCCTCCCTTTTCTCTTTAAGGAACACCAATGGCATCTGACGTTGATATTTGTAACTCGGCGCTGAACATGATCGGCGCGAGCAACATCATCTCGCTGACCGAGGACAGCCGCGCCGCGCGCGTGTGCAACCAGCGCTACGAGTTTGTCCGCGATGCCGTCTTCCGAAGTCACCCCTGGAACTGCTTGATAAGGCGCACGAGCCTCGCTGCCGACAGCGACACCCCGGCATTTGAGTTTGAGTACCAGCACACGCTGCCTGCCGACCCTTACTGCCTGCGCGTCCTGCGTCCGCAAGACCCCGACACGATCTTCAAGATCGAGGGTCGCAAGGTGATGAGCAACACCACCCCGTTCAAAATGATCTACGTCGCGCGCGTCACCGACGCCAACGAGTACGACCAGCTTCTGATCGAGACCATATCTGCGCGCCTCGCCGCTGACATCAGCTACGCCCTGGTCAACAGCGCAGCGCTGTCGCAGAGCCTGATGGATATGTATTCCGCGAAATTGAGCGAGGCGAGATTTGTCGATGCGACGGAGGGGACGCCCGACAACATTATCAACGTCGATCGCGCGACCTACATCGAAAGCGACATGTTCATCGCGTCGAGGTTCTGATGCCGAAAGTCTCTAAGGCTTTCGCTAATTTTACAGCCGGCGAGATCACGCCGAAGCTGTATGGCCGCACAGATATTTCAAAGTACGACAACGGCGCGCAGACGGTTGAGAACTTCTTGGTGCAGCCACATGGCGGCTTGATGCGCCGCCCAGGCACACGCTTTGTGGCCGAGGTCAAAAACAGCGCGAACGCCGTTCGCCTGGTGCCGTTTGAGTTCAATGTCACGCAAGCATATGTCCTTGAGTTCGGGCCGACCTATTTCCGCATCTATAAGGACGGCGGTCAGGTTGAGAGCAGTGGGTCTCCGGTCGAGGTCACAACGGTCTACACCGCGTCGGACCTCGACACGCTCAAGTTCGCCCAGGCCGCTGACACGATGTACGTCGCGTCGCCCAACCATCCCGTCTACAAAATTACGCGGACGAGCCATACAGCGTGGACGATCACTGAGGTCGATCTTCAGCGCGGCCCCATGCTGGACCCCAACACGACGACCACGACGCTGACCGCCGGCGGGCGCACCGGCAGCATCACCGTAACGGCGAGCGCAAACACATTTGCCTCAACTGACGTTGGTCGGCTGATCAAAATCCAAGACGGCTTCGTCAAGATCACGGGCTTTACGTCAGCGACCTCTGTTGATGGCACGGTGCAAGAGCTGGAAGACGGTCGCTCGGAAATCATGCCGAGCTACACAGCGTCGTTTCAATACTTTGAGGGAGACCCTGACGCCACCGGCCTGGAGCATAATGACCGCGTCGAGGACGCGACCGGCGGGTTTATCGATCAGGGCTTCCGCTCTGGCATGAAGGTGGACATCTCCGGCACCTCCTCCAACAACCAGACCGGCGCGCTCATTGTCGATGTGACAGACACAGTGATGACCTTTGCGCCTGGCATTGATCTCGCCGCTGAGACTGTCAGCTCTACGATCTCCGGGGCTTTGGAGGCGGTAGACAACTGGTCGCTGGGTGCGTTTAGCAACACAACTGGTTTCCCGCGAGCGGTCACGTTCTACGAGCAGCGCCTAGTGTTCGCCGGCACGTCCGATCAGCCGCAGACGTTGTTCTTTAGCCAGTCTGGCGATTTCGAGAACTTCGAGGCTGGTTCAGAGGCCGACGACGGCATGATCTACACGATCGGGTCAAACGAGGTGAACGTCATTCGCTTCCTGACTTCGACCCGCAACTTGATCGTCGGCACATCTGGTGGCGAGTTTGTGGTCCGAGCTGGCGGCACCGACGAAGCGATCACGCCCGTCAATATCCAGATCAAGCAGCAGACGAACCACGGTTCGTCGGATCACACGCCGATCCAAGCGGGTACGGCGGTTCTGTTCGTCCAACGCGCGAAACGCAAAATACACGAGTTGCAATACAACTTCGATGTCGATGGCTACATCGCGCCTGACTTGTCGCTCATCAGCGAACATATAACTGAGAGCGGCTTGACCGAGCTGGCGTATCAGCAAGAACCCGACAGCGTTGTCTGGGGTGTGCGCGGCGACGGCGAGCTGGCGTGCATGACCTACAAGCGTGAGGAGAAAATTATCGGCTGGTCGCGCCAAATCATTGGCGGGAGCTTTGGCACCGGCAACGCGGTGGTCGAACGCATCGCGAGTATCCCAGGCGACCTCGATGAAGACGAAGTCTATGTGGTCGTAAAGCGCACGGTAAACGGCGCGACCAAGCGATACGTTGAACAGATCAAAGATTTCGATTTCGGCACTGATGTGACCGACGCCATCTATGTCGATAGCGCGTTGAGCTTTACTGGTGTGACCACCACGCTCAACGGCAACATCAGCAACAGTGCAACGACAATCACGCTGACCGACGCAAGCGCTTTCCCGAGCAGCGGCCAGGTCAAGATCGGCAGCGAGATCATCACTTACTCAGGTAAAAGCAGCAACGACCTGACCGGCTGCACGCGCGGCGTGTCAGGGGCGGCTGCGGCACACTCATCCGGCGCCACGGTCACGCAGGCGGCGATCAGCCTCTCGGGTTTAGATCACCTTGAGGGCGAGACCGTTGCTATCCTGGGCGACGGCTCCGTTCATCCTGACAAGACGGTATCGAGCGGTGCGGTCACACTAGAGCGATACGTCACCAAGGCGCACGCGGGCCTGTCATATAACTCGACCCTGCGCACCCTGCGCGTGGATGCTGGCTCGGCAATGGGCAGCAGCCAGGGCAAGATCAAACGCATCAATGAATTGACGGTGAGACTGTACCGATCGGTTGGCCTCAAGGTTGGCCGCGATGCTAGCAACCTCGACATCGTGCCGTTCCGATCGTCTGCGACGGCGATGGACGCGCCGATCGCGCTGTTCACCGGCGATAAAGAAATTGAGCTGAATGGCAACTACGACAGCGACGGGCAGCTCACCATTCGGCAGGACCAGCCGCTGCCGATGACGGTGCTGGCTGTGTACGCGACGCTGAGTACCTTCGACCAGTGAGGCTAGTCCCCTTTGAGGCCGCGCACGGCGAGGCGCTCCTGGATGGCAAGCTGAACGACGATCGCAACCGCCCCGCGGCAGCGTTCGGCGATTTTGTGCCGACGCTTGTCCACGAGGGAATGGCTTTTTCGGCGATCGACAATGGGTATCTCGTTGGCGCTGCCGGCATTTGTCCGCTCTGGCCGGGAGTTGGCGAGGCTTGGTTGCTCGGCGCGGACAGGCTGACCAAGCACTCTATCTCTGCCGCCAAAGCTGCCAGGACAGGATTACTTGACGTTGCGAAGGCGCACGGGTTCTGGCGGGTCCAGGCTGCGATGCGCAGCGACTGGCCGGAGCTGAAGCGCTGGGCGCGCTTTTTGGGCATGCAACACGAAGGCACGATGCGCGCATATGGCGCCGATCGCCTCGACTACGAAAGGTATGCGCGAGTATGGGTATAGAAACAGCAATCATCTTGGCTGCGGCTGGTACAGCGATATCGGCGGCTGGCTCGATGCAAGCTGCTAAAGGCATGAAAGCCGCCGGCAAGCAGGCGCTGTCCACTGCCGAGTACAATAAGAAAATCCGTGACCGGAATGCGCGCGTTGCAGATCAAGAAGCCGATCTGCGCGAGCGCGTCGGTGGTCGCGAGGAGCGCGAGTTCCGAGAGGATGTCGGTAAGCTCCAGGCTACTGCTGGCACCGCTTATCGCAAGGGCGGCGTCATGGCTGGCACCGGCACGCCGCTGACTGTGATGATGGCTAGCGCCAACGAAGCTGAGGAAGACGTACAGACGCTCAAGCTGCAAGCGTCAACCGATGCCGGTCGCATGCGCGCGCAAGGCGTGAACCAGCGGCTTGCTGGTCAGCTCGCGTTGCTTGAGGGGCGGTCGCAAAAGATGGCCTACGACATCCAAGCGAGAGCGAAACAGTTTGAGGCTCTGACGACTGTTGTGCAGGGCGGCTCACGAATTGCGCAGATAGCCTGATGAAAGTCCCAACATACGACGCACAGCTCAAGCCACCGCGGCAGGGGCAGGGAATGTTTTTGACAGCGCAACTTAGCTCGTCAGCTATGACCGCGCCGGCGCGCGCCTTTGCGCAGAGTGGCGAGCAGTTGAAACAGACCGGCGACAAGATCGCTGATTTTGGATTTAAGAAAGCGCAGATCGGGGCAGAGGCAGAGGCCAAGCAAGCGTCTGCACAGCTAGAGGTCGAGCTGGCTGAGGCAAACCTCCAGGCAATGAAAAACCCGAATGTTGCGCAGGCCGAAAGCGATTTCCTGACGCGCAGCAAGCTGCTGGTCGATAAGTACACGAGCAGCATGAGCAACACGCTTGCGCGGCGTTCGTTCAGCACAGAAGCGCTGCGCGTCCAGACGCGCGAGCGCGTAGCGTTCATTAAGAAAAACAACGAACGCGCTGTCGCACAGCGCACGGTTAATCTTGAGCAAGGTCTGGAATTCAATCGCCGCAACATTGCGGACACAAGCGCCACCGAAACGACCCGCATGCTTAATTACGGCGCCGGTATCCTGCAAATCTTTGAGGCCACTTCTGACCTGGGGCCGGAAGCAGCTCAGGAGCAACGTGACAATTTCAATAAGGGCGTAATTAAGGACACGTTGTCGAGCTATTTAAGCAAGCCCAAAGCAGATGTTTTGGGGATGGCGCAGGCGTTCCGAGAGGGCCGCTTCAACGATCCAGTTATTGCTGAGGCATCGCGCGAGTTGACGCAAGAAGAGCTGTCGGAGATCGCAGATGATTTGCGCAAAGAGGCCAAGGGCATCATTGAGACGCGCACGAAGGCGCGCGAGCAAGCCGAAGAAGAGGCGCGTGCCGCAAACGACGAGCTGTATGGCGAAATCATTAACGCTGATTTGAATAACCCAGAGGCGCGTACGGCGGCGGAAGCGGCGCACCGCACCTTGCTTGCGGCGGGTTACTACCAAAAACCGTCTGAACGGACTGCGATAGAAAACCTCCTAGACGCTGATCCGACTGCTGTGACGTTTGCCGAAAAATCGCCGGCGACTGACGCTCGTGAGGCCGAGCTTGATGAACTTGAGGCCGCAAACGAACTGACGTTTAAGATGCTGAATGAAAGCAAGGGGAGCGTGACAGCGGACTGGTACAAACAGGCAGTGCGCCGCTTGCAGACCGAGCGTACCGAAGCAGAGAGCGATGCAATCGATTATCTGCGTGACGTTTACAAATACACTGAGCAAGCAGACGCAGCGTTGCTCAAAAGTCCGTCTCGTGCCGCATTTAGGAAAACGAGCAGGCAAGTCAGGGATTACGTTCGCAACAACCCGCGCGCGTCTTACGAACAGATAATTACACACACCAAAAAACTCGTCAGCGCAACACAGGACGAGTTCAACGAAAAGCTGCGTTACTTCCGACAAGAAGAACTGCGGTCGTCTTACTCAAGGCTCACGCCTGCTTTGAAAGCGCAGATACCAGCTCCGACAGGGAAAAACACCGAAGAGGTCAAACAGGCCACATCTCGTGCGGCTTCTGGTCTTAAAAGCCCAGACGCACTCCTGAGGGGCTTCATCAAACTTCTCAACGAGGAGACTGCATTGCAGTTGCTTGATTGATGAACGAAATCGAACAAAACCTTCAAGACTACGAAGATGCTGCGCAGATTGCGCAGCTCGATTTCTCGCAACTGACCGAGGCCGACTTCGACGCCGTCGAGCTTGACGACGATGGCAACTCATACGGCATGGTCATGGGTGTGCCGGTTGCAATCAATCAACCGCCGCCGCAGGAAGAGGGCAGTATCAAGCGAGACGTAGCGCGTGGCGTGACGCGCGGTGCGCAGCAGGCAGGCGAAGCTCTCAATGAGTTCCTCCCGATGCTTGGCAAGCCGGTCGATTTAGTCAACGAAGGTCTGCGTGAAGTTGGCGATATTTTTGGCGTTGACCTAGCGTCTGACAACCCGGTCGGCGGCAGCGCAATGATCCGCGACGGCGTTCAAGCCGTTATAAATTTTGGCGACCGACTTTTGCCGCGTGGTGTTAACGACGCCTATGCAGAGTTTGTGAACGAGCCGCCCCGCAGCCCAATTGTTCAAAGCATTGTTGAAGAGGTGAGCAAGTTCGGCGTGCAGGCTGTGACGCCTGCAATGTATCTGCGAGCCTTCTCTGTGATGTCGCCGTTTGCTCGCGGTCTTGCCTGGGGCGGTATTGCTGATTTCATCAACGCGCAGCCCGACGATACGTCAGCCATACAATCTGTCACTGAGCTGCTGTCTAGCTCCAGCGAGCAAGAACGCGGCGCTGTTGCGAATGCGGTTTTACAGGTCATAGCACAAAACGAAAACGATCCAGAAATCGTCAATAGAGCGCGCATGGCGCTTGACGGCATGGTCGTTGGTGGCGCGATTGAAAAGGGTGCCGAGCTGCTTATCAAAACAGCGCGCGCAGTGCCGCTGGGCGATGTAGCGCGTGCCGTTGGCGGCGGTGCGATGACAGCAGCGCGTGGCGTCAACCAGGCGCTAGATTATGGCGTCGATATGATGGGCGGCGGGCGCACGCTCGGTATGGGTGTTGGGCCGGTGCCGCCAGACCCAATGGATTTGCGAAACAAGCCCGACGCGATGGGTTTCCGCAGCGGCGTCTACAATATGCTGGACGAGTTACCAAACGCGGCCAGCGGCGCGCAAATCCTTGCGACGTTGAGAGACCCGCAACGCCTTGGAAAATATGGCGCGAAAGCAGAGGAGATAGAACTGCTCGGCTTGCCTGAGTTTCTAGACGGCAAAGAGCGCGTCACGAAAGAAGACTTAAAGTCGTTCGTCGAAGAGAACCGCATCGAGATGGAGTACGAAGCGAGCGGTCAAAAGAATGTTATTGGCGAGCCGTATGAGTATTCATCATCAGGTGACTTTGAAGATTTAATTGCTAATTACGGGGGGTCCGAAACAGGCGAATTGGTGTTTGGCATTTCAGAGGTTCGTGCTTACGCACCGGACGGAGATGCGCTCGACGAAGGTGTAAACATCGAACAGGTGTTCAATTTTAACCTTGAGAACATCGAATTTCTTTTACGCGATCTTGAGCTAACGGTGGATAGCATGGAGGCGTACCAGGTTTTCCCAAGAGACCCGGAGTTTGATCCAGATATCGCTGAACGCCTGACTGGCGAACGTGGCGCAAATTACGTTCTCCCAGAAATAGCTGAGCCACTCGCAGAAGCGAAAAAGATTTTTGCAGACGCTGGGGACGACGAATATCAGCTTGAGCGTCAAAAAGACAAGCTGTTGGATATTTTAGGACATATTGACGACAACACAGGCGGCGCTGTTTACAGCGGCATGGAATCGCTGGCCGAGTATAGGGTCTATGACCAATATGGAAGGGTGGGATACGAAGGGACGAGCTACGAAAGAGCCGTTGAAGATGCTAACGAGTCTTTAGATGGAAATACTAGCTCCAACAACAGCGCGTACACTTTCCCGTCTCCCTTGCTACAGAACTACCAAGAGTTCCGAGTCTTAATGCCGCGAAGCGATGAGCGTTTCCCCGACAAGTTAAACGTCAGTCAGCATTTTGAGGAAAACACGTTTTCGTTCTTCCGCAGCACCGACCGCGACATCAATCTGGAGGGAGGCGACAGCCCTGTCCGCGCGAGGTTTGTTGAGGAAATCCAATCGGACGCAGCGCAGCAAGCCAACAAGAAAGGCATTATTCCAAAGGGCGGCGAGCAAAAAGCGCGAGATGCTTTCAGAGCGGCTGAGAAAAAAGCTGTCGCGCACCAGGACACCTTCGTCCACAAGCCAGTCGTTGACGCCTTGTTGGATTTAGAGGCGCGGTTACTTCCTGACCGTTTTCAATCTGACGCTGACAAAGTCAGGATCGCAAACCGTGTTTTTGACACGATCTATGAAGCGATTGCTACGCAGCGCGTCGGAGGAATACCGCGAGCATTTGTAAGTGAAGAAATGCCTGGTTTGGACGAGAGCGTCAGCACTCTCGACTCGGTTGCAAGTCGAGCGATAGATGCTCTTAATCTGCCTCGCGAGGTTGGCCGTCTTCCATACACACTAGAAGACAAGGCACGGATCACGACTGCCGTGTACGAGATGTTGCGTAACCTGACTCCAGAGCAGCGCGCTGATTTTAATCAGGTAATCGACACTTACAAAACAACTCAGTCATACATTTCTGGCGTTCCAGATTTTCCAATGCGGAAGAACTGGGTCGAGGTTACGGCCAAAGCCGCAATCGCTGATGCTGTCGAGAACGGCCATAGCGTCATTGCGTTTCCAAACTCGCGCGCCACAGTTGCCGAGATTGAGAACTACGGCGCGCCACGGGACGACGCGATCACGCGGCTGTACGAAAAAGACCTGCCCAAAGTCCTCAAGAAGCTGGCGCGTCAATACGATGGAACTATTGAGGTTGGCAGGCTGTCTGATGCAGACAGAGCGTCAACTCGCATAGAAGACTCTGGCAGCGTTATCGTTCTGCGTCTGAACGACCCCCAAAAGGTTCGCGGTGAGGGCATTGCGTTGCCATCTGTGATCGGTGGCGGCACAGCGGCCACAGGGGCCGCGATGCAAAACGACAATCAACCCGCTTCCGAGCGGGTTTTTTAATTAGGAACACGCATGGCTATATCTGACCAGGCGGCGCAAGCATCGCGTCGCGGCGCACCCCTGTCGCCAGACGAGGGCATCCAGGTTGCCGGTAAGGGCGACGTGCTGCTTGAGCTGTTCAAGTTGTTTCCCAAAGCGCCAGGACGAGCTGCTGATGCTGTGCCAACCTCAGTCGAGGAGCAGATTGGTCTCCCGCCGCGCTCTGAAGACGTGCGTGATCCGTATCGCCAGCGGCAGCAAGAATTAGCGCCTCAGCTTCTGTCGCCGCAGGGGCAGCAGCGTTTCCAAGAAGCCGACATGCAAGCTGGCGACGCTATCAACCCGCCCCCCACCACAGAAGCTCTCGACGCTTTGGATGAAGCTGATCCAATGGCCGATACGGTCTCGGACGCGCAGCGCAGTTTGCGTTACGCAGACGAAGACATGTCGGTGCGAGCCGGTCAAACAGACGCGGGTGCCGCAGACGAGGTCGATGCACAGGGCGCCGCGAGAGCGACCGACGAAGAGCGTGTCAGTGCGTTTGTGCGATCGGGCGCTGATGGTATCGATTTCAATTTTGAAAATCTGGAAACCGGCGACGATGTAAAGGCAATGTTCAACGAGGTCAGCGAAATCTACGCTGACCCGACTGAGGCTGCGAAGCGCGGCATCGTCACGCGCAAAGAGACGCTAGAGCAAGCGACAAGCCTGCTGGCCGACGAGCTAGGCTTTACAAAGCGACTTTTGAAACGTCGCAGCGGCGAACCGCTAAACGCAGAGCAGGCGACCGCAGCGCGTATTTTGTTGACGCGATCGGGAGAGCGTCTGACAGACCTGGCGCGTCGCATACGCGACGGTGAAGACAACGCACAAATGCTGCTCCAGTTCCGGCGGCAAATGTCGATCCACGCTGGCATTCAGATGCAAGTCAAGGGCATGCAGACTGAGATTGCGCGCGCGCTGGGTGCCTTCAACATTCCGGTAAGCGCGCGCAGCGCAGAGGCGGCGGCAATCGCAGCAGATGAAATTCTGCGCCAGAGCGGTGGCCGTATGGAGGCCAA
>Ga0181577_10002763_pt1 | contig 13661 bp, 20 predicted proteins | sample 101ome_21_FD_132468 | JGI IMG/M metagenome (GOLD analysis project Ga0181577, IMG submission 132468) | Coastal salt marsh microbial communities from the Groves Creek Marsh, Skidaway Island, Georgia - 101413BT metaG (megahit assembly) | ecosystem: Environmental > Aquatic > Marine > Intertidal...
ATTGGCATTGGAGCAGGGAGAATACGGGCGTTGGGCTCACCAATACGAGCAGGCGATGCCTATCACACCGGAGTCATCCCCTTCTATAAAATGTTTCAATCCGCTACGAGATCATGTTCTCAAGGCGGCGTGCGAAACGGAGCCGCTACTTTGTATTACCCTATATGGCATTATGAAGTCGAGGATCTGCTCGTGCTTAAAAACAATAAAGGAACAGAAGACAACAGAGTCCGACACATGGACTACGGAGTTCAGTTCTCAAAACTGTTCTATGAGCGATTAATCAGTGGCGGAGACATCACACTGTTTTCACCACATGATGTACCGGGACTGTATGATGCATTCTTTGCAGATCAGGATGAGTTCAAACGCTTGTATGAAACAGCAGAACGTAACACACGTTTGCGCAAGAAGACCATTCCAGCGGCACAACTGTTTGCGGCATTTATGGAGGAACGTAAAAACACAGGGCGCATTTACTTAATGAATGTGGATCACGCTAACGATCATGGTGCGTTTAAACCTGAACTTGCTCCTATTAAGCAGAGCAACTTATGCTGTGAAATTAACTTGCCTACAAAGCCACTTAACGACTTCAATGACGAAGAAGGCGAAATTGCACTGTGTACACTTAGTGCTATCAATTGGGGCAATATCCGTAAACCAGAAGATTTTGCAAAGCCTTGCGAACTTGCAGTGCGTGGACTAGATGCACTGCTAACATATCAAAACTATCCAGTTAAGGCAGCAGAGCGCAGTACAATGAAACGTCGTCCACTAGGTGTTGGCATTATTAATCTTGCTTACTTCCTAGCAAGAAACGACACAAACTATAGTAACCCTAACTTGGATCTCGTTGACGAGTATGCAGAAGCATGGAGTTACTATTTGATCAAAGCCAGTGCAGACCTAGCAGTTGAACAAGGTGCATGTCCTGGTACTGATGAAACACGGTATGGTGATGGCATTACGCCTAACCAAACATATAAACGAGATGTTGACGATTTAGTTAAGCATCAAGAACGCATGGATTGGAAAGGTCTGCGTAAACAACTTGCGGCAACTGGCATTCGCAACAGTACGCTAATGGCACTTATGCCTGCTGAAACAAGTGCGCAGATATCAAATAGCACAAACGGTATTGAACCGCCTCGTGCATTTGTCAGTGTCAAGCAAAGCAAGGACGGTGTTTTAAAGCAAGTTGTTCCTGGATATCCACGTTTGAAAAACAAGTATGAACTGCTATGGGATCAGCAGAGCCCAGAAGGTTATATTAAGATTATGGCTGTACTACAAAAATACATTGACCAAGGTATTAGTGTAAACACCAGTTACAATCCTACTTTCTATGAAGAAGAAAAGATTCCAATGAGTACTATGTTACAACATATGCTAATGGCATATAAATATGGAACCAAGCAACTTTACTACTTCAATACCTATGACGGTTCAGGTGATGATATGGCAGACCGTGTAGAAGGCATTACACTTGAACTTCCAGACGAAGTTGAGTATGAAGAAGCATGCGATAGTTGCACAATTTAAGGGAAAGACAATGGCTGTACTAAACACTGAAAAATTTAATCACACTGAGAAGATGGCATTTTTTGATGGCGAACTTGGCATGCAAAGATATGACACTGTTAAGTATCGTGCGTTTGACAAACTAACTGACAAGCAGCTTGGCTTTTTTTGGCGTCCTGAAGAAGTCGACATTCTTAAAGATGCAAAAGACTTTAAGGAACTAAACGAGCATGAGCGTCATATCTTTACCAGTAACCTAAAGCGTCAGATTTTATTAGACAGTGTACAAGGTCGTGCGCCAGCAGAAGCGTTCAACCCTATTACAAGTTTGCCAGAACTTGAAAACTGGATAACAACTTGGACATTTAGTGAAACTATTCACAGCCGTAGTTACACACATATTATCCGCAATGTTTACAGTGACCCCAGTAAAATCTTTGATGAGATGATGGACATTAAAGAGATTGTAGACTGTGCAGACAGTATTACAGAATGTTATGACGAACTTATTGAAAAGAGTGCATACTACAATCTACTGGGTGTAGGCACACATACAGTCAACGGCAAAAAGATTACTATTGACATGTATGAACTTAAAACACTGCTATGGAAAACACTAATGAGTGTTAACATTCTAGAGGGTGTACGCTTCTACGTTTCGTTTGCTTGCAGTTGGGCGTTTGCTGAACTTAAAAAAATGGAAGGCAATGCTAAGATCATTAAGTTTATTGCTCGTGACGAAAACGTACATTTAGGCAGTACACAACAGTTACTTAAACTATTACCTAAAGATGACGCAGACTTTGCTAAGATTAAAGCAGAGACAGAACAAGAGTGTATCCAAATGTTTGTTGACGCAGTTGATCAGGAAAAAGCATGGGCAGAGTATTTGTTTGAGAACGGTTCAATGATTGGACTTAACAAGCAACTACTGGATCAGTATATTGAATGGATTGCTAACAAGCGTATGCAAGCAGTAGGATTAAAAAGTCCATACAGTGTTCCACAGGCAAACCCATTGCCTTGGACAGCAAAATGGATTGCAGGCGGTGATGTGCAAGTAGCACCACAGGAAACAGAAATTTCGAGTTATATTATTGGTGGTACCAAACAGGATGTCGAGAAAGACACATTTGCAGGATTTAGCCTCTAGCATTGAATCTTGGATTTTAGATAGATTAAGTGCAAAATCGGAAGTTTTTAACGGACTTCCGCCTTGCCCCTATGCTAAAAGTGCTTGGTTAGACGGAAAAGTAAAAACTCATTTTCTAAATGGCGAGCACGAAATACAAAGACATATTCGTGCAGAAATAGAAAACTACACATACCACTGGCCTAAAGGCAAGGAAGTAGTTGTATTAGGATTTGATCCACTAAGTATTCTTCCAAGTCATCTAAGTAAAATTATTGATGATACAAAACCTATGCTAGATAAACGTGGGTACACAGCACTAGAAGATCATCCTTTTGAACGTGAAGAAGTTGATGGTGTATGGTTGAATAATGGTGAGTATGGATTAGTTTTACTTCAGCCTACAGAAAAACTTGCAGAAGCAAGAGCGTGGTTAGATAGTAAAGACTATTATAAAAATTGGGATCCTGAATACAAAGAATCGGTATTGAATAGATGAGTCAAGAAACACACTGTGAATATGCCTACATAGATTTACAGGAAACAAACTATAAACCATTAGTAGAATACGAAATTTTGTCCAAGGATACAGATCCTGCCCCGCTATTAGAAATTTATAGACAGTATTGTTTATATAAAGGGTTTTCAAGTGTTTGGCCCATTTATGCCGAAGAATTTAGCAGAGGACTCAATGATACTATTGCTTACAAAGATGATGGTGAAATTGTTGCATGGAGTTTAATTTACAGAGTAGCAAAAGAACATGTATGGAATATGCAGTTTGCATGGAACTATGCAAATCCAAAACTTAAACTTGGATACAAAAGTATACGCACAGAGATTGCTATATATAGAGATCTAGGATATAAAACAATGACAATAGATGACGATATGAAGTACAAAAGTGAACTACAAGGTTATAAACTGTTTGGGCCTATGTCATGAACATATATACAATATATGCAGACTGCGAAGGTGATCCGCATGTGTTTGTAACAAACATGCGTAAGTTTTTGGACAGTTTGCCTACACTACACGCATATAGAATCACACGTTGTAAACTAGGATTTCGTAGTATGGATTTGCCTGAGTTTCGTATTGACATGGAGTTTGGTACAATGCAAGACTTGGATGATGCAATGACACATGTGGTGCAAAACGTGGATGACATTGAATCAAAGCATGTAGCATTTAACAGTATGGTAAAAGATAACATACAACATTTTTTATATAGGGATTGGCCAGATGAAGTATAATATATGGAACAAGTGGGATCCACTTAAGGTGTGTATGCTGGGCAACAATTATGCTCCGGAGTTTTTTGATGGATGTGATCCAAAAGCAAGTGACCCACTAAAGCGGATTTGTGAAGAGACATTAGAAGATTTGGAAGGCTTTAAAGAAATATTGCAGGATTTCGGAGTAAAAGTAATACAACCCGAAATGGATCCTAATGAACGTTTTTTAGATAATGTTCATAGATATCCACGCGGACCGTTGCAACCAAGGGATGCAATGCTTGTGTTAGGTAATGACTGTTATATTTCAAACAGAGACCACCCTGCTATCGAGCAATCACTTGAACAGTATGCTCCAACAATAAAAATAAGTGATACAAAAGGACTGCCTTATACCACAGCAGAAAAGTACGCTAAAGTTCAAGGTGTAGATTATCCAGACTATGCAGATTATATTGCTAATAAAAATAACAAAAATTATTTTACACCAGAAGTGTATCAAGCATTATTATCTAATACAGATTTGTACACACCTTTAAGATTGAACAGTGCAGCAGCAATGATGGTACAAGACAGACTTGTAGTTGGCGGACTAGAGCCAGGATATGGCAGTTTAGACTCTGATACCATGCATCAGTTATTCCCCGAAACTAAACACTTCGATGTAGAGTGGACCCAGATATACGGACACAGTGATGGACAGTTTCATCCTATAAAGCCTGGTGTAATTATTAGTTTGCATGATGTGCAAAATTATAGTGAAACATTTCCTGGATGGGAAGTTTGTTATCTACCAGATCAAGGTTTACAAAACGATAATCTAAGGCAGTTCAAAAAACTTAAACGCAAAAATGACGGCAAATGGTGGCTTATAGGAGAAGAGGATAACGATGAGTTCACAAATTTTGTTGAAAGTTGGTTACAAGATTGGGTTGGATATGTAGAAGAAACAGTATTTGATGTAAACGTATTAATGCTTGACGAACATCATTGTTGTGTTAGTCAACAGAATAACGAACAAGTAAATGCATTTTTAAAAAAACATAACATTGAGCCGGTGTATATACCATGGCGGCATAGATTTTTTTGGGATGGTGGACTACACTGTATTACACTTGACCTAGTAAGAGGATGATTGAATGATTACAGTATACACTAAAGATTTTTGCCCATTTTGTGTGCAAGCAAAAAAACAACTTGATACAATGGGTTTTGAATATGAAGAAATAAACATTGAAGCAGATGCTAAAACACGCAACTGGCTTATAGAACAAGGGCATCGCACAATGCCACAGATTTATCACAACGATAAACTGCTAGTAGAAGGTGGTGCACAAGGTCTTGCAAAACTTAGCAGAGACGAAATCAACACACTATTGGGTAACTTTGACTTTGATGTTAGCATGAAGTTATAATAGCATATAATATATAGCAATAAATACAGTATGACGTTTCCAATAGTAAGAATAGGCGATGTAAATGCCGCTGGAGGTGCAGCAATAGCACCAAGACCCACAGTGTTAAGCAGTAACAAACCACTTGCTGCGTTTGCTAGTCCTGTAACACCACATCCTTGTTGTGGTGCACCTGGTTGTACAATTCACTGTATTGCTACAATTACAGGCGGAAGTCCAACAGTTTGGGCAGAAGGAAAACCTGTGCATAAAGTAATGGATATTGACACTTGCGCTCATCCGAGAGTGCAAGGTGATAATACAGTTTTGGTGATTAGATAATGGCTTATTCTAGCACAAGTCCTATAAGTTACTTGGGCACTATGGCTGCAGGTGCTATGGAAGATAACACTGGATTTGCACCTGCAACAAAAGAAATTGTTGCCCTTACCAAAGCAGAAGCCAGTGGACACATTCAACTTGCAGCAACAGCAAGACAGGCGACTAACCAACCAAATAGTTCAGCGATTGACACACTTTGTAACAGAGACATTAGTGGTAGTGGTGCTTTTACAGGTACAGTACCAAGTGATTATACAAGCACAGTTGGAACAGGCATGGCTATGGACAGATTATCTGCCCATGCAAATTTAATGTTTGGTACTGGCCCAATACAAATGGCGCAAACATTTTTTATTGCAGAAGGGTTTACACAAACCAGTGAAAGACTTGCACCAACACTAGACAAATTAAATGCCGGTGTAGAGTTCGGAAAGTTTCCTAATTTAGATAGTTTAGCATATCCAAGTGATGGTGTGTTTCCTAATTATTTGGGAAGTGGATATCCTGATATGCAAGCAGTGGTAACAAATGGCATTAGCAGTTTGGTTACAAATCCTACAAAAGAAAACTTTGAACTACTGGCAAGTGATCTAGTGAACTTGGGCAGTGCATTTAGTATTACTGATATAGCAAACTTTGCAAATCCTGGACAAGTTATACTAGCACTTAATACAGCAGATGGACTCACAGCAACTGGTTTAGATGTAGTATTAGCAACAGTAGGCATAGATCCTGAAGCAATTTATAATTTAGGAGATACAACATATAATGTATTAATGCAAAGTGTAATTGATGCAGTAAATATTCCTGAACTTGTTGCAAACGCTCAAACACTGCTTGGATCTAATATTGCCAATATGGAAAGTTTGGGAGACTATACAAACTTTGATAAAATATTTGTTAACAGCAAAGACATAATTTCTTTCAGTACTATTGAAGAATTAAGAACACGCCTACAGGCTATTGAACTGGGAAGAATAGAAACAGTTGCACAGTTTGCAGCATATGTTAATAGTATAGAACCAGTAAGTCTTCCTACTATAGATAACATTACAAATTTTGTAAAGCGTGATTATGTTGACAGTGTAATTGCTAAGTTTTTAGGTGGCACTGGCTCTTATAATAGCATAACCCTGCAGGATATGATAGGCATACTAGGAGGAGTTGGTGTAAGTACTAGTGCTACTAACTATAGAACTGCAATAAAAGCATTGTATGATGCAGGCGAACTAAACGACATTAGAAGTAGAATAAGTGAACTTACCGCAGGACTAAATGGAAGTTATACAACTGTAGTTGATGTTGGTCCGCCAGAGGTTATTAGTATACTGGATCCTTTTGATAGTAGTACACATGCTACATATGCTAGTTTTCAAGCAAACAAAATAGGACATATTGAAGCTGCTTGTGCGGCACTAATGAGTCGTCGTAATGTTAACAGTGATATTCAGACTGCAATTGATAGTTGGCTTGCAATTAGTAAAAAAATATTTGACGAAAAAGATTTTCAAAGCCGTATTGATATGAGTTACAGTATTAGAACAGACTACAGTGATAATGCAGTAAACTTTGTACAGGGATTGCGAGGCACAATTAATGAACGTGGCAAAGGTGCAATTATTAATGGATTAGTAAACCAAGCAGTACTGGACGGTGATATAGGCGGTGAATATATGAGAGCCTACATAAAAGAACTTGAAAATAAAGCAGTTGCAGACAACTATGACATAAGATGGCGAGCGGAGTTTGATGAATGATTAGTACTGTAGAATATATCCACCATTATACATGTGATAATTGCAAGGGCTGGTGGAGTATTGCCAGTCACGAAAATTACAAACCCAAAGCAATGTATTGTCCTCACTGTGGACACAAACACAGTGTAATTAACGTTGTAGATGTTCGCACAGGAGATCCTAAATGAGGATATGGTGTAGTCTATTTGGACACAACTATAGTGTTACTAGCACATATGGCAACTATGCTTTTTGCAGTAGATGCGGTGCACCACTTACCATCAAAGAGCCACATGTTCTTACACCAGGCGAACGGCGTTGGATAGATGGCAAACTTATGGAAATGAATGAATTCAACATGTTGGAGGAAGTTGTAAAAGATGATAGGCAAATTCTTAAAGAAAATACCCAGTCTAAAGAAGAGCTCACCGAAGGAACAAAAAAAGGAAACCACACCGTTCAATCCAAGGACCCGCATGAACAGTGAAAAAATGACTGACGAAGAAAAACTTCGTGCAGGTTTTAATGGCAGTACTTACAGCATTAATGGCAGAGATGTAGATTTTTAATCATCTATATCGTCCCACCAGCCAGTTCCGACAAGTTCATCAAATATAGCACCACTTAGTTCCATACTGAATATGGTTACTGCTACAGTAATTAATATGCCTACAAGTATAATAGGACTGAGTATTATAAGAAACCAGTAGGTGCGCCATATGCCATGACCGTGTTCTAGTCTGTATGCACGTTTACGTTCAAACCAATGAGCAATCCAACGCACACCTGCTTTAATTTTATCTATAAACCATTCGCCTATAAAGTGACGCAGTATGCGCATTACTATAAGCACTGGACTGGTAATGACATCCCATATAATTAAAAATAAGTCAACGCACAGATCAACTATATGATCTATTGTACACCATTTTTTTAGTCTTTTCAACATAACGTATTTACTATAAATACAACACGGGGAACAACTATGTCAATGTTTTTGAGGTGGTGGTTGTTGTATTGCACCAGTGGTGCTGCAATGTTTGCTGCCTATAGTTTTGGTTTTGTTGATGCATTACTTGCAAAGGATATTACACGACTAAGTTTTGCAATATTGGCAGTATTCTTTGTAACCAGTGCATATGTAGGTTATCTAACTTATAAAAGAAGCAAAGGCAAAATAGTTAAAGTAGGTGTAAACATAGGTTGGTTTGTAACTGAACTATTGCTTGCACTAGGTATGATTGGCACAGTAATTGGATTTATTCTAATGCTAGGTGGTAGTTTCGAAAGTCTGAATGTAGCAGACACTACCAGTGTAAAAACTGCACTTACAGACATGGCAATAGGTATGAGCACAGCATTGTATACAACACTAGTTGGAATGGTGTGTAGCCAAGTACTAAAGGTGCAGTTAGTCAATGTCGAATCCCGGTAACAGATTAAAATACAAAAGCGGAATTGGATTTACAGATTTACTATTCAATCTTGTAATAGGATTTGTGTATCTGTTCATGATTGCATTTATCCTTATCAATCCTGTAGCAAAAAAAGGTGATGTAGTTAAAAAAGCAGACTACATGATTGTAATAGAGTGGAATCATGATTACAATGATGACGTAGATTTATGGATTAAAGATCCTGCAGGTAACATTGTAAGTTTCCTACAAAAAAGTTCAGGTCTAATGAATTTAGAAAAAGATGACCTTGGATATGGAAATGACAGTTATCAAAAAGGTGTTGAAAAGAAATTTATACACCTTAACAGAGAAGTTATTACACTAAGAGGTGTACTAGCAGGCGAATATGAAGTTATGGCACATGTATACAATAGAAAAATAACAGTTTTTAAAGGCACAGCAAGACAAGACCTGCCAGGCGAGATAGAAATTACAGTTATTAAAATCAATCCATACGTTGAAACATACTTTGCTAGAGTGCCTTATATAGAAACAGGACAACAACTTAGTTTAGTGCGTTTTAGTGTTAGCGAAGATGGAGCATACCTTGGGCATAACAATAACCCAAGCAACTTTATAGCAAGAAAGGCTGGCAATAGACAGGGTGTCTATAACCTTATTCAATGATGTTTGATTATAACCTTTTACCATTTTTTATCAGTATGATTGTGCTTACTATTATAGTGCTTGCTATTGGAGTGCATTTTTGGCGCAATGCTCTAATAATGTTTGTAATCATTCCTATTGCATTCTTTTGTGCATTTACTGGATATAAAACAATCACTACCATGTTGGGCTATCCTGTTAAACAAACTATCCCCGAAGAAAGTTTATATCTCAGTCACATAGAAAATACAGACGGGTCAGAACTCTATGTTTGGGTACTAGAACCAGAACGTATGATGCCAAAAAATTATAGTATTCCTGCAACTGACAGCAATAAAAAACAAATGCAGAGAGCCAAAGACAGAACTCAAAACGGTGTTGCTCAACAATTAGGCAGGTATAAGTCAATCCGGCCCGGTGACAAGAACACAGGCGAATATCTAACTTATGATTTTAGTATTGATGGTCGAGGCTTGAAATAACACTTGACACACTGTGAAATATAGTTTATAAATATACTGCAACGTTGAAGCAAACTCAACGCTGGACAGGACCGGGGGGCAGTACCCCGCGCCTCCACCAATACACATTAAGGTGTGTGCTTATGGGGGCGAAATAGGATCGACTGACAGTTAATAGGTGCGTGGAGTTGTCCGGCGCAAGCACGGTTATCGCAAGAAACAAAGTAAAAGCAAATGATAATTTTGCACCTGAGATGCGCCTAGCGGCATAATCTCTGGGCCCGGCAGAGCCTCGAAACAGAATCTGCCAACTTATACAGAAGGAATCAATTATGGCAAAGAAGCGTCAAAGATCATCACAAACAAGCAAAGGCGAACGCCGCCCACAGGATCCACGCTGGAGTAAACTACAGCGTTTAGAATATACAGGCAGTTTACTACAGGGAAAAAATAAACGAGAAGCATGGGCACGAGGTAAACGTGTAATGCTTACAATTGCAAATCCAAACACAAACGAAACAAACAAGCCATTTATCCGTGTTCCAGCAGATCAGGAATGGGGAGACTGGCGTGGCAAGAAGGCACCAAAATAATGGCAGCAAAGAAAAACAAAGACAGCAAAGCCTGGATGATTCCAGAAGGCGAGAAGCGTGAAAATGCAACACATCATTTTGTAGCTCGCAAAAGCATCAGCATGATTCGGGAAGGGAAGAAATTGCGTATGCGCAAGTATCATCCAAAACTACGTCAACATGTTTGGTATATAGAAACTAAGATGCCCAGTCACAGTGCTAAGTAAGTAGAGGGCCAGGACCAATACTTACATCCTTCCATTAACTATGCCCGGGATAGGGAAGGCTAGGACTAACCAATAAACACCCAGTTAACTTAGCACCCAATGGGTGCTATTTTTTTGGTAAATATGTGTATATTTCTTGGAGGAGAAAGTATGACACAGAATGAATATGACGTAACAGTCATCAAAGTAGTTGATGGTGACACAGTTGATGTGGACATTGACCTAGGATTCGGCGTTTGCTTGAAAGATGAGCGTGTGCGTATAATGGGCATTGACACACCAGAATCACGCACAAGTGATCGTGTAGAAGATTTATTTGGAGAAGCAGCAAAGTCAAGACTAAAAGAACTCATGGAGCATGGCGGCAAACTTATTACCACAGAAGATCGCAAAGGCGAAGATATGAAGGGCAAGTTTGGTCGTATACTAGGAGACTTTAGAGTATATGATAGCACAAACGATCGCTGGTCAAAAGTCACAGACATCCTAGTAGAAGAAGGACATGCTGTAGCATACTTTGGTGGATCTAAAGAAGAAATTGCTATGAAGCACATGGCTAACAGAGAAAAATTACTTCGAGAAGGTATTGTAAACAGAGAAGATTACGATAAAGCAGTTCAACTAATGGAAAACAAATAAACGGTTGACAGTATTGAATAGTATTGTATACTGTAAACAGTTGTTAAAAACAGTTGAAAGGTTATCTGCTATGCGATTCCTTGAATATATTGGGCTTAGTACCTGTGCTTTTTTTGTTGCAATGACCGTAGGATACTTAAATACTAGTAATGCTGCAATTGGTGACGCAGACCCTGTGAAACTTAATGCAAGCGAACTGCATTGTATGGCACAAAATATTTACTTTGAAGCAAACAACCAAAGTAAAACAGGAATGATTGCAGTTGCACAGGTAACAATGAATCGAGTTAGAGATTCGCGTTTTCCTGATACAGTTTGCGAAGTAGTGTTTGAAGGGCCAATTCGTGAGAGTTGGAAAACACGCAATGACACAACACTAGCAGACGAAGATAGAATTTTTTATCCTATCAAAAATCGTTGTCAGTTTAGTTGGTATTGTGATGGTAAAGCAGATGTTATACCATTTCCTCAAAACAATATTAGTTGGCGCAAAGCGCAGGACGTAGCATTGGAAGTAATGGCATTTGATAGGTACAGTGGCATAGTTGAAGGCGCTACCCACTATCACGCAGACTATGTAAATCCAGACTGGAACAAAACAATAACACTGGTTACAAAAATAGATAACCATATTTTTTATCGTTGGGACTAATGTTTAACAGAGAAAATATCGAAAAAGCACGAGAACAATTCAAGGAAAAACGCTACTGTTACATAGACAATGTATTAAAACCTAAATACATCAAAGCATTATACGATGCAGTACCAAAACTAGATTATGGTGTTTGGACATGTATACACAGTAGTCATAACAAATATCATGCCGGATATCAAACCAGTGAAGAATTTGCACCACATCATGCACAGTTTATAGAAGATGCCCGAGGACAGTTTAGTTATTGGCACTATGCTTACTGGATGTTAGAGGACTATCATAAAGTACACAACAGTCCAGAGGTAACATACTTTAATCGTGTTGTAACTGAGGATTATACTATTGGTAAACCTGATTATACATTTCACGATTTGGTAAGTGAAGTTACGGGTTTTACAAATATGTATACAGACCAGCCTACATACAGTTATTATGATCACACTGCTTGGCTAAACGCACATCATGATCCAAGACGTTGGTGTGCATATATATTTTATTTTAACGAAACTTGGCTCACACAATGGGGCGGACAGTTGTGTATATTGGACAAGGACGAACGAACTATCATTGATAGTATTGAACCCTTTGGTAATAGACTTGCTATAATGGATGTAAGTGAAACTAGCGGAGATAGAATAAACAAACATTTTATTAGCCCTGTTAGTATTACAGCAGATCATCCACGCTATAGTCTAGCAGGCTGGTTTTACCAAAAGGAAACAGATGGTCCTAGCCCAGTAAAAAAAGGTTGACACAATAAGTATTTGTGTTATATTAATATAAGTTGTTTCGACAATAGGAGAAAAGTATGAAACGCGAACTAATGTGTCTTGCAGGAATTGTATCAGTTGTTGTAGGACTTACTACTTTTAATGCAATGGCAGAATCATATACAGTGCAAGGCACAGTAACAAGTGTGCAGCCTGTTTATAAAACAAAAACAGTAACAGATCCTGTTCAAAAATGTTGGACTGAAGAAGTTCCTGTATACGGACAAGGCAAAAACACCGATAGTCAAGTTTTTGGTTTGGATCTTGAAGGAGCCATTATCGGTGGTGCTATTGCTAACAATACTATGAAAGGCGACAATACTGGTGCAATGGGTGCTATTATTGGTGGTCTTATTGGTAGCGATATGAAAAGCAAAAAGAACAAAGAAATTACAGGTTATCGTCAAGTGCAAAAATGTGCAACTGAATACAACAGCCGTACCGAAGAATATTTGGCTGGTTACAAAATTGGTTATGAAGCACTAGGACTTTCAGGTGTACTGTCAAGCACACGCAGTCGTAGTGTTGGCGACAACATCAATGTAAATGTGAATATTAGCGCATATTAATAAACTGATAAATTCTTTTCAGCAAGCGTTTTATTACAGGATGCTTGCTGTCGTAATTCCAAATACTCATATAAGCATGTAAATCTGGACTTAGTAGATTGCCCATTTCATCTTTGAATTGGGCGGTTTTTCCTGCCATACGCAAAAGTTGCAGTGCGCCATCTTTGTCTACTTTGCGCACAAGTTCATCTGCAATATTCATCGCATATGCTTCTATTTCATCACCGCGGCTCATATATTCTGTAGAAATATTTCTACGATCAGTACCCTGCGAATGATCTTCAAAGTCTCTGGCTCTTGCTTGACTCTGATGAATCATTTCGTGTTTCATCATATCCA
>Ga0181577_10002772_pt1 | contig 13635 bp, 16 predicted proteins | sample 101ome_21_FD_132468 | JGI IMG/M metagenome (GOLD analysis project Ga0181577, IMG submission 132468) | Coastal salt marsh microbial communities from the Groves Creek Marsh, Skidaway Island, Georgia - 101413BT metaG (megahit assembly) | ecosystem: Environmental > Aquatic > Marine > Intertidal...
AACTTTGCTCCAAAAAGGTTCAATGTGACCTTTATGCCAGTTTTCGTGTGTTTCCGTAATGGATGACTTTATATCTGTCATCTTCGTATTGCCTCCAAGGATCTACAATTACACTGCCTTCTTCTAAAAGACAGTATAAATCTTGAGTTTGTTCATTCATGTACTTGTATGTAATATTTGCATTGTGTGCTAGTAGCACAACAGCCTTAAATGGACCACGTTGCGGATGTGTATATGGATCTACTAATATAGGCCACATACCATGTTGTTCGCAATAGTGTGCAACAAGTAAACTATAACTGCCGTCTCGATATGGCACATCTGGCTTGTATGCAACACCATGTATTAGTACGGGCAAGTTGTGTTCCTGTGCAGTTGTAACTAAAAACTTTGCTAGGTTTTGTGCTTGCTTTTCTCGAGCATTCATAATAGCATCAAAAATATCGTAACCTAAATCAAGTTCCTGTGCCATGTAGCGCAGGGCAATATTGTCTCTAGGATGGCAAGCACCACCATCACCCATCCCTGCAGTCATGTACTGCTGGCCCATGATCCGTTTTGTTGACTTTGCAAGTGCTTGGGTAACCACATCAACATTGATATTGCCCTGTTTCATTGCGACATCCTGTATCATGTTTGCCAGTCCAATCTTTGTACTGATAAAAGTGTTGTAAAACACTTTGATACATTCGCATTCATCCCACGTTCCAATCTCATAACGTGGATCATTTTCTATAACTGTACGATAAAAATCTACAAGTTCTTGTGCATCACCTGTTTCACTACCATCTTCGGTGCCTATCATAACCATTTCAGGATTCACAAAATCCCATGCTACACTACCCATAGCAATCAAATATGGATTGTCTACAAAACGTGTATTAGTTACAAGTGGTTCTAGTTCTCTGCGTACTGTGCCTGACAATACTGTGCTGATTAACACAATCATTTGTGCAGGATTCATCACTGCATTGCATTCATGCAACACCGACTTTACAATATCGTAACTAAAGTCTTTGGGTTCTAAATGTGCAGTAGGTGCACGACCATCATATTCTGGATCATGAGGAGTAGGAACAGCAACGAATACAATCTTTGCAAACTTAACTGCTTCTGCAATTGTGTGTTTTAGATCAACTAGACCAATAGGATTAAAAAATGTTCCGTCACGGTTGATACGGGCAGGATCATATCCTGTTACTGTATGTCCTGCTTTTGCAATTTCCTCTGCACATGGCATTCCTAATTTGCCACAGCCGATAAATGCTATATTCATGTAATACTTTCTCGAATGTGTCTATAAAGTTCTTTACCACTGAAGAAGTCAGTTTCAAGGTTTTTAATTACTCTGTGAATTGCTGGAACATAGCCATTGTAGTTAGACATGAAGTCTCGAATTTGTGCTACAACTTTGTCTTTGTTCTCAAGATATTTATCATAACTTTCAGTCCACTCACTAGGATACTTGAAAGCATCAGTCATTTCACTATAACTAAGTCTATCTGGAACCATTGGAATAGCATTTACAAGTGCGCCTTCGTACCAACTAATACCAAGTGTTTCTTGTAGGTTAGCACTAAACACCATCTTTGCTTCGCCTAGTAAGTTATGGTATTCATTTTTAGTTAGTTCTTGTTCTTGACAAATAACAAACTCATATTCAGGCATACTTTCTTTTAGATCACGGAATATCTCAGGCTGTTTCTCAGGTGCAATGCGATGTGGGAAAAGAATAAGATCACGCTTTTCCATGCCTTTGTACATATCCATACTATTGCGCAGGTATTCCATAGGCCAACCTACACGATGTGTTCTGTCCTCGTCCATGTGAAAGCATTTGTGGAACATATCAATGTGAAATTCAGTTGCATAAAAGTTATCATCGTAACATTCATACATACTGGCTTCAGCATGTCTTACCCAACTTGCATCACCAATTAGTCTGCCCAAAAAGTCCTGTGGATCATAACTACCAGCATGCCACATACCGCCGATGCGAATGCTTGTGCCAAGTAGGCTAGCCATGTATTTAAGTTGAATAACAGTAGGGTTCCAAGCATCAGTATACAAAAAGTAATCACCATCATGAACTTGTCCATTACAGAACAGTTCGGCGATTTGCCGTAATTGATTAGACTTGTAAACATTTGTACCTCCAAAGTTTAAAAATGCACCTGGTGTTGTAGATTGTGGAACATCTCCGCCGCTGATAACTTCTACTTCAGCAAGCACTGCACTATCACTACACAATGCTCGCTGTAGTTGATCTGGAAGATGCTCTTTCCATTGTTTAGTATAGCGAGTATCAACTGCTTCAATGTCCACAATATACACTTTATTCATTAGTTTCTCCGACCGCTGGCAAACCTTCCGCCGCCACGGTTATCATTGTACTGACTCAAACGAAACTTAGCATCACGCATCCAGTTTTTAGGAATACGAGTACCTTGTTTAAATCTCAAATATTCAGCATACCCCGGAGCATCCTCACGATACAAATCTGCTTCATCATATGCCCAACCAAATTCTTTACAAAAACGCAAGTAATCATCAAGGTCGTCAAATACTTTAACAATTTCTTTACTCATTGGTTTTCCAGCCATTTATAGTTCTCCCTTATTAGGCTCTTGGAAAAGTGACAACACAACCGTTCTCACCATCTTCGCTCACTTCAATGTGAACTTCTCGGTTTGATCCATAGCGTTTACGGATCTCTAAAAATAAATCATCTGCAATCATTTCACAGGACTTGTAGTCAAGCGCGAGCACTGTATGCCCGGCTTCGCTGCCTGCTTCATCTGTTCCCACACTGTACAGTCTTTGCAACCATCTACTGAACTGGATGAACTCGATTTCTCTATCGTCGTGGTACACTTCAATTGACACCCGGAAGTGAAACATATGACGATGAGGATAGCCAAGGAACGATACATCATCCCAATCTCCTGTTGCTAGTTTAGGATCATCCAGTGCCGCAGGATATTTGTGTATACCCTCTTTTTGGAATGTGACCCAAATCATACGCTTGCTTTTGTGTAGTTGCTGACGCATTGCATCATCGCGCATTGCATCTAACATCATGTTATCCATTACTTTACCTCTGTATCGCCTTTGTAATCACGCCAATCAGTATACACACGGCGATCCATTAAACTGTGTATGCTGTGGCACCAAACACCTGAGTTAGTATCTCCCCAAGTATTGTCATCTAACTTCAATGTAGCATTATAGTTGAACTGTTTAATATATGGTAGTTTAACTGAAATCATGTTAATAAAGTTATTGTATTCGTCAAACCCAGTTTCTAATACTTCCTTAACATAGAATACATCATAATCCAGTGTACACCAATAGCCTGCACTAAGCAATGCTTTGATCATGTTTTCCCAAGCAGTCCAGTCTGCATCACTTTCTGGTGCGAAACTTTGACTTGTACCAAAGTACAAATGTTTAATATTGTGTGCGTCTGCTCGCTTTTGAATTTCATTGCAAGGTTGCACACCAACAACAAACAATGTTTGTTCACCGTACATTGCTGTGTGTTCTACTTCTGTACCAATAAAATAAGTAACGTCTTGGCGTTTGTTAGTGTCTAGTCCCAATAGATATATCCTCTACCATAGTTGCCTGTGCGATTATTAGCATCTTCAAATGCTTGTTGCCATTCTGTATCTCTATTATAACCTCGATCCCAGAAATTGTCAAGCACTAGTTTACCATCCATTTGCCACTGTCTTGCGCAAATCATTGCTTCATAGAATGTAGGTGCTCTTGGACTTGGAAAAATCATAGTAACTGCTTTCCACAGCATATGACTCAGTGTAGTGTCAATACCGTTTGGCTTTTCGGTTGCCATAATAATGATTGCATTTTCATTTATACAGTCTGTGTTAAACACACGATCATCTTCTTTTAGATCAACTACAATATCATATTTCCCATCAAAGTCAATTAACAGTGGCGAACCTTGTTCATCAAAGTACTCACTGTTACTCGAACCAATCACGTCTACGTCAATATCTGGGAATAGTATTGCAAATGTGCGTAGCACAATTTTAGCAAGGAATCCACTACCAATGATTACTGCCCTGGGCAGTGGTGTGATTGTATCTTGTAGTGCAATAGCATGCCTTGCTTGTAGCACACAGTTGACCCCACATGCTACTGGCTCCAATATCCAACGAGGATCTGCACCAGGAACTACAACCCATTGTTCAGGTTTTACATGGTACTCATCAGCATATGCTGGTTCGCCTCGGGTTGCTACATAGTCACCGGGCTGTACACCTGAAACACCACTGCCCACCGTAATTACTTGTGCAAGTCCTTCATGTCCTTGCATAGGAATTGGTAGTGGACCAAATTCGCCATTCATCATAGCGATATCACTGCGGCACACACCAGTCATTACTGCACGAACATGTATATCTTGCTCGTCCAATGTGCCTGGTGTATAACCACCTTGTTGAAATACACCATCTCCTAGTGTATATAATATTCTAGTCATTAGAACAACTCTAGTTGTTTATGAATCCAAACATCACGAGCAAACTGCTCGCTCCAATATCTATCATTATATAGATTTTCTATTGCTGTGTCAACCATTTTCCCATATGCACTTTCTGGACACAGTCCGAGTGGTTCTGTGTGGATAAGATCTTTTTGTTTGTAAAACTCTATATTGATCTTATCTCCCACAGGATTTTTCCAACTTGCAGTGCAGGTATAAAAGTGCCAATCATTGTGTAACAGTATATCTGCGGTATCATCTACATCATATACACCATGCGGATCTACTACACCATAGTCTGTACTGCCCACAGTTTCCAGATCATAATGCTGATGTTTGCTTGCACTGTATAGTTGCAAATCAGTGTAGTCTGGCTCAAACACCTGTACCCAACTTAGCAAATGTGGCAATAAGTCTCTGCTTACACCGCCCCAAGCATGGCTTTTATCAGTAAACCAACTGCCTGGATTTGGTACTCGATTATAGTTGTGCCAATTGATTACAATCTCATCGCTTTTGCGAGCAGTAATGTATAGTTCTGCTAGATTGTCTCTAAACTGATTGTTCTTAACCATTGCAAAACGTGTATTTGGAAAAGTGTGTACAAGAGCCTCCCAATGTTCACTGGTACGCAATCCAGGCTTTTCTACAAATACAATTTTGCATCTGTCAGCAATGGTTCTGGCAATGTGACCATGTGTCCAGTTCGGTGTGCAAATGTGTGCAATATCAAAGTCACCTTCAACTTCTTCGATATCCCAATAGTCTGCAGGACGTTGCTGATCTACTGTTACAATGTCAAAAAGTTTGTTTTGATATATTGTTTGGTATAGTTTGCCTATGCCCATACCTACAATAAGGACTCGCATTATACTTCCTCAAATAAACTAAAGAACTGTGCGCTACTGTTAATACTCTTTTTACCAACATGTCCACGAGTACCAACTACTCGCATCCAAAGACGTTCGTGTTGATCAATCATTTCCAATTGCTTGTCTCGGTCATCAATTTCAAAAATTCTAGCAATAACGTCTTTTACTTCTTGTTTATCAAACGTATCATCTACTAGCATATATGGATATTTGCCTTCGTCAAACACACGATTTGCTTCTTGTACACTGCGCAAGTGTGTGTATACATTGTGATTCATCATTAGCATATAACTAAAACTATCCCAACTTGTATTAGTTTGTTCTCCCATACGGTTTACACATGTAGGACTATAGATAGTAATGTCATTGAGTTTCATTAACTGTGACAGTGGACTTGGCATCCAATTATCATATAATTTATCACAGTAGTCATCATATGGAGTAGTGTCTGCGTGTAATGCTTTATCATCTGGAGACTTTTCCATAATGTAACTCCACTTGTCCTCATGGTCAAGTCTATAGCCTGTATACTGTGTACCGTTACTTGTAGCAAGGAAAGGACTTGCACAGTCAAATGTAACAGTGAAGTTTTCATTGAACTGTTTGCGAATGCCACGTTGAATAGCAGTAAGCACCATTGCCCATTCTAGTTTACTGGTGCCCAGGAAGTGCATAAGGTCTTGTTTGCCTTTTTCCAGCAATCCATCGTGTCCGAGAATAACAACACGGCGCAGTGCAAGATGTAGATCACACATATTCTGACCACCCATTGCCCAGCCATTAAAATGTGCATCTGGATACTGTTTAGGATCACTAAGTGCTTCATTTGTGCATACCAGTCATCTGCTTGTGCAAAGTTTTCACCTTGTAGCACGTTTAGGAACTTACAGTCTCCTGTGCGATTCTTAATAAAATATTCGTTATTGTACTTTGTGCCATCTGCGGCTTCTTGATAACTGCTAATTTTACTAGCGGCACTGCCTTCTGGTGATCTGTCTACCCATGCTGGAATATCCAAGATCATACCATAGTCCATGAACTTGTCCATCCAGCGCAGGACACCTTCACGTTTCTTTTGTGCTTGTGCGCATCCGCTACCAGCACGCCAGTCGCCTTCCCATTTACCTTTACCGATTTGGAAGCCACCAGAGTCACCAAGTAACCAACTGGTTTCTCTGTTGCGTACACGATACATATCTTCACGATACAGGTCCTTTTCGAGATCCAGGCTTGCATGCCCAGCACTGTGCAAACTCCACTTGTACTGCCACAGACCTTCAGGTGCAAGCCAGTTAAGACCTTCCACACCATGCGGCAGTCCTTGTGGAATACGAGCAGGATCAATATAGGGTGTACCACTGCCTTTGAGATTCTCATCAAATGGCAGTAATCCTCTGCGTTGTCTGCCTACAAACAGTGCATAGAACGTACTAAGTGCTGGCAAAAACACAGCATAGTCACTTTGATTTGCTGTTAGATTAGTCGGCAGTTCCATTACTTGCTCTGTGCTGGCAACAAGTAACGATATTCTGCAAGTCCACTGTCAACAACAATCTCAGCAACACCATCATCGCTGAACTTAAATGTTGTATCACCGCCGAGACTGAGAATCTTGCTTACTTGTTCAACGGGCCATGCCCAACCGCGTGTAACTGCACCACCAACATCATGTTGGAATACAAAGTTACCTGCATGTGTGCTGTGATCACCAAAGAAAAACTTTAGATCACTGCCTTCTGTTTTAGCAATAAATGTAGTTTCTTCACTGTTAGCACTAATCATAAACTTGAAACGTTGGATACTTGCTACTGTAGGCTGAAACTCAATACCCCAATTTACTTCACGCATCTTAACTGTTTTAAGTTTTTCGTTAATAATTTCACTTGCCATAAAGCGATAGTCGTTCTTAAAGTCGCCGCCAGCATTTTCAAAATGAATACCAACTGGTACATTCTCGCCGTTACGTTCTTGTGTGTTGATTGTAATTTTTGCATCTTCGTTGTATTCTGGAATACGCAGGATAACACCAAGTTTGTCCAAGTTAGGCATACCAAATGTGCCCATAAAATCTGCTACTGGTGTTTTAGTTGTTGCTTGTAGAATAACACTGCGGTCTTCTGCAAGTCCTTCAATTGTTGTGGTTTTGTCTGTGCCTGTAACTTTTACAAGACTAATAAAGCCAAGCGAATGTGTGTGCTTGACAATGTCGAGTAGATAATCTTTCATAAGGATGTCCTTTACTGTTAGTGTGCCTATATTATATTTAGATTTTGTGTTGAAGTCAATATTATTTTTGTGGATATGCTGAACTGTTAATACTAGTTCGGTTAGGAGTCTCAATTTTTACAAGTGGACTACTAAGTTTTTGACTACTAAGTGTTCCTGGTTTTTTAACTACCATGTAACTATGGCTACCATTATGTACATCGCCTTGATTCACTATGTCAAAACCAAACATCTGTACCATGTTTGTCATAAGTGTTTTGGTATTATATGCCCTATAGTCGTTTGCGCAAAGATCTAAACTTGCAAGTTGCTCACAATCGTTGTAACTAAAAATAAAATGCCCGCCAGGCAGTAACAGATTATAAACTTTTTGTACTTCTGTTTTAATAGGATCTATGGGCCAAAATTCGTAACTATTAATACTTACTGCAAGTCCTAGTTGTCCTTGTGGCAAGTGTAATAAGTTATCGTAAAACATAATACGCTTTTCACTAAAAAAGTTATTGAACTTGCTTTTTACTGCTTCTTTGTCTAAAACATTTCCAGTATATAAGTACAGTGGATCATTTGCTAAAAATGCTCTTGTTAGAAAACCATTACTAGGATTTAATTCAATCGCTGCCCAGCGCCAGTCACTATGGTATCCAATTTCTTTCTTTACAAAATTTACAAAGTTTAAGTCTAAATTTTCTACGCGACGATTCATTAGATCAAAGTCCGGAGCCTGCTCTGCAAATTTATCGTAATCACGCTTTAGTATGAAAAGTTCTTCTTGTCTAAGTAAGTGATTGCTATTTTTATTAATTTTATCGAGCAAGTCATCGTGGTCTTTTTTTAGTTTTAGCATTTCATCTAAAACCTTATTAAGACGATCATAATTCTGTTTATCTTTGAAAAAACGTGATTGATCTTGGTAGTAACTTTGTTGAGTTAGGAGATCGTTTTCTATGTCAAGTTTATATTGTTGATTATCTCGTAGCATACGAGTCAGCAATAACATTTTGTCGATTAGTTTCATTGACGTTCTCCACTAGTATTTATATGCGTATATTATTCAAAAGAGAATAAGTCGTCAAATGTGTTAGCAGTTTGGGTTGCTTCTCCAAGATTCCAATTTAATACACTTAGTAAGTTGTCAATCTTTTGATCAACAATAGTGCCTTCCATCGCCGCATCATCAAACGGCAAGTCTTTGAACCACTGTGGCAAATGTGTTTCGTCTGTGGGATATCCTACACTAGTATAGCCAAGTGGATTTGGTTTGAGTTTACACACAATAGTTTTAGCACCATCCATGATCTGACTGCTATACTTGTCACTGTTCATTGTGCGCAGTGTATTCCAGTTCATAGCCGCTCTGACATGTCCGGGCATGTTTGCTTTACCCAGTCGCTTTTCTTCTGCTGTATACTTGGTCAAGTTGTTTACACGCTTGGGTGTGCCTTTTTCCCAGCCTGGACGATCTTTGAACGCATATTTGAACTCTTTGATCTTGTCCACAATGTAGTCTTTGTCTTTGCCTGTTAGTACATCCAATAGCAGTTCACTCATAAAGTCCTGCATGATCTTTGGCGTATCACTGCGCTTCAAGTCTAGTCCCATTGCTTTAACCTTACCTGGCTTGCCCTCTGTATCCAAACGGAAACCTTCCAAGTCATAGATCAGTGCTGCATAACGCTTTTTAGTAATGTATAGACCTTTAGTAGCAACAATCTCTCTACCACCTTTGATGATCTCGCCATTCTCACGTGGGCAATGAAAAGCACGTTCCATAAACACAGGAAACTCATCGTTAACTCTGTCAGCAATATTGTCATACAGTTGTGTACAAATCTCTTTGCCCCACTCTGCTCTTCCTGCTTCAACTTCTTCTCGCATCATGGGCCAAGCACTAAAGTATACACTGTCAGTATCGCCATACACAATAGCATCACCTACATGATTCTCCTCTCCTGTAAGGAGACCATTAACTGTTTCAGCCATTCGCTTGCTGATGCACCTTCCAGTAAGAGTTGTGGATTGCCCAATACGATGGTCAAAGAAACGACACCCAGGATTAAGAATAGCACCGTATAAACTATTAAGATTAATCTTCTTAACCAACTGTCGCTTATCCCAATATTCAACGGCATCTGCGTCTCCTTCATCTTTAACTTTTTTAAGTTCCTTCTGCATGTCTTTGCGTTCAGCATACCAGCGTTCAAGTAGTCCAGGAACAATGCCTTTGCGTTCATATGTAAAGATAGTACCGTTAGCACTGAGTGTCCATGGTTGATTACTGTCAAACACTAGACGCCATACATCATATGCACTAAGTGTATCTTCATCGCCATTTTCCCAGTCAATGGTAATCTCTGTGCCACGTTCCATGTTCATAACTGCTTGATACTCTCGGCTACCAAACTCGCCTTCCCAAGCATCAGCAAACGATTTCTTTTGTCCCATCAAATCTCTGATGCGACTTTCAGTCATTGTTTGACGCAGTTGTCCTACTACAGTTTCTGGACCCATGTTAAGAGCACGAATCACACTAGGATACAGACTGTTAATGTCAATAGCGCCAATCCAATCATGCAAACCTTTTTTAGGATACGCAACGTAAGCACCTGCCGCTGTTGTTGGCTCGCCATCTCTGTTGCGTCTGTTTGGTACAACCATGCCACGAGCATGTGCATCATTGATAATGGCTTGTTCTGTCACAGCAACCGCACCCATTGTGGTCATCAGCAACACTGTGTTTTCATGTGCCAACACATTAGATAGTTCAATGAAACGCAGTTTCTTATCCAGTTTGTTTAGCAGTGCAGTATCCTGTCTGTTATAGTCAATGAACTTTTCAAAGTCTTGATTGTACAGTTGATCCAGTGTGCCTTCATATGCTACTTTGCGTTCATCTAGTTCATGCTCACCAATGGCATCCAAACTGTAACTGTGACGTTCTTCATAAGTGTATTTGCGATACAGTTGCATGTAGTCCAAGTGTACACGCCCTACTAGATCAAACGTAACACTTTCAGTACCATAACGCTCAAATGTACGCTTCTTGGGCAACTGTCCAAATAAACACCAACGTCTATTATCTTCCTTGCTTAGTACACGAGTAATACGATTCACTGTGTATGGAATATCATAACCTTCACTGTTCCAGCCACTTACAATGTCGGCATCTTCTAACAAGTCGAGAAACACATTCAGCATCTCGCCTTCGTCTGTAAACAAGTATGTGTTGTCAAACTGCTTACAAAGATCTTCTGCTGTTTGCATGGTCATGCCACTTGGCGGAATAGCCAATGTGATTAGTTGATCTGTCCAATCTAAATATAGACTAATTGCAGTGATTGGGTTGAAGGGATCTTCAGGACTACTATATCCCTTGTCTTTGTCAAAGTCAACTTCAATATCGAAAAACGCTGTTTGTAGTTTTGGAGGTTCTGCACCCAAGTAGTTTTCTTCCAAGCAACGGAATATAGGATTGATGTCACTTTCCCATAGACCTTTGCCGCCTTGAATCTTAAGTTCTTTCATAAACTCTTTGCGATTGCGTGTACTAAATCTACTAACAGGCTTGTCATAGATAGTGCGATGTTTGCCGCGCGGATCGTCATAGTAAAACACATAGTTAGCAGGCAATTCACGATACTCGCGTTTGCCATTAATACGTTCTACAACATGAATACGATCATGCTCTCTGTCAAAATATGCGTCTACATAACTCATTATAACAATCCTATTACATATATGAATGTTAACAGAATATTCATCCAAAGTAAACTATTTTCTCGCCACAAATAACCTACCAGTATCCATAGTCCATTTGCTACTATGAATCCCCAGTGATGCCAATATAATTCAGGGACAAAACTTGCTAGACTAGCAGCACCTACTAACCAAGCAGTTGCTAACCATGCTACCCATTGATAAGGTTTACGTTCTACCACCATGATACTGCTACTCCGTATCCAAATACATTTACTAAACTAAAATAAAAAGTGAGCATCATAACCCAAGCCGCGCCACGTCTGTATGCAGCATAACACTGCGTTGTGCTTCCTATAAAGAAAAATGGGTATACAATACTCATGTCCGGATCATAAGCGTTAAAAGCAAGTGTAAGACTAGCACCCACTGTGAAGATAAAACTTATTAACTCAAAGTAAAATGCAGTCTTGTCACTAACAAAACTGTTTATCCAAAACTGTTTGATATTTTGCACTTAGATTTTGCCAACTGTTGCTAGAATATTTTCAAGTTCTGTATATTCATCAGTAACTTTTTCAAACTCTGCTTTGTATGCTGTGCGCACTGCTTTTTTAAGTACAGTAGGTTTAATTTGCATTTCTTCTGCTACTGCTTTAATTGTGTCGTTAAGACCGTTGTTTAGGTCATCTACTTCCTGCATAACTGTCAAACCTTCGTTTACAAGTTGTGTAAGTTTTGCTTTTTCTTCACTTGAGAAAACTCTATCGCTCATGGATAACTCCTTTAGTTTATATTAGTATACTACTTAAATGTTACTGTGTCAAGATGTGAAATCATCTGTTGTGTATTTTCTTTTGTAGGACATTGAGCACATATCCTGTTTGGCTTGCCGAAATTTTTTATAAAGTCCTGTATGTCTTGATTACTAGAAAATGCGCTTATTCCTTTAGGTATGTATTTACGCCAGTGTTCGTAGTTTGGATTGCCAAATCGTTCCAGTGTTTCTGCTAATAAGCCGCTGGTGCTGCACTTGTAGATTATACCTTTGTATAGTAATGGACAAGTTTGTTGTATACAACTTTCAAATGCTTGTACAGGATTATTATTGTGTGGCATCATGTCATTATATGTGCCACAATATGTTTTTAAAAATACGTTAGGTGTTTTTACATGAAAGCGAAAGTTATTTTTGGTTATGTATCTGTCAATACCATATTCATTAATAGGTTTCCAATCATAACTATCAAAAACACGATTGACTACATTCTGTAAACGATCTGGAGTATGCGCTGTAATTTTTAAACTTACATTGCCCAATTCATACATTAGATCAACAATATCCCAATGCTTTTCTAACAATAATCCATTTGTAGTAAATCGAATTTGACTATCCGGCATAAGTTTCCTTACACCTTTTAACCAGTCACATACCTGTGGATTAATTAGTGGTTCACCGCCCATAATACCAAAGTCTGGAATGTCAATGCGCTGTAACCAACTTTCTAGATGTGCTTTGCCTTCTGCCCAGGTAACATATCCACTGTGTTTAATATCACTGTAATTTGTGCAGCCAACACAACTTAGATTGCATGATTGTGTAATCATGGTTTCAACAAAAGGTAATACTGGTTTCATAGATCTATTATACTAGATATGTTGTGTAATTTCAACTGTTAAATCACTAGATCCTTTAATTAATCTGTGATATACTGCTTCTGGAATAAAATATTCTCTACCAGGCACAAGTGCCATTGGCAAGCGATTGTCTAATTGTAAACTCCAGCCCGAACCTTCTAGTACACGAACAGTACGATCTTCTGCATCACGGTGCCAGCAAAGGTCACTGTTGTCTGCGTCTTCTCTAAATGTTCTGTGTTTAATGTTAGGTGCGACTTGGGTTTCCTCGTAGGGTTTTACCACCATTGTCCGCCTTTAACTCCCAACGCCTTGTAACGTGGAGTACGGCAACTCCAGTAACGAGCCGTCATTTTATCGTTTGCTTGTTTACATTTATGGCGTGCTACAAACGAACGCACTGCGCCTCTGTCCTTAGCCTTAACACTAAGTCCAGTTGTATCTCCCCAACTGATCTTTTTAACACGACCAGTCTTTGGATTCTTTACATATACATAAAACTTTTTACTACCGCCACGCTTTGGGCTGTTAAGTTTTACTTTGCGTCCTTGATATTCCGCTTCATCTAGTTCTAGTTCTTCCATTGGAACATCTAGTGGCACAAGTTCGCCTTCTACCATAATACATTCACCAATGTCTGTAGTCAACAGCTCTTGATCCTGCCAATCCAAGTTTAGTTTATCTGCTACTTCG
>Ga0181577_10002773_pt1 | contig 13629 bp, 10 predicted proteins | sample 101ome_21_FD_132468 | JGI IMG/M metagenome (GOLD analysis project Ga0181577, IMG submission 132468) | Coastal salt marsh microbial communities from the Groves Creek Marsh, Skidaway Island, Georgia - 101413BT metaG (megahit assembly) | ecosystem: Environmental > Aquatic > Marine > Intertidal...
AGTTTTCAGATGCGGTCGCCGCTGCTTCGATTGCACAGGTCCACAAGGCAACATTGGTCGACACGGGCGAAGATGTCGCCGTGAAGGTGCTCCGCCCTGGGATCGAGCGGGCGTTTCAGAAGGACATCGACGCTTTCTATTTTGCCGCGCGTATGATCGAAATTCTGTCACCTGCCTCCCGCCGGTTGCGGCCAATGGAAGTGATCCGGCATTTTGCCGGTGTGGTGCATGGCGAGTTGGACTTGCGGCTTGAGAGCGCGTCGGCGTCTGAATTCGCCGAAACAACCCGCAATGATGTGGGTTTCAGCGTGCCCGAGATCAAATGGCACCTATCGGGACGGCGGGTCATGACGCTGGGCTGGGTCGAGGGACTCGGCTTTGGTGATATCGAAGCGCTTCGCGCCAGCGGGCATAATCTAGAAGACGTCGCTGGCCGGGTCTTGCAGCTTTTCCTCAGTCACGCGCTGCGGGACGGGCTGTTTCATGCGGATATGCATCAGGGGAACCTCAAGCTCGGCGCGAATGGCGATATCATCGCGTTTGATTTTGGCATCATGGGCCGGATCGACGCCTATACGCGACGGGTCTATGCGGAAATCCTGTATGGCTTCATCCAGCGCGACTATCGCCGCGTGGCCGAGGTGCATTTCGAGGCGGGCTATGTGCCCGCCGATCGCGATGTAGAGGAATTTGCCGCAGCTCTGCGGGCTGTTGGTGAGCCGATATTTGGCATGGAAGCGAGCCGTATTTCGATGGGGCGTTTGCTGTCCTATCTCTTTGAAGTGACAGAACGGTTTGGCATGGAAACACGCACCGAACTGATCTTGCTTCAGCGCACGATGGTCGTGGTCGAAGGCGTGGCGCGCTCACTCGATCCGCATATGAATATCTGGCAGGTCGCCAAACCTGTGGTGGAAAATTACATCAAGGACAGCATCGGACCAAAGGCCGTGTTGCGCGATCTGGCGCTGACCGCGCGGGTGCTGACCCGCTTTGGCCCGAAATTACCCGCGATGGCCGAGGCCGCGCTGATTAGGCAGTCGACCCCGGATCACCAGAGCGAAAGCAACAATGGGTGGTGGCAGCTTGTCACCGCCGTTTTGGCCGCAGCAGCAGGGGCGGGCGCTATGGCGCTTTATCTGCGCAGCTCGTGACTCATTCTCGAGGCGGCGATGCGGCTTCCCGCAGGCCGTTGACTGCCTCCACCATTGTTGTATCACCGCTGGCAAAGACGATCTCTGCGTCGCCATCTGGGGAGAAACGAACCTCTGTCACCCGCGCGTAGACAGAGACGGGATGCTCCGAAAAACCGCCACCCTCAGCGGATTGCAAATCCGTTTAGACCGGTTCGATTCCGGTACCCGCCTCCACAATATATTGTGTATTTTCCCTAAAAAGATCTACCTGATACAAGATATAGTTCGAAATTTTTCGTACACAATTCGTACACAAAATTTCGCTGCAGATTTGCTGATTCCAATACTAATGTTTGAGAGTATTAGTTAGAGGATTTTAGCAGATGAGTTACGGTGTGAATTCCATACGAATTCACAAAAAACTTAGACTGGATAAACGAGCAGGCAGCGATAATTGATCTGCTCGCCTTACACTGCCAAGCGGCAAGAGACTGATCAAAACAACTAAGACTGACATGCACTAACTTTTAACATGGAACACTCAAGTGGGGCTGCTCACTTCTGAGCGAGCTCAGTCGCGCCTTTCAGGTGGGGTTCGTGCTCTTTCTACCCTTCTTGATCATCGACCTCGTCGTCGCGGCGGTGTTGATGTCGATGGGTATGATGATGGTGCCGCCTGCTGTCGTGGCCTTGCCGTTCAAACTCGCCTTCTTCGTCGTCGCGGATGGATGGACGTTGATTTCTGACAGCCTGATACGCGGCTATTTTTAACTAAAAAGGGCGCCGGAAAACACGGCGCCCTTCGAATATTCTGATCGCCCTAGTCAGGCGCTTTCGCCGCGCTCGATCCGCGCGAATTGCTTCACAGCACTCGACTCTTCGTTCGCATGCGGCTGGCGGTGCAAGGTGCGGCTCAGCTTGCCACGCATACCCTGTCGCTCCACCCGCAGATAGGCACGAAGGCGACTGCCGTCATTGCGGGTCCGTTCGGTATCTATCACATGTCGCTCCATGGTATCCTCCTTATCAGTGGCCATTAGGAAGCCTACCACGGCAGGTACAAATTTTCACCCCTCCAGCCGCGAAACCGCCCAGCGCGCCGCCTCATCGACCGCGGGATCATCGTCGCCAACTCGCGCCCACGCGGCTGGAAGGAGATTGGCATCTCCGGAATTTCCAATTGCATACAATACGTTACGCACAAATCGGTCGCGCCCGATGCGTTTGATCGGACTACCTGAAAAGCGTGCGCGAAATTCCGCGTCATCCAATCCCGCCAGCTCCGCGAGGGGCGGATCAACAAGATCATCCCGCGCGGCATATCGCTGCTCACTGGCTTCCACCGCGAATTTGTTCCACGGGCACACGGCAAGGCAATCGTCGCAGCCATAAATCCGGTTCCCCATGCGCGCGCGCAGCTCAGGCTCCACAGGCCCTTTATGTTCGATCGTCAGGTAGGAAATGCAGCGCCGCGCATCGAGTTGATAGGGCGCAGGAAAGGCCTCAGTCGGGCAAATATCGAGGCAGGCGCGGCAACTGCCGCAGCGCTCCTCGGCCATTTCATCAGGGGCAAGATCAAGCGTGGTAAAGATCGCACCAAGAAAGAACCAGTTCCCCAACTCCCGCGACAAAAGATTGGTGTGCTTGCCTTGCCAGCCCAACCCCGCAGCGGCGGCAAGGGGCTTCTCCATCACTGGCGCTGTATCGACAAAGACCTTGATCTCTGTTTCAGGCACCTGCTCGATCAGCCAGCGGCCGACCCGCTTGAGCCGCTTTTTGACAATATCGTGATAATCACGGTTCTGCGCATAGACGGAGATCGCCGCCCGATCACGCCGCTGCAAAACCTCAAGCGGATCATGCGCGGGGGTATAAGGCTCTGCCAGCATGATGACCGAGCGGGCCTCTGGCCAAAGCGCAGACGGATCGCCCCGCCAATGCATCCGCTCTGCCATCCATGCCATCTGCCCATGGCGGCCTTCGTCGACGAAGCGTTCGAGTCGCGACATCACCTCGGGAATGGCGTCCGGTCGGCATACACCCATCTTGGCAAATCCGCTTGCCTCGGCATATGCGCGTAACCGTTCCTTCACGGCACCGCTCAGAAATCCAGATCGGCGTAATGCGAGGGTTGCGGGAAACCAGGCACCTGATCGGCAAGGATCGATCGGAAGGCAGGGCGGGACTTGATCTTGGCGTACCAATCCTTGACGGAATCTGCCGCGTTCCAGTTCACATCCGAAATATAATCGATGCAGCTCAAATGTGCTGCCGCCGCGAAATCCGCAATTGTCATCTCGTTACCTGCCAGCCAGCGACGGCTCTCCAACAGCCATGTCATGTAACCGAGGTGGAATTTGATCGCCTTGGTGCCTGCCTTGAGGTTGGCACTGTCGGGGTAGCCAGTGCCTTGGACCTTGCGAAACACCCGCTCGCCCACCAGCTTGCTCGTCACCTCATGATAGAACTTGTCGTCGAACCATGCCACCAAGCGCCGCGCCTCATAGCGGCCTTCCGGCGTTGCGGGCAGCAAAGGCGGGGTCGGATGCGTTTCTTCCAGATATTCGCAGATCGCTCCACTATCGGGCATTAAGCGGTTCCCGATCTTCAATAAGGGAACCTGCCCCGCCGGATTTCGGCGTAAGAATTCTGGGGTTTTCTCCCAGTAACGCTCCTCAGCCAGCTCGACCTCGACCTTTTTCTCGGCCAGAACCAGCCGCACTTTGCGCGAAAACGGCGACAACGGGTAATGATACAAACGGTGCATTAAATTCGGCTACCTGTCCTGTGTTTGGTCCTCAATGCCGCAACCTGATGAGCGGATCAACTGTCTCTCTGGCGCAGGGCATCAACCTTGCTCGAAACAAGCCGCGCGCCCATCGGCCAGTATCGTCGCGGCCCCGTCCGCAATCGCCTCGGCCCGCGACGAAACGAAAGCACTGGGTTGTGCCGCCGAACGGTTCTTCGGGTCGGGCAGAATTGCAGCCAGTAAAGCAGCCTGCCGTGGTGATAGGTCAGCTGCTGAAATCCCGAAATAGCTCTGCGCCGCAGCTTCGACCCCAAAGACCCCGCGATCAAACTCGGCAACGTTGAGATAGACTTCAAGAATCCGCCGCTTTGGCCACGCCACCTCGACCACCGGCGTCAACAAGGCCTCAAGCGCTTTGCGCGGCCAGCTCCGACCCTGCCAGAGATACACATTCTTCGCCACCTGCTGACTGATCGACGAAGCACCACGCGACTGACCGGAATCGATCACCGCGCGGATTGCTTTTATATCAAAGCCCCAATGCGCGCAAAAATTCGCATCCTCCGCCGCGACGGCGGCGCGCAGCATGACCGGCGCGATCTGCTTGGCGGGCACCCAGTCCTTTTCGAGGCTCCCGTGGCGGAATCGCTCGGCCAGAATATAAGGCGTCGCCGGCACCGGCACGAAACGGTAGAGCAACGTCATCAACACGACCACGCCACACAGCGCCAATAATCCCCGCACACTCCACTTGGCGATCCAACGCGCGCGTTCAGTGAGGCGCTGCCGCAGAGGGACGGCGGCCTTTGCCTTTTTTCGCTTTGTGCTTTTTTGCGGTGTGCCTGCCTTTGCCATGACCCTGCTATAGGTCATTTCGCGGAGGCGGAAAAGCAAAACGGCGGCCCGAAGGCCGCCGCTCTGTTTTCTTATTCTGCCGGGATGGCCGTTTCTTCGTAGCTGAGCGGATGCGGAATATGCACCAGCATCTCTTTCGGGCAGATTTGCAGGAAATGCGCCTTTTCGGCTTCCCAATCTTGCAGGATGCGCTCGGCCTTGCGGCTTCCTGTCTCTGCAAGATGGCGCTCGATCAGGCCCTTCAGCTGAGCCTCCCATTCGGCAACGGTAACAGGGCAGGCGACAAGGGTTTCCATGTTGATCAGCGGGCGGGCTTCGCCCTTCGGATCATAGAGGTAGGCCATGCCACCCGTCATACCCGCGCCAAAGTTTGCGCCGATGCTGCCAAGGATCACAGCAACGCCTCCGGTCATGTATTCACACCCGTTGGAGCCGCAGCCCTCGACAACCACATGCGCGCCGGAGTTTCGCACCGCGAAACGCTCACCCGCACGACCTGCCGCAAAGAGATAACCAGCGGTGGCACCGTAGAGAACTGTATTGCCGATGATCGTATTGTCCTCGGCGACCAGCGGGCTGGCCATTGGCGGCCAGACAATAACCGTGCCGCCGGAGAGGCCCTTGCCGACATAGTCGTTCGCATCACCAGAGACTTCGAGCTTTAGGCCCGGGGCTGCAAACGCGCCCAAGGACTGACCGGCGCTGCCGGTCAGTTTGACAGTCAGGTGATCCGGCTGGAGGTTATTTCGCATGCCAAAGTTGCGCACGATATGGCTCGAAACGCGGGTACCGATTGTGCGGTGTGTGTTTTGCACCGCATAGTGCAGCTGCATCTTCTCACCATCGTTGAGGAAGCGTGCTGCGTCCTTGACGATTTCCGCATCCAGTGTGTCAGGCACTTCGATGCGCGGCTTGTTGCGATCATAGGTGATCTTTTCCGCGCCATCGACGGTGATCAACAGCGGATTGAGATCGAGATCGTCCAGATGCGCCGAGCCACGGCTGACCTGTGCGAGGAGATCTGCGCGACCGATCACCTCGTCAAGCGACCGCGCGCCGATAGAGGCAAGCAGTTCGCGGACTTCCTGCGCGTAGAAGGTGATCAGGTTCACAACCTTATCGGCATTGCCGGTGAACTTCGCGCGCAGCTCTTCGTTCTGCGTGCAAACACCGACGGGGCAGGTATTCGACTGGCACTGACGCACCATGATACAACCCATCGCGATCAGCGCAGCGGTGCCGATGCCAAATTCTTCGGCACCCATCATCGCCGCCATGACGATGTCGCGGCCCGTACGCAGGCCACCGTCTGTCCGCAATGTTACCCGCTCACGCAGGTTGTTCATGGCGAGAACCTGATGCGCTTCGGTGAGGCCCATCTCCCATGGAAGACCTGCATATTTGATCGAGGTCGCAGGGCTTGCTCCCGTGCCGCCATTGTGACCCGAAATCAGGATCACATCGGCCTTTGCTTTGGCGACGCCAGCCGCAATCGTGCCAACGCCCGAGGCCGCAACGAGCTTGACCGTAACCTTACAACGCGGGTTGATCTGCTTCAGATCGTAGATCAACTGGGCCAGATCTTCGATCGAATAGATGTCATGGTGCGGCGGCGGCGAGATCAGCGTCACGCCTTTGGTCGAATGGCGCAAACGCGCAATCAGATCCGTGACCTTCATCCCCGGCAGCTGGCCACCTTCGCCCGGCTTCGCGCCTTGCGCGACCTTGATCTCCAGCTCTTCGCACTGGTTGAGGTATTCGGCGGTCACGCCAAAACGGCCAGACGCCACCTGTTTGATCTTGGCAGAAGGATTATCGCCGTTCGCCTCGGGGTGGAAATGCGCCGGATCCTCGCCGCCTTCACCAGAGTCGGATTTCGCACCGATCCGGTTCATCGCGACGTTGAGCGTCTTATGCGCTTCGGGTGACAGAGCACCCAGCGACATGCCCGGCGTGACAAAGCGCTTGCGGATCGACGTGATGCTTTCGACCTTATCAATCGGAATCGCTTCACCCAGCGGCTTCACCGCCAGAAGGTCGCGCAAATGGATCGGCGGGTTGGATTGCATGGCTGCTGAATATTGCTTCCACAGCTCGTAGGAGGCTTTGTTACAAGCCGCCTGCATCATGTGCATGGTCTGGGCTTCCCAAGCGTGCTTCTCGCCAGAGCGGCGGGCCTTGTAGAAACCACCAATCGGAAGAACGTCCTGACCGGTTTTCCAGCCCTTTGCATGCACGTCTTCCAGTTTGTGCTGGATACCATGCAAGCCGATGCCCGAAATACGCGACGGCATGCCGGGGAAATATTCAGCCACCATCGCCCGCGACAAGCCAACTGCCTCGAAGTTCAGACCCCCGCGATAGGAGGACAGAACCGAGATGCCCATCTTCGACATGATCTTCAGAAGGCCGGCATCAATCGCCAAACGGAACCTGTTCACGGCGGCACTCAACGGGCCTTCAATCAGGCCACGCTTCACACGGTCAGCAATGGAGTCCTGCGCGAGATAGGCGTTCACCGTCGTCGCGCCGCAACCGATAAGAACCGCAAAGTAATGCGGGTCAATACATTCCGCCGACCGCACATTCATCGAGCAGAACGTGCGCAGGCCTTTACGGGTCAGCCAGCTATGTACGGCGCTCGTTGCCAAGATCATCGGCATCGCAACACGGGTGGCGGACTGGTGTTCGTCCGTCAGAACCAGATGCCCAGCGCCGGAGCGGACTGCATCTTCGGCCTCTTCACGCACGCGCTGCAACTCGCGCTGAAGCGCGTCATGATCGGAATCCGCATCAAAGGTACAGTCGATGAAAGTCACGGTATCGTCAAAATGGCGGACCATCTCGTCGAACTCGGCATTGGCGATGAACGGCGTTTCCAGAACCAGAATTTCGGTCTGGCTAGAGCTTTCGTCGAGCACGTTCTTGAGGTTCCCGAACCGCGTCTTGAGGCTCATTACGCGGCTTTCGCGCAAGCTGTCGATAGGCGGGTTCGTCACCTGACTGAAGTTCTGACGGAAGAAATGCGACAGCGGGCGATACTGCTTCGACAGAACAGCGGAAGGCGTGTCATCGCCCATCGACGCGATCGCCTCTTTGCCATCTTCAGCCATCGGTGCGAGGATCTGCTCCAGTTCCTCCATCGAATAACCTGCTGCAATCTGCCGGCGGCGCAGGTCATCGCCTTCAAACAGGGCCTTCTCAGGCACGTCGCGCATCATGTCTGACAGATCGACAACCTTCTCGACCCAATCGCCAAACGGCTGGCTGGCGGCCAGTTTGTCCTTGATCGCGGTATCGTGGAACAGCTTGCCTTCTTGCATATCAACGGCAATCAGCTGCCCCGGACCAAGCGCGCCCTTCTCAACCACAGTCGCTTCATCAATCGCGACCATGCCCGCTTCCGAGCCTGCGATCAGAAGGCCATCACCCGTCACGACATAGCGCAGCGGGCGCAAGCCGTTACGGTCTAGACCACCGCAGACCCAACGACCATCGGTCATCGCCAATGCGGCGGGGCCGTCCCACGGCTCCATCACGGCATTGCAGTAGGAATACATATCCTGCCACGCCTGCGGCATCTCAACGGCCTGCTTCGACCAGCTTTCAGGCACGAGCATCGTCTTGGCCATCGGCGCGCTCCGCCCTGCACGGACGAGAACCTCGAATACGCTATCCAACGCGCCAGAATCCGAGATACCAGCCGGAACGATCGGCTTGATGTCCTCGGCCGCGTCGCCAAATGCGCCGGAAGCCATACGGATCTCGTGGCTGCGCATCCAGTTAACGTTGCCTTTCAGCGTGTTGATCTCGCCGTTATGAGCAAGCATGCGGAACGGCTGCGCCAATGCCCATTGCGGGAAAGTATTGGTCGAATAACGCTGGTGATAGATCGCGAAGGCGGATTCAAACCGCTCGTCCAGCAGGTCAGGGTAGAACTCGGCAACCTGCTCGGCGAGCATCATACCCTTGTAAATGATAGAGCGGCAGGAGAGCGAGCAGAAGTAAAGCTGCGAAACCTGAGCCGCCAGCGCGGCTTTCTCGATGCGACGCCGAATGATGTACAGTTCGCGCTCGAACTCCTCTTCACCGATGTTTTTCTCGTTGCGGATCAGGATCTGTTCGATCTCGGGGCGGGTGGCATTTGCCTTTTCGCCCAAGCATTCGATGTTTTGCGGAACATGGCGCCAGCCATAGATGTAATGGCCCATGCGCAGCACTTCGGACTCAACAATGGTCCGGCAAAGCTCTTGTGCGCCGAAATCGGTGCGCGGCAGGAACACTTGGCCGACAGCAATCAGCTTGTTCTGATCCGGCTCGTGGCCAGTGCGGCGGATCTGGTCGTAGAAGAACCGCACAGGGATCTGGACGTGAATGCCAGCACCATCGCCGGTTTTGCCATCAGCATCGACAGCACCACGGTGCCAGACAGCCTTCAACGCATCAATGCCTTTCTCGACGACGCTGCGGGAGGCCTGCCCGTCAATCGCGACAACCAAGCCGACGCCACAGGATGAATGTTCATCCTCTTCACGCCACAGGCTATTTTCAGCCATCCACGCGCGCTTTGCATCCTCGTTTGCGGCCCAGTTTTCATCATAGATGGTCATTGTTGATCTCCTCATATTCGGGAAGAACGGGCAGCTGCGAGAAAACCGCGTTGCAGCCGTATTTCGGTTTGACCGAGAGGAAGCCGTCTTCGCCTGGGAAGCTGAATTCCATCGGTGTGTCATCTGTTTCAAATGAGTCTTCGGGGACAGTCACGCGCGACTTGCCCGCCAGAAAGAGGCGCCATTCAGGGTGGACAAATTCTTTACCCGCGCTGCGCCAAAGCTCCTCACCCGCATCATCATAGGCGCGGATGAAATAATCAGTCTGGAGGAGTTCGACACCGTCGATCACCACTTTATCGCCGGTCAATGCATCCTGCCCAAGAAACCGCGTGCTTTCGCCAGCTTCAGTGCTGGTGACGAAGTCATAGGTATCGAGCCCGTTATCCAACAGATTGGTAAGCGAAGCCGGATCGGTCGGCGCAGGGTTGAGCCGCGTCGCGTAGCCCGCGAGAACATGGATGCTTTCGATCCACTGCGCTTCCGCATCAATGGTGCTGACGAAGGATATGCCGTCTTCATCCATATCGATGCGTTGCTGGTAGCCAGCCGGATCACCTTCACAGGTAAAATGGTGCGAGACGTTGCAGGATCGCTGCTGGACGGTGACATACCCCGTGCAACCGGCCGGAAGTTGGAAACTTTGCGCGCTGGCGGCAGAGGCCAAGACGCACAAGGCCAGCCCTGAAAAGGCTTTCCTTACTGCCATCTTTGTTAAGCGCGCGTTTGTGCTCATTTCCGTTACCCGTCAGCAGCGCTGACCATTCTGCTCCGCTTTGATGCAGACGCGTATGCATGGAATGTGCATCGGTTGTGCATCAGTTGTGTATCAACGTTTTGGGCTATTCAGCCGCCATGCTGGCGGTTTCGTTGAGGTAGTCCAAGATCGCTTTCGAGCTGTCACGCCCATCGCGGATCGCCCAAACTACAAGGCTCGCACCACGGACGATATCGCCCACGGCGAAGACGCCGTCCAAGCTTGTTTGCCCAGTCTCAAACGCAGCCTTGATGGTGCCCCAACGGGTCACCTCCAGCCCTTCAACACCCCAAAGTTTCGGGAGGTCTTCTGGCTCGAAACCAAGCGCCTTGATCACCAAATCGGCTTCTTCGATGTATTCGGAGCCCTCGATCAGCTCGGGGGTCTGGCGGCCTGTTGCATCAGGTGCGCCCAAATGCATCTTCTGAACTTCAACGCCAGTCACATCGCCTTCGCCAGCAAAGCCCTTTGGTGCGGAAAGCCAAACAAATTCAGCGCCTTCCTCTTCGGCGTTGGCAACTTCACGCTGTGAACCGGGCATGTTCGCACGGTCGCGGCGGTACAGGCATTTGACGCTATCAGCACCTTGGCGAATGGCTGTGCGAACGCAGTCCATGGCGGTGTCACCGCCGCCAATGACGACGACCTTCTTGCCTTCTGCGTTCAACTCGCCGCTGTCGAATTCCGGCACGTCGTCACCGAAGCTTTTGCGGTTGGACGCGGTAAGGTAGTCAATCGCGCGAACGACGCCATTCAGGTCGGCACCCGGTGCCTTTAGATCGCGGGTCTTGTACACACCAGTCGCGATGAGAACGGCATCATGCTTGCCGCGGATCGCATCAAACGAGATGTCATCACCGACTGTGCAGTTAAGTACGAATTCGACACCACCTTGTTCCAGCTGTTCGATCCGCTGCATCACGGTATCTTTTTCAAGTTTGAAGCCAGGAATACCGTATGTAAGCAAGCCGCCAGCGCGGTCGTAGCGATCATAAACCGTCACCTGCACACCTTCGCGCCGCAGCATATCGGCCGCAGCAAGGCCGCCAGGGCCAGCTCCGATGATGCCGACACTCTCACTGCGCTCCTGCGCGGGGGCGATGGGCTTGACCCAGCCGTTTTCCCAAGCGGTGTCGGTAATATACTTCTCAACCGAGCCGATGGTGACCGTGCCGTGACCTGACTGCTCGATCACGCAATTGCCTTCACAAAGGCGGTCTTGCGGGCAGATACGGCCACAAATTTCGGGGAACGTGTTGGTTGCTTGGCTGATTTCGTAGGCTTCCTGAAGCCGTCCTTCAGCGGTGAGGCGCAGCCAGTCGGGAATATTGTTGTGCAAGGGGCAATGCGACTGGCAATAGGGCACGCCACACTGGCTACAGCGTGATGCTTGCTCTTCAGCTTTGTCTTTTGCGTACTGCGCGTAGATTTCATCAAAATCCGCGCGACGCTCCCCCGCCGAACGCTTCTCCGGCATCGACCGGTCAACGTCTACGAATTTGAGCATTTTCTGAACAGCCACAGACCCCTCCATCCTTTAGAGACTGCTTCCCTTACACGGACCCGAGAGAAATGAAAAGTCAGCATAGGTGACCTAAAAGGTTAAATTTTAGCTTATCAAGCGTTCGGGTCGTTAAATTTCTCTCATTATAGGTAACTAATTGTTACCTTTATGGCGCTAGAGCCATATAAAAAAGAGCGCTGAGCTTCCGAAAACGATTCGCCACCAGCCAAATATGGCGTAGCCATGACGGCTCACAAAGTTCAGAAGCCAGCGCACAACGATAAGCCCGCTTATAAATGCCATCGCAAAACCGATGGCGATCTCTGTCATTGCAGAGCCATCGAGCATGTCGCGCGATTTCCACAAATCATAGGTAAATGCACCCATCATAGTCGGCATCGACAGAAAGAAGGAAAACTCAGCGGCGGCCCGCTTGCTTGAACCAAGCATCAACGCGCCCACGATTGTCGCCCCCGAGCGCGAGACACCGGGGATCATCGCAAGACACTGAATCAAGCCGATCTTGAAAGCCATTGGCAGGGAGAACGCCATCGCATCTTCGTGACGCGGTGCGCCGACCCATCGGTCAACCAACAAAAGAACCACGCCGCCAATGATCAGCATCGACGCGATCAACGTGGGCGTTTCGAAGAAGACAGTTTTGATAATGTCATGCGCCAAAACGCCGATTACAGCGGCGGGCAAGAAAGCCACCAAAACTGATAGGATGAATTTTCGCGCTGAGGGGTCAGAGGCGGAACGCAGCACTACATCTACCAGCTTGGCAAAATAGACCAGCAGAAGTGCCAAAACTGCCCCAAGCTGAATCACCACCTCGAACGTCCGACCCGCACTCTCAAAACCGATGAAATAACTGGTCAGGAGAAGATGACCAGTCGACGAGACAGGAATGAATTCCGTCAAGCCTTCAATCAAGCCAAGGAAAAGCGCGACCAGATAGGTGTTTTCGATCATGGTCGCGCCTTACTCTTTAGATTTCGCGTAGGTTCTTCGCAGATTCCTTGATCGCCGCGTACTGTCCGGAAGGACGGAAACGCCAAAGATAATCGGGAAGCACCGACTCAATATCGGTGGCTTCGATACCAAAGGCATCTAGCCCTCGCGCATTATTCGAGACGACATTATCGGATTTCAGGTCAGCGACCTGATCTCGGGTGATAACGGGCGGAACCAATCCAAGGGTCATCTTTGCCGCCAGCTCGGAAACCGAAGCCATAATGCCCGCTACGCCAAAGGGAATGTTCGCCAAGAGGCGACGACGCCGGATCACACCAAGCATGAGCCCCATCAACTGTCGGAATGTCATGACATCCGGACCACCAAGCTCATAGACACCCGCTTCGACATCGGTCAGCACGGCGTGCTCCACAGCTTGCGCCACATCATCCACATAGATCGGCTGAAAACGTGTCTCCGCGCCGACAAGCGGCAAAATGGGGGAGAGCTGGGCCATTTGGGCGAAACGGTTGAAGAACTGATCTTCGTTTCCAAAAATCACGGAAGGTCGCAGGATAACAGCTGACGGGAACGCCGCCAAAAGCGCCTCTTCGCCCAACGCCTTTGTGCGGCTGTAGGTGCTCTCTGAATTCACATCGGCACCAATAGCCGAAACATGGACAACCTTCCCTACGCCATTTTTGACGGCAAGGCGGCCAATCCGGCCCGGTGCTTGCTCCTGAACAGCGTCAAAGGTGTTCTTGCCCTTTGGCATTAGGATGCCAACGCAATTGACAACAGCCGATGCACCTTGGAGCGCGGCCTCAACGCTGGCGTCATCACGGATGTTGCACAACACCGGCTCGACCTGACCAACGACGCCATAGGGCTTCACGAACATCGCTTCGTTCGGGTTGCGCACAGCAACACGCACGCGCCAGCCCTGCTTCGCCATACGGCGCGCGACATAGCGGCCAACAAAGCCGGAGCCGCCAAAGATCGTGACCAATTTCGACATTATACACCTCACGTTTCTGCGGCCGGTTTACCGCCGCATGGCA
>Ga0181577_10002775_pt1 | contig 13623 bp, 25 predicted proteins | sample 101ome_21_FD_132468 | JGI IMG/M metagenome (GOLD analysis project Ga0181577, IMG submission 132468) | Coastal salt marsh microbial communities from the Groves Creek Marsh, Skidaway Island, Georgia - 101413BT metaG (megahit assembly) | ecosystem: Environmental > Aquatic > Marine > Intertidal...
GCACCGTGCCCATACACGGATGGAACCTGATACACAGGACCACCATAACCATGCATGCCGAGCAACAACACGAACACGTGTTCGATCTCATCGAGCAGTTCGTCAGGTCAAACTTTGACCTCGATGAGGCATTGATGTCACAGTTGCTGGACTACAATCGCACCTACGTGCTGAACTATGACAAGCTCAAGAACTATCCATTGGAAAAATCATTCGACTATGACTTCTTTGGATACATAGTCAATGACACCGAACTGGAATCCAACACCAGTGTCAAGTTTGACTTCCGCGAGAACAAGGACATGTCATTCGACCGGTTCCTACAGGACTTCTGGTATGGCAGGAAAAGGAATTTTGGCAAGGCTTTCATCACCAAAAAGGCAATCTAGTATTGCATCTTTATTGCTTTTCATCTATAATATAACAATACAACAGCAGGAGTAGACGTTTGCAGAAACTAAAGGTAGCAGAGATATTTTACAGTTTGCAAGGCGAAGGCAAGTGGGCAGGAGTGCCCAGCGTGTTCCTGAGGACTTTTGGTTGCAACTTCCAGTGCAGGGGTTTTGGATTGCCACGTGGAGAGCACACCAAGGAGCCGGAACAGTTTGCCGAACGCATCAAAGAATTCAAGACATACGAGGAACTGCCATTGGCAGAGACTGGTTGTGACAGTTATGCCAGTTGGCATCCCAAGTTCAAACACCTGAGTCCAGTGCTGGACAATGATGCAGTGACCACACGCATGACCGAACTCATACCCGGCCATCGCTGGGACCATGACGCACAGCAGGACGTGCATCTGGTGATCACGGGAGGCGAGCCCTTGTTGGGCTGGCAACGTGCATATCCGGAACTGCTGGAACAGAACATGGAACTGGGTCTGCACAACGTGACCTTCGAGACCAACGGCACGCAACAGATCACAGAGGACTTCGAGCAATGGGTGTACAACGTGTGGCATGGACACAGGCTGTGGGACCAACTGACCTTTTCCGTGTCGGCCAAACTGCCCTGCAGTGGAGAGTCATGGGAGGAGGCCATCAATCCAGAGATCGTGATCAACTATGAGCAGTTGGGATACACATATCTCAAGTTCGTGGTGGCCACGCAGGATGACGTGGACGACGTGCAACGTGCGGTATCTGAATTCAGAGAAGCAGGTTTCAAGGGTCCAGTGTATCTCATGCCCATGGGAGGCATGCCGGACAGTTATCATCTGAACACTGCCAAGGTGGCAGAGCTGTCCATGTTGAAAGGTTACAGATATTCGCCTAGGTTACAGGTTGACATATGGCGCAACGCATGGGGGACATAGCATGAAACATCCAGATCCAAAATTACATCTACAACTGAGCCTGGTCAAGAGTGCCATCAGGATAATAGCGGGAGGCTTCCTGTGCTATGGATGGCTAGGATTGGCAGGACTGTCATTGATCGCCGCTGAACTGATAGGAGTGGCGGAGGAGTTGGTATAATGAGCATGTGGAATGACATCAAGAACAAATTCAAGAAGGAACAACCCAAACCCAAGGCCAAGAAGAAGACGCCCATGGACATAGCCACGGCCAACGGCGAGCCCTACATCAACATAGTCAAGATGGACGTGGACTTTGACAACGTGGGAGATGGTGCCTTTGAAATGGAGTGGAACGACATATTCGTGGCCAGGCTGATCAAGGCCGGTTACCAGATGAAGCCCAATGACAAGGACAGCGACATAGTGGATCGATGGTTCCAGACCGTGTGCAGGAACGTGGTGATGGAAACATTCGAGCAACAGGAGGCAATGAATCCAGGCATGAGGACCAACAAGCGTGACCTGGGAGATGGCAAATCGGAGATATCATGATGGAACTCAAAGACTCACCCTGGAAAGATCCCATACACGACAGACCAACGTACCTGGTGTTCGAGGACAAGTATCCCGTGACCAAGGGACACCTGCTGTTCGTGCCCAAACTGGACGACAAGGAACACGTGCTTGAGTGCTACCGGGCCGCGTATGCCCTGGGCCAGGCATGGGTCGAAAACGGATACTGTGAGGCATTCAACATCGGACAGAACGTGGGAGAGAGTGCTGGCCAGACCGTGATGTATCCACACATACATCTGATACCCAGACGCCGCGGAGACATGGATGATCCCAGAGGCGGAGTCAGGGGAGTGATCCCAGAAAAACAGAAATACTGAATGAAAATACTGATCAACGGCGACAGCCATACCGCTGGTGCCGAGGCAGTCAATGCCCACGCATTTGCAGAGGATGATCACAGGTACAAACACCTGCACAGGCAACCACACCCAGACAACCTGAGGGTCAGTTGGGGGCAGAAGTTGGGAGAGATGCTCAAGATGGGCACCACCATACTGGCAGAGAGTGCCAGCTCAAACGATCGCATACTGCGTACCACCAACGAGTGGTTGAACAATCACGGCAATGACGTGTTCGTGATCATACAATGGAGCACGTGGGAAAGGGAGGAATGGCTGATAGATGGCAACTACCACCAGATCACTGCATCAGGATTGGACAGCGTGCCTGACAGCCACAGGCAGAAATACAAGGAGTTCGTGGCGGATGGATGGAATGGATTCAGGCGTGAACACCACTGGCACGTGAGGATCCGGGCATTCCACGAGTACCTGACCAAACAGCACATACCACACCTGTTCTTCAACGGCAACTCCCGGTTCAAGAAGGTCAAGGCACCATATGACTGGGGTCTGAGCTACTGGGAACCCTACACCAGCAGTTACCATGACTGGCTACAACACAACGGACACCGCACGGTATCCAGCGACAGTTACCATTATGATGAGAGGGCACACGGTGCCTGGGCCAGGCACATGATGAGGCACATACTTGACAACAAATTGATTTGATCGTATAATGTTAGCATGAGATATCTACTAATTGACACAGCAAACACTTTCTTCCGTGCCAGGCATTCCGCATACAGAGGTGCGGACGAATGGGAGAGATTGGGATTCGCCATACACGTGACCATTGCCAGCATCAACAAGGCATGGCGTGACCAAAAGGCGGATCATGTGATCTTCTGCCTGGAAGGACGTTCATGGCGCAAGGATTTCTACGAGCCATACAAGAAGAACAGGGCAGTGGCCAGACAGGCACTGACTGACAGAGAACTCAAAGAGGACGAGATGTTCTGGGCCGCCTTTGACGACCTCAAGGACTTCGTCAGGGACAACACCAACTGCACGGTGTTGCACCATCCACAGTTGGAGGCCGATGACCTGATAGCGGGTTGGATACAGTCACACACGGCACACCATCATACCATAGTGAGCAGTGACACGGACTTCTATCAACTGCTGGCCGACAACGTGAACCAATACAACGGCATCAGTGATGAGCTACACACACTGCAGGGCATCTTCGACAAGAAGGGCAACAGGGTGTTGGACAAGAAGACCAAGGAGCCCAAGGAGATACCCAATCCGGAATGGATACTGTTCGAGAAGTGCATGCGTGGTGATCCCACAGACAACATCTTCAGTGCCTATCCGGGTGTGCGTAAGAAAGGCACACGCAACAAGGTGGGATTGCTGGAGGCATTCGAGGACAAGAGCAAGAAGGGATTCAACTGGAACAACCTGATGTTGCAACGTTGGGTGGACCACAACGAGCAGGAACATCGTGTGCTGGATGACTACGAACGCAACAGGATATTGGTGGACCTGACAGCACAGCCAGATGACATCAGGAAGATCATAGCAGACACCATCACGGCAAGCACGGTGAGGAAACAGGTGCCCATGGTGGGAGCCAAGTTCCTGAAGTTCTGTGGCAAGTATGAATTGAACAGATTATCAGACAACGCGGACAAGATAGCGGAATGCCTACAGGCAGGCTATCCAGGATAAGGAGCAGTCATGACAAAATACACAGCCAAGGGCATAGTCAAGAACCAGTACTGGGTGTTGACAGATGGCCAAAAACGCATAGGTGAGATCAAGGCCAATGGCGTGGGCAGGGGTTACACGGTCACCTTCAATGGAAGTAGGCAGAAGTTGGATTCCTCCATGGCCAAGATGAAACGTGAGCTGAACTTTGATTGGGTAGAGGTGCCCAAACGCATCCGGGTCAGGCCTGACCAGGTGCATGGCTATCCCACTGACTGCGATCCATTTGACGGAGTGTGGGACCTGCAACACAAGGTGCCCATCTACACCAAGGAGAAGAACTCCAAGTCATTCTTCTGTGCTGGTTGGTATCTGATCAAGAAGGGCCGACACTGGAAGGAAAAGTTCTGTCCCAAACTGATCAGCATACAACGATATGACTGGAGAGGTCCATGCAAGACTCCCCAGGAACTGCTCAGGATCAAGGCATGAAAGGACAGCACATAAGGCGGTTTATCCAGCGTATAAACGACCTACAAGCGGCGAACGCACGTGAGATGACCATGACACTCCATGAGGCCAGACAACTGCATGCGGACATCACCAATCTGCTGTTAGATCGGCAGGAAACTGCACGTGCAGACACCGTTGACAGCATCGAGATGAAAGGAACCCCATTCTAATAACTACGCCGTTATTTGGCTAAATAATAGCAGTAGAAAACCAATAATAAAAACAGGATGAGCAGACCAAAACCACAGGTCCTTGTGGAGATAACCAACAAGGAAACATACAAGACAGAGCAGGTGCTGGCCAGCGAGGGCATCTGGGCGGTGTATTACGAGGACCGTCCCATCAACCTCAAGACGTCCAACTACCTGGTGAGCTATCCGGGACCCAAGTACAAGAAGGTGTCCTTTTCCAATCCTGGCCATGCCATCAATCTGGCCAAGAAACTCAACGAACAATTCCGTACGGACAAGTTCTCGGTCGTGCTACTGGACAGGGGCAAGGTCATTTACCCAGAGAATGGGAAGAAAACTAAATCTAACTAGACAGATACTGCAAAAAATAGACAGTCCTCCGTCCGAGGAACTGGCACTGATGACCTGGTGGGCCAACATACGTGAGGATGGTGGCATGGGTCTGACCGAAGATGGATTCATACTGTTCATTGACCGACTCAAACTCAAACACTATGACTGGGAATTGCCCGCACAGAGCATCCTGGGCAACAGGATAGTGCTGGCCATGGATCGCAAGATGGAGTTCCCCTACTACATCAAGAGGCCACGGGGCAAGAAAATGAAAGGCATGATCTACCTGTTCGGAGAGCGTGACGCCGTCATGCTGAACCTGTGCGGTAGCCTATCTAAATTTGTTGAAAACACCCTTCAGCCAGACGAGAGCTGGAACTAGGGCCAACGCCAACAGGCAACCCAGGCCCGTGCCAAAGGCCAATCCCCAACTGGCAGTGACCGCACCGCCGGTGAAGTCTGATATGGCATTGCCTATGCCGGCACCAAACACCGCACCCATTCCATGCTGGAACCTCCTGGGCAGGTATTTCTCGAGATGTAATCCATACAGGGCACCCAACAGCATGATGCCGTTGTCGACCAATCCAAATATGATGTAATCCATGAACATGCCAATATTTATGGATCTCAGGACTTGACAAAAAATTCAATATATCTTATAATTGTTTTTCGTGCCGGATTAGCACAGTGGTAGTGCAACCGCCTTGTAAGCGGTAGGTCATCTGTTCGAATCAGATATCCGGCACCATTAATTCAGGCCCTCGTAGCTCAGTTGGATAGAGTGCATGGCTACGAACCATGAGGTCAGGAGTTCGAATCTTCTCGAGGGCGCCAACAGCAAAGGAGACAGTGCATGGTAGGACAATCAAAGGAAACACACATGGTTCCCGACGGGGTCAGACAAAAATTCGAGAATGCCGGCAGGTATGAACTGATCGTGGTGGCCGCCAGGCGGGCACATGACCTACAGACAGGATCCAAGCCGTTGATCGATGATTGGGCACAGCACAAGTGGAGTGTGGTGGCACTCAAGGAGATAGAGGCCGGACTCATACCAGTGACATATCCACATGGTTACACGGAGCCCAAGGACGAGGAAGAAGAACAAGCACAAGAGGAACAACAGACAGATGAGAATAATAGCGGGACCTTGCCAGCATGAGTCTCTAGAACAGAGCATGGAGATCGCCGAGGTGTGCAGGAACATCTGCAGGCGCCACGGCATCGAATACGTGTTCAAGGCCAGTTATGACAAGGCCAATCGCTCCAGCCTGGAAGGCAGGCGTGGCGTGGGCATGGACTCCACACTGGAGGACTTCGGCGCCATCAAGCAAGAGCTGGGAGTGGACACACTCACTGACGTGCATGACGTGGCACAGGTACGACACATCATGGATCGATGGTCAGACCATGTGGACGTGTTGCAGATACCTGCATTCCTGTGCAGGCAGACCGACCTGATCCGGGCGGTGTGTGACACGGACAAGATCGTCAACATCAAGAAAGGACAGTTCCTGGCACCATGGGACGTGGCAGGCATACTGAGCAAGACCGAATCAGCCAAGGAGGTATGGATCACCGAGCGTGGCACCACTTATGGATACAACACACTGGTAGTGGACTTCACTGGCATGGATTTCATGCTGAGGAACTATGACGTGCCCATCGTGTTTGATCTCACCCACAGCGTGCAGAAGCCAGGTGGCATGGGCATGAGCAGTGGAGGCAACAGGGAATACGTGCCCGGTCTCGGACGTGCCGGTGCGGCCCTGGGCATAAGTAACTTTTTCATCGAGGTACATGCTGATCCGGACCGATCCCCCAGTGATGGTCCCAACATGGTGGCACTGGACCAATTCGCAGATCTGGTCACGCAGATATACCAGGTATCGAACACGGCAAACAACTGGTACTACCTAAGATAGGAGGACAATTGGCTGAGAATAAAATTTTAATCATCGACTTTGGATCGCAGTACACACAACTGATCGCCAGGAGGGTGAGAGAACTGGGCGTGCTGTCGATGGTGGTGTCACTGGAAGACTTTCCCAACTACCCGGACCGGGACCAACTGCTGGGAGTGATACTGTCGGGAGGACCGGATTCGGTCTATGACAGCAAGCACCACGTCAAGGACATACTGGAACTGAACATACCCGTGCTGGGCATATGCTACGGCATGCACATATTGGTCAAGTCATTGGGAGGACGGGTGTCCAAGAGTGACATCAGAGAATACGGCAAGGCCGGTGTTGACATCGATGCCACATCCGTGCTGTTCAAGGGAGTGAAGAAACCACATATCAATGTCTGGATGAGCCATGGCGATTCAGTCACGGACGTGCCAGCGGGCATGAAAGTGATCGCACACAATGATTCAACGCCCGTGGTGGCGTTCGAACTGGTGACACGCATCTTTGGCCTGCAGTTCCATCCAGAGGTCACCCACACGGACCAGGGCCGGAAGATCATCAGCAACTTCCTGTTCCAGGTGTGTGGAGCCAAGAAGAGCTGGACCATCAAACGCATAGAGCAGGATCTGATCAACGACATCAGGAACACAGTGGGAGACAAGAAGGTGATACTCGGCCTGTCGGGCGGAGTGGACTCATCTGTTTCTGCTGTGCTGATTCATCGGGCAATTGGTCCACAACTGAAATGCGTGTTCGTTGACACCGGACTGCTGAGACTGAACGAGAAAGAGGACGTGGAGAACCTGTTCGTGAAGAACCTGAACATCAAGGTGGATTTCGTGAACGCAAGGCGCAAGTTCTTTGACGCACTGGCCAACCAGGACGATCCCGAACGCAAGCGGAAGATCGTGGGCAGGTGTTTCGTGGAGGTGTTCCAACACCACATCAGGAAGAACGCCAACTATGACTTCCTGGCACAGGGCACCATCTATCCGGACGTGATAGAGTCAGCGGTCAACAGCAAGTCCAAGACCATCAAGTCACATCACAACGTGGGAGGACTGCCCAAGGATCTCAAGTTCAAACTGCTGGAACCATTGAGGATACTGTTCAAGGATGAGGTCAGGAGATTGGGCACCAGCATGGGCATACCACGATCCATCATCCAGAGGCATCCTTTTCCGGGACCCGGACTGGGAGTTCGCATATTGGGTGAGGTCAACCGGAAGAACGCCAGCATACTGCAGAAGGCGGACCACGTGTTCATTGACGAACTGGTGAAGTCCGGACAGTATGACATGGTGAGCCAGGCATTCTGTGTGCTGTTGCCGGTCAAGAGCGTGGGCGTGATGGGAGACAAGAGGACATACGAGAACGTGATATGTGTCAGGAGCGTGAACACCATTGATTTCATGACTGCCAAGATATCCAAGTTTAAGTTCGAATTCCTGGAGAAAGTGGCCAACAGGATAGTCAACGAGGTGGATGGAGTCAACAGGGTCGCATATGACATCACATCCAAGCCACCCGCAACCATTGAGTGGGAGTAGGCATGCCACTGTGGTATCACATCAAACACACCAGATTGAGGATCGGATGGTTCCACGTGATCAGCCTGATCATGGGCATGCTGGTGCTGTCACCCTTGATATTGCTGGCTCTGATGCTGGCACTTTTCCGGTTGACCAAAAAATAGCGATTTGTTATACTAATACTATACAAATTCAAATCAAAGGGGTGCGAAAATGAGTTTAGATAACAAATACATGACTGCAATGTCCAACGTGAGGTTGGATGAATTGATCGACAGATACATGACTGCAATGTCCAAGGACTTTGACAAGCATGGATACAAGAACATCAAGAAGGCCTGGATGGCCGAACAGGGCCGTAAGTACACCAAGATAGTTTCAGGATACGTCTGCGAGGACGGTGGCATAGCACAGCGTTCAGTGGTGGCATTCATTGACAAATCCACGGGAGATGTATTCAAGCCAGCCAATTGGAGCAGTCCGGCCAAGGGCGTGAGATACAACCTTTACCAGGACATCGATCAATTGGAAAAGACTTGCGATTACAGTGGTGGACATCTGTATAATAGATAATTACACGAGAGGAGAAGCATATGTTTGATTTCTTTTTGGGCATCTTGGTAGGTGCCATACTGATGGATCTATTGCTGGCCTGGAGGATGGGATATCTCAGGCAACTGAGGCAATATCTACAGTTGAAATACAAGATGTTCATGGCGAGGTTTCCATGAACGAGACCGTGGTGGTACTGGCCATAATCATGGGTTCCGGTACGATCAACCAGGACATCAAGTTCAGCACCCTAGAGGATTGCGAACGGGCCAGGGCCAACGTGGTGAAGCACGAGAGCTTCTGCTACACGCCACCGGCCATGAATTTTGACCAAATGGGTGACATGCTGTCCAGAATGAAAGAGGCATTGGAAAGTGCTATCAGACAAACTGACCAAGAAACAGCACCTACGCTTTAAGGCCTGCATCTACCTGGTGTTGGTGTTCGTGATCGCACACACGGGCGTGGACCAATACCGTACCTGGATCAAGGCACAGGAGACCCAGGTGGAACAGTCTCCTGAATTCTATGACGACCAGACACCGGAAACTGAGGAAGGCGATGCAGAATCCACACTTGACACATAATTCAGAATATCATATAATTAAACTGTTCAATTAATTAAACGGGGGTTTACATGTCAGAGAACAGAACTATCACAACACTGGAGGCCAGGGAAAGCCTCAAGAAATGTTTCCAGAAGAAACGTCCGGTATTCCTATGGGGACCTCCGGGCATCGGCAAGTCCGAACTGGTGGCAGAGATCACCAGGGAGATGCAGGGCCACATGATTGACCTGCGCCTGGGACAGATGGACCCAACGGACATCAGGGGTATCCCATACTACAACAAGGAACAGAACTTGATGGATTGGGCTCCTCCCATTGACCTACCCACCAAGGAATTTGCCGAGCAGTTTCCAGTGGTGGTGTTGTTCCTGGACGAGATGAACTCATCAGCACCTGCGGTGCAGGCCGCGGCCTATCAGTTGGTACTGAACAGGCGTGTGGGCAAATACCAATTACCGGACAACGTGGTCATGGTGGCCGCGGGCAACAGGGAGAGTGACAAGGGCGTGGTATACAGGATGCCGACTCCGCTGGCCAACAGATTCATACACCAAGAATTGAAAGTGGACTTCGAGTCCTGGGAGCAATGGGCAGTCAAGAACAAGATACACAAGGACGTGATCGGTTACCTGGCCTACTCCAAGCAGGACCTATATGATTTCGATCCCAAGAGTTCGAGCAGGGCATTCGCTACCCCCCGTTCGTGGTCCTTCGTGTCAGAACTACTGGCCGACGAGGATACCGATAAGAACACCCTGCTCAACCTGATATCGGGGGCAGTGGGCGAGGGCCTGGCCATCAAGTTCATGGCACACCGCAAGGTGGCCACACAGATGCCCAACCCAACGGACATACTGGACGGCAAGGTCAAGGATCTTGAGGTCAAGGACATATCAGCCATGTACTCGCTGGTGGTGGCCATGTGCTACGAGCTGGCGGACAGGCAGGAGAAGAAGATGGAAGAGAAGCCATGGTACAAGTCATTGGACAACTTCTTTGAATACATGATGAAGAACTTCGAGACTGAGATCACGGTCATGGGAGCCAGGACGGCACTCACCACATATGACCTCAAGTTCAGTCCCACCAAGCTCAAGTCATTTGACGAGTTCCACGCCAAGTACGGCAAGTACATACTCAAGGCCGCACAGTAACATGGGACTCACCAGGCAATCAGTTTTGGGCACCAAGGCATGGAGGGTGGTCGAGATGACACCCAACTGGAACGCATATCCCGCCTTCAGATACGCCATTGTGTATGACCGCATCAGTTACCAACAGAGCGTGAGAGATTTCTCGCAGGCCCTGGCCTGGTGCTGGGACACGTTCGATGCCAGCATCGACCTACAGAGCTGGCAGGCACTCAGGAAGTCGGATCCCGTGAACATGTCATGGTCCTGGGACACACAGACCAACGTGCATCCTAACAGGATATACTTCGCCTCCGCCAAGGAGGTGGACACGTTCATACTGAAATGGAACTAGTATTCATCGTCAAGAGAATGGCCAACGGCAACTGCGAAATGACCGCCAAGATGGAACGTCCGCTGGAGTCACTGGACGCGGTGGTGGAATGGAACCACAGGATGGGCATGGTCGCGGATGAGATAGATGATCTGCCACACTGCACCAAACAGTCATATGGCAAGTGGGTGTGGAGCAACAGCCACGAGCTCAACAGATGGCTGACCTACTATCATTTGAGATTCAGCAAGGACCCACGCCAGGATGGGCATGCGTGATGAGATACGAGAAGACACTGGCAGGTTGCATAGACATCTGGAGTGACAGCAGTGAGTACCCGGACAACACAGTGGCGTTTGCCGAACACCAGGCCAACGATCCGGACCGGGTGAAGATCAACTGGAAGGACGAGGTGCTGGACCTCACATGGTGCTATCGCAATACCCCCAACGCCATCATGCACAAGATATACGAGGACTTCCACGACACAGTGACGGATGCCACCAAGCAGTACATGGACCGTTATGGCATAGGTGAGAACTGCTACAACGAGAGCCACTACCACATGTTGAGGTACCGGGCAGGCGAGGGCGAGTACCCCCTGCACTATGATGGATCCACTGCATCGGGCAGGCACATCTCAGTGATACAATATCTCAATGAAGATTTCGAGGGCGGAGAACTGGTGTTCCCCTTGCACCACATCATCATCAAACCCAGGAAGGGCCTGCTGGTGATGTTCCCCAGCAACTTCGCATACCAACACATGACCCAACCCGTGACCAGGGGTACCAAGTATTCCATAGTCACATGGTTGCATGACAGGGCCAAGACATGAAAAGATTCGTGATGAAAGATGAGTACTGGGGCAAACTGGTGGGCGAGTGGCACAGGAGTGGAGCCACCTATTTCCATCAATGGATGTATGACTACTGGAGCATCAAGATCATAGATGAATGGCAGGGAGAAGAAATATACTCACAAGAAAGAGACCGACAGAAACGTTTGGAATTCCAAGATGACAAAAAAGCAACAGAGTTCTTTCTCAGATATCGCTGACACCAGATGGACCCTGGGCTATCCCCACGTGGAGGATGACAGGAACCTGTACAACATCGTGGTTGAGTGGCGACATGATGACACCATCAAGAAATTGAACGAGAACATGCAATGGGCCACCGAGGAGTTTGGAGAGTGTGGCAAGAAATGGAACGTGGAGATCAGCAGTGACAGCATGACCCTGCGTTTCCAACACAAACACGACGCACTGCTGGCGAGGTTGAAGTTTGGCCTATAGGGACGACCTCATGGTACAGCAACAGGTGGGATCCGTGTGGCAACACATGGTGGGAGTGATCTGCCTGAACCAGACCTATCGCAAACAGGTCAAGCAACTGTTGCCCCGACTGTTCCGACGTTACCCCACTCCGGAGAAGTTCCTGCGTGGACACCGATCGGCACAGGAGAGGATGCTACAGCCACTGGGCATGTGGAGGCGCAGGACACAGACCCTGCGTAGGATGAGCCAGGACTTCCTGACATGGGATGGCCGGGACGCACGTGACCTGCACGGCATAGGCAGGTACGGCAGTGACAGTTATCGCATATTCTATCTGGGCGAGAGGCCCGAACCACTGGACAAGGAACTGCGTAACCACCTGGGACTACCTCCTATCTGCAAATAAATAAGCAGTAGCAAGCAAGGAGCAGATAATGGCGTTTCGCAAACTATTTTTCAAAAGAGTCGCGGGCATACGTGACGACTACGTGCTGGAAGAAGGTGACATAGCACTGGACGAGGACGATTTCAAACTGTATCGCGGAGATGGATCCACGGCAGGTGGACACTTGATCAGCGGAAATGGTGGCATCGCACTCACAGATCTCAGCGTCACACAGAACAGTGCCAGCGGCACGGGCACACTCACCTACGATGACAGCACAGGTGTGATCAGTTACACACCTCCTGCCTCAGTGGATGCCACACAGCATGTTGAATTTACGGTAAAAAACAGGACCGGCAGTACACTTTCAAAAGGCGAGGTGGTGTACATCAGTGATCTGAACGGCAACACACCAGAAGCCAGCCTAGCCAGGGCCAACAGCAGTGGTACCATGCCAGCGTTTGGATTGGTAAAAGCGGACATTGCAGATAACGCGGATGGCACGGTGGTGACTTTTGGTAGCCTGCGTACACTGAATGTGTCCAACTTCGGAGAAACAGGCATCACCTTTGCATTGGGAGACACTCTGTATGTCAGCAGTACCGAGGCAGGCAAACTCACAAATGTGGCACCAGCAGGTGAATCAAACCTGATACAGAACATTGGCAAGATCGAACGTGTAACACCAACATCAAACATGACCATCAAGGTTGGTGGCGCGGGTCGTTCCAATGCCACGCCCAATCTCGACGAGGGCAATGTGTTCCTGGGAGACAGCAACAACAGAGCCGTTGCCACCAGTTTCAACGACACGGTGGATTCACACCTCAATCTGAGCAGTGCCAGCACAAATGAAGTTTTGAGTTACAATGGCAGTGATTATGCCTGGGTGGCACAGAGTGGTGGCAGTAGCCTGCAAAGCAGAACTACAAAAGATGGTGTTACAGGCAATCTAATAGATGGCGGACAGGCTTCCGTTGATATCACAGGATTTAAAGGATATGCACTGCTCAAAGTATACA
>Ga0181577_10002777_pt1 | contig 13619 bp, 9 predicted proteins | sample 101ome_21_FD_132468 | JGI IMG/M metagenome (GOLD analysis project Ga0181577, IMG submission 132468) | Coastal salt marsh microbial communities from the Groves Creek Marsh, Skidaway Island, Georgia - 101413BT metaG (megahit assembly) | ecosystem: Environmental > Aquatic > Marine > Intertidal zone...
GACCTGGCCGTCCTGCAACGCGCTGCCATTCATCAGCGACGGGTCGATGGTGTACCAACTCAACCCCGCGCGGTTGTAATTCGACGCCAGGTTGTCCTCCAGCTGGGCTTCGGGGAATTTGTCGTTCTGCCACCGAGGGGTGGACGCCAAAAACCAACGGTTGACCGCGCGCAAGTCAATGGTGCTTTGGGAGCCCTCAAAATCGTCGATGTACGCGGTCCCTTCGTCCCCCACCGCTCGGCTGTGTCCTGGAATGAGGTACGCCCCCTCCGCGCTGATGTCGAACGAGGACTTCGCCGTGGTGCTGTAGAACGGCAAGCGGTCCATCAATTCCGTCAACAAACGGCTTTCCGTTTGCCAAGAGAAGTCCGCGCCCACCACCGTGTTGTTCACCGGCTCGTCGCCCATGTTGACTTTCCGAGTCAACGGACGCTCCCGCATGTTCAACAGGGTCGTTCCGATGTTGAAGTTGTCGCTGGCCACGTAATCAAACCGCGTCCCAAGGAGGGTCTTCGTTTGGATGTTGAACAACGAATTGGATTCGAGCGAGACCTTGATGGTTTGACCCGATTCCAAAAGGCCGTCGTTGATGATGCGCACCCGACCAAGGTTGTAATCGACCGTGTAGTCGCGGTTCTCCACCAACCTCACCCCGCCTGCCGTCACCGTCACCGACCCCTCGGGAACGTTGAGCGCGTTGAGCTGGATCTCGGAAGAGCTTTGAGATTGGAAGCGACCCTTAATTCGGTACCGGTTGAGGGACGGAATCTGCTGCGCTGCCGTCTTGGTGCTGTCGTACAACGGCTGGAACACCAAGGTCTGAATCAAGCCATCCCGTTCCGAGTTCGACATGCCCACTTCCGAGGCGAGTTCGGTGATTTTTTCGGCAAGGTTGGACCCAAAAGGCTCCACCGACGGGAGGAAAACCCGGCCGTTCTGGCTGTTGATGGTTCCACCGCTCACGGCCGCGTTGTCGACGTAATCGAACACCCCGTCCTGGTTCGGCATGCCGTTGATGTCAATGCGGTCCATGCCCAACACCTGAATCAGGAGTTTGCCTTCGAGTGGCGCACGTGGGATGTAATTGAGGTCCACGCCCGAGTTGGGGTCGTTGTACCAGATGTCCAAACGAAAGTCCTCGTTGCTCACCCCAAACGCGCCCATCGAGTAGACGTTCTTCATCATGGTGCGCCACAATGGAGCTTGGTAGCCGTTGTCGAGCTTGACCTGCGTCACAGACGATTTCAGCATTTTCAAAATGAGCGCACCAGGTGCCGCGTAGCCGTCTTGCGAAAGCGTACCGACTTGATACGTCTCCCCGTTCAACGTGTATTCGTACGCCACGGCCAAGACCTCCGCATTGTTCAGGGCCTGACGAAGCGAAATGAAGCCTAGCCGTTGGTTGTACGTGAATTCCGAAGGGCTCAATTTGCGAGCGTTCCCTACGCGCTCGTAGTGAACACCTTGTTTCAAGTCGCCCCCAAGCGCCGTCGAAATGGCTTGGTTGGCCCCGGTGTAGTCCATCACCCCTTGGTCCTCCGTCAAGCTTTTGAAGAGGTCGTTGTTGTAGTTGTTGGGTGCTCTGTTCGCGGTCGCTTCGGTGGCCGGATTCAACTGCAGACCGCTGTCAAAGATGCTCACGTTGTTCGTCAGGTTGCCGAGTGGCAGGTTTGTCGATACGTAATCCGGGTGCTCCCCGAGATCTGTGAATGCCACAATGTTCCGAACGTCCTGAGTGTTCGCTTGGGTGTTGACCACGTACACTTCAATGCGGTTGATCAACGCTCCCGAATTGGGCACCGGCAACGAGCGCATGGCCTCGTCGTACTGGTCGACGAAGAATTGCGACAGGAAGTAGTGGCGGTTGGCCTCGTAGTCGTCGGCGCGGATGTCGAACTCTTGGGTTTGGGCGCCCCCTTCCACCTCAATCTCGCTGCGTTCGCCCTTTTGCTGGCTGAAGACGGTCGTGTTGTACAAGCGGCCCCACTGCGTCTCGAGTTTCAAGCCAAACAAGCTCTGCGACCCCACAATCAAGCTGCTGTTCAGCGGCATGTTGATGTTCCCCGCCTCGATGTTCTTCAGAATGTCGTCTTCTTCGCCTTGGAACCCGATGTTCATTTGGTTCTCGAAGTCAAACAGCGACTGCGTGTTGTATTGGGTACCAAGCTCGATCTTGTCCCCAATCTTGCCCCCGATGTTCAGCTGGATGCGTTGGTCAAAATCGACCGACCCCGCCCGTCGCTGGCGCTCGGGAATCCGCGGATTTTCCGTGTTGTTCCACGTGTAGCCGAGGGTGATCTCCGCAGTCCCTTGCGGCTTGATTTCGATTTCGTTGCTGCCGAAAATCATCTCGAACAACTCGCTGTCGATTTCCAACTTTGGCGCAAACGCGCGGTCGGCCTCGTCCTCCTCTTCTTGAAGCTCGTTCCAAAACTCCGTGAGGTTTCCTTCGATGTTGTAATTCAAGTACTCGTCCAGCGTGAACAAGCTGGAAGGGCGAAACTGCAGCGTATCCCCAATGGTTTGTTGCACTTCGTACATCCCCGTGATGGGGTTGTACACCACGCCGTAGTTGAAGTTGCTCGGCCACTGCAACGAAACACCCCCGGGAAATTCCGACGGGTTGTACATGTCGCCGTTGTCGTGGGGAAACGGCAGGTTGAACGTGGTGTCCGACTGGGCCTGGGTTTGGGCGTGCACAGACGTTGAAAGCCCCCAAAACGCGGCCATCGCGGCCAATCCAAGGGTCCAGATGTTCCTCCAAAGCGGCTCAGTGGCCTGTGGTGGGGGGGTCATGCGCGTTCCAGGTTCAATCGTCGGTGTCGGTCAAAGTTCGCGTAAAGCGGCTTTAATGAGGCCTTCCAACGTGGCGGAATTTCCTTGAGATGCCAAGAGTTTTTCCAACACAGCGTTGCATTTGGCCTTGTCAAAGCCGAGCGATGTCAGTGCCCCTAACGCATCGTTCTTGATTGTATTGTGCGAAGCCGAAAGCGAGGACGAAGAAGCCCCGCCGCTCGCCGCACCCGCAGCATCCACCTTGTCTTGGAGGTCAACGATGATGCGCTGGGCTGTCTTGGCCCCGATGCCCTTCACGCGCTTCATGGCGTCGACGTCTCCTGAGGCAATGGCCCCTGCCGCGGCATCTGGGTCCATGGCGCTCAAAATGAGCCGTGCCGTGTTCGCTCCCACGCCGTTGACGCCGAGCAGAAGCAGAAACAACGCGCGTTCCGCCTCGGTCGCAAACCCGTACAAGAGCTGGGCGTCCTCGCGGACGACCATGTGCGTGTGGATCTTGACCGACTCGTCGTCGCCAAGTTGATCGAAGGTGGTCAGGCTGATGGCCACGTAGTAGCCGACCCCTCCGCATTCCACCACCACGTAGGTGGGGTGCTTTTCGACGAGGCGTCCGTGCAGGTGGTGGATCACAGTTGAGAATCTTTGATTTGGGCGTCGACCACAGCCAAGCGCACCATGTCCAAAATTTCCTTCGCACTTGACCCCATCTGCAGGATGTGCACGCTCTTCCGCATGCCCAGAAGCACGGGTCCTTGAGCGTCCATGCCCGCCAATTCCTGCAAGAGCTTGTAGCTGATGTTTCCTGCGGCGAGGTTGGGGAAGATGAGGGTGTTCACACGACGCTTGTGCAAGGCGCTGAACGGGAAGCTCTCCGCGAGCTTGTCCTGGTTCATCGCGAAGTTGGCTTGGATTTCCCCGTCGACGATGAGCTCTGGGTGGTGCACGTGCAAGTACCGCGCGGCCTCCGCCATTTTCTCAGCATCATACCCTTTGGAGCTTCCAAAATTCGAGTAACTCAACAGCGCAATGCGAGGGACAATGCGCAAGTTGCGGACCGCCTCTGCGGTCAGCAACGTGATGTTGACGATGTCCTCCGCCGTCGGGTTGGTGTTGACCGTGGTGTCCGCAAAGAACATGGGGCCGTTTTTGGTTTGGAGGATGTACATCCCCGCCACCTTGTTCACGCCTTGGGCCTTTCCAATGGTGTGAAGCGCGGGACGGATCACGTTGGGGTAGTTTCGGGTCAAGCCAGAAACCAAAGCATCCGCCTCACCTTGATCCACAAGCATGGATCCGAAGTAGTTCCGCTGGCGCATGTAGCGCTCCGCCTCCAGGGCCGTCAATCCGTGGCGCTTGCGAAGAGCAAACAGGACTTCCCCAAACGCCTGCCGACGCTCAAGTTGGTCGTCTCCCCGTGGATCCAAGATGGTGGCTCCCTCCAATTCCAAGTTGTTCTCCTCAATCAGAGCCGAGATGCGCTCTTCCCGCCCGAGCAAAATGGGGTGAGCAATGCCTTCGTCCATGGCCATCTCTGCGGCCTTCAAAACCTTGTAGTGCTCCGCCTCGGCAAACACGACCCGCTTCGGTGCACGAGCGGCACGCGTGGCGATGTTCCTCGAAAACGTGCTGTCGTTGCCCAAGCGCAGTTCCAACTGCCGCTTGTAGTGTTCCCAATCCGAGATGGGCGCCTGGGCAATGCCGGATTCCATCGCTGCTTGCGCCACCGCGGGAGCCACGGCCGTGATCAAACGGGGATCCACCGGCTTGGGGATGATGAGCTCACGCCCAAACGTCAACGCCCCCTCCCCGTACGCTTCGCTCACCTCGTCCGGAACGTTTTCTTCCGCGAGCGAGGCAATGGCGCGCACGGCGGCCAACTTCATCGCGTCGTTGATCCCCGTGGCTCGAACGTCCAACGCACCTCGGAAGATGTAGGGAAAGCCAAGCACGTTGTTCACCTGGTTGGGGTGGTCGCTTCGGCCGGTCGCCATGATCACGTCGTCGCGCGAAGCCATCGCCTCATCGTACGCAATCTCCGGATCGGGGTTGGCCAACGCGAACACGATGGGGTTGGCGGCCATGGATTGCACCATGCTCGCGTTCACCAACCCGCCCTTGCTCAATCCCAAAAACACATCTGCCCCTTTCATGGCCTCCGCCAAGTCGGCGAATTGCACGTCCGTGGCGTATTTCTGCTTGCTGGCGTCAAGCCCTTCGCGGACTGAGTGAATGTGGCCGCGGCTGTCAAATACCGCCGCGTTTTCGCGCTTCATGCCCAACTGCTCGTAAATGTCCAAACACGACATCGCCGCCGCACCCGCGCCGCTGACCACCACTCGAATGTCCTCAATGTTCTTCTCGGCCAGCTTCAAAGCATTGATCAAGGCCGCGGCGCTGATGATGGCCGTGCCGTGTTGGTCGTCATGCATCAGGGGGATGTCCAGCTCCTTCTTCAGCCGGCGTTCGATTTCAAACGCCTCAGGCGCCTTGATGTCCTCGAGGTTGATCCCCCCAAACGTCGGAGCGATGGCCTTGACCGTCGCGACAAATTGGTCCACGTCGGAAGCATCAACTTCGATGTCGAACACGTCAATGTCGGCAAAGACCTTGAACAAGACGCCCTTGCCCTCCATGACGGGTTTGCTCGCTTCGGGACCGATGTCGCCCAAGCCCAGCACCGCTGTGCCGTTGCTGATCACCGCCACCAAGTTGCCTTTGGCGGTGTACTTGTACACGTCTTGCGGGTTGTCCGCAATGGCTTTGCAGGGTTCTGCCACTCCAGGGCTGTACGCCAAGCTCAAATCACGTTGCGTGCTGTAGGGCTTGGTGGGCACCACCTCGACCTTTCCTCGCCGCTCTCGGGCGTGGTATTCGAGGGCCTCTTTCTTCAAATTGTTGGTCTGCATAAGAATGCGAAGTTCACCACGAAGGTCGGGTGCACGACCGCTCTCTCATGCAAAGGATGCACACTTGTTCGTGCACAAGGCAGACGATGCTGGTTTAGCGAATGACCAACCGCTTGGTGGACACGGCCACCCCATCCACTTTGTAGGTCACAAGCCATATCCCGTCCGCCAAATCGCCCACGGACACGCGCTGCGAGCCCACACCGCCAAAGACGGCTTCCGTGCGAATCACCTGGCCCACGAGGTTGCGGAACTCCAAGACGCCACCGGCTGCTTGCTCAAACCGAATCAGGATGTCCTCCGAGGCGGGGTTGGGCGACAGAGAGACGAGGCGAGTGGCTTGCTTCTCGATGGGCGCAACGCTAGCCGCAGCCACTGCCGTAAACGTGATGCTGTGACAAGCTCCACCCAAGGGTTCTCCTTCCGGGTGAAAGCAATATTGCAGCGTGGTGCTTCCCTCCAATCCGTTGGGATAGTAATCGCTGCGGAACGTGCTGGTTGACTGTCCTGGCTGCAGGGTCACGAAAAAGGCCTCGTTCGTGGGAGAGCTGTCCGTGCCGTAATTGAAACAGGTCGGGCCCCAGCAAAAACGCTCGTAGGCTCCTGGCTCCCCAGATGAATAGGGGTAATTGAAAGGCGACACGGTATCGAGAAAGGTGCGGGTCACCATCAACATCATGGACGCATCGGTCTCGTTGGCAACATCCCAATGCGCTTCCACGGCTCCTCCTGCTGTCAGCGTATCCAACGCCACCATGATGGTGTCTGGGGCATTCAACACCGTGGCTTGGGCGTTCACACCTTGCGTGGTGGCCCAACCAAACACGCTCAACATCCAAATGATTGCTCGCTTTTGCATAAACGTAAAGATAAGGAGAATGCCCGTCATGCAGAAGGAAACTCACAGACGTGCCGAGAGACTTGACAAGTGAAGTCTTATTTTTGGCTTGATTCATGCTGACCTGCACGAAAACTCACCTCATGACACTGACTCGATTGCTCTTGGCAACAGGCCTTGTGACCTATTCGCTGGCCACCTTCGCCCAAACCCTTCCCGACGTCTCCCTCAAAGACATCGAAGGCAACACCGTTTCCACCGCAAGCACCCTTCAATCGGAAGGGCCGACGGTCTTTTGTTTTTGGGCGACATGGTGCAGCCCATGCAAGCGTGAACTGAACAACTACGCCGAATTGTACGAAGATTGGGTGGACGAAACCGGCGTGAAAATCGTGGCCGTCAGCATCGACGACCAACGCTCGATGAATCGCGTGGCGCCCTACGTCAACAGCGTGGGATGGGAATACGACATCTTGCTGGACCCAAACCGTGAATTTGCTCGAGCCCTCAACGTCAACAACGTGCCTCACACGTTTGTGGTGGACGCGGAGGGCAACGTCGTTTGGTCCCACAACAACTACGCGGACGGCGACGAATTCGAACTCTACGAGGAGCTCCTCAAGCTCGCGGAATGAGCCGGTTTCCATCCTGGCGAATCGCCGCCCTTGTGGGTGCCTTCGTCCTCACCTTGGCCACCCCTGCTTCGGGGCAATTGAACGGAGATGACAACGCTCCGTCGATTTCTGGCAACGTTGGCATTCTGTGGCAATCGTACGCAGAGGACTCCTTGATTGGGGCCGTTGTTCCACCTGCCAAAACAGGTTACAACGCGTTCGCCAATGTCCTCTACAACCAAGGTAACTTCAGCGCTGGGGTGCGTTACGAGAGCTACCTCAATGCCGTCCTCGGGTTCCCAGGACGCTTCAAGGGGAGCGGCGTCGGGTATCGGTTTGGGCGCTACCAAGACAACGAGCGCGGTATTGACGTCACCATTGGGAACTTCTACGACCAATTTGGGAGTGGCTTGGTGTTCCGTTCGTACGAGGAACGCAACCTCGGCATTGACAACGCCATGGACGGCTTTCGATTGATCCTCAAGCCCGTGGAGGGCGTGCAGGCCAAGTTCATCTACGGCAAGCAACGCTTTGATTTTGACGACGGCCTCATCAACGGCCCGGGCGTCATTCGTGCGGTGGACGTCGAAGGCGACTTGAACGCCATCGTTGCCGGCTGGGAGGAACGCCCTCTCAAGGTCACGGTCGGAGCGAGTTTCGTGAGCAAGTTCCAGCCAGGGAGCTCGTTCAATGTGGACAGCTTGGTCTTGGCCATGCCCCAAAACGTGGGGTCTTGGTCCTACCGCCTCAACGCGATTCGAAAAGGCTGGACGGGAGGATTGGAATACGCCCGAAAAATCAACGACCCCAGTGCCGACAACGGCTTCACCTACCGCAACGGAGAAGCCTTCTTGGCCACCCTCGGGTACAGCCAAAAAGGTCTCGGTGTCCTGCTCACGGCCAAGATGATCGACAACATGAGCTACCGCTCCGACCGCGACTTGCGGTTGTTTGACCTTCCGATCAACTACATCCCCGCTGTCACGCAACAGCACACCTACAACCTGGCTGCTACCCTGTATCCTTATGCCACGGTCATCACGGGGGAAACGAGCGCGAGCGCCGAGATTTTCTACACCATACCTAAAGGCAGCAAGCTCGGAGGTAAATACGGCACGAAACTGAGCGCCAGCTTTGCGGCTGCCAACAGCTTGGACACCACGCAGTATGCTTCTGACCAAGTCGAAAGCGTGATTTATGGGTACGAGCGCAACAGCTGGGGACCGGGTGACGAGCTCTTTGTTCGGGATTTCAACTTCTCCGCGAGCCGCAAAATCAATCCCAAGTGGAAGGCCAAATACACCTTCTACCACTTCGACTTCAACACGCTCACCACCCCGGTGACCACGGACTACAAAGGCATCGTCAACGCCAACATTCACGTGCTCGAAACGCAATGGAAAGTCAAGCCTAAGCAGAGCTTGCGCACGGAGTTCCAAGGCCTTTGGGTGGGGGAAGATGTGGACCACCCTGGCGACCTCCAAGACAAGGGCCATTGGGCGACCGTCCTGGCCGAATACACGTGGAGCCCCCACTGGTTTGCCAGCATTCTGGACCAGTATAATTTTGGGAACAACGATCCCAACCAGCGCATCCATTACGTCTACGGATCAGCCGGTTACATCAACGGCCCTCACCGTTTGAGTGTGGGGTACGGAAAGCGCCGAGAAGGCATCTTCTGCATAGGCGGGGTGTGCCGTGCCGTGCCCGCATCGAACGGGTTTGAAATCACGTTCACAAGCAGTTTTTGATGTGATGCAACCTGAAATCACGTATTTTCGTCCACCTACTGGAATGAAACCTACCCTGAATTGAATCCAAAACCATTTCTTATGAAGCAATTCTTCTCTCTCGTGGCAGCAGCCATGATTTCGATGGGCGCATTTGCCCAATTGCCTGACGGCAGCGCGGCTCCAGACTGGACCGCTACGGACATCAACGGCGTGGAGCACAACCTCCAGTCGTACCTCGACCAAGGCATGACGGTCATCCTCGACTTCAGCGCCACGTGGTGCGGTCCTTGCTGGGCTTACCACAACACGCACATTTTGCGCGACTTGTACGACACCTTCGGTCCTGACGGAACGGGTGACTTGATGGTCTTCTACATGGAAGGCGACGACACCACTACGCAAGCCGATTTGGAAGGTACGGGCACGGCTACGGCGGGTGACTGGATCACGGGCACCACCTACCCCATCATCGACAACACGGGCAGCATCTTCGACGACTACGCCGGAGCGTACTACCCCACCATCTACACCATCTGCCCTGACGGCATCCTGACGGAATCTGGCCAAGCCAGTTTCGACGCTCACGTAGGTGTGGCTTTCGGTGATTGCGAAAACGCCATCACGGGGGCAGCTCCTTTGTGCAGCTACAACGGCGCTACGGCTGCTTGCGGAGGTGCGGCTTGGATGGCCTCTACTGAAATGTCCAACCTCGGATCGGAAAACGTCACGTCTGCGACGTTCGAAGTGACGTTGAACGGCAACACGAACATCGTGAACTGGACGGGCGATGTGGCTACGGGAGGCTCTGCCACGGTGGAACTCGGTGAATACACGGAAACGGGTGACTTGAACGTCACCTTGGTGGAAGTGAACATGATGGACTGGGCCGCTGCGGAAGACGTAACCATCATTGGTTCGGTGGAAAGCACAACCTACGTTCAGGTTCGCGTGACCACGGACAACTGGCCCACGGAAACCGGTTGGGTCATCAACGATGACATGGGCAACGAAATCGCCTCTGTGGCCGTGGGCTCCTTGACGGATGCCGACACTCCATTCACGTGGGACGTTGGATTGGGCGACCTCGGATGCTACACGTTCACCATGTACGACTCGTACGGCGACGGTTTGTACGCTTCTCAGTGGGGCAACTACGCTGACGGTACGGCTGGCGTGTACAGCATGGACGGCGAAATGGAAGTGGGTGTTGTCTTCGAGTACGACGGCGCTTCTGGTGTCGAGTTTTCTGAAGCCAATGCGGGCATGGAGGCCGCTACGGTGGCTGGCATCGAAGAAGGTGCATTGTCTTCTACGGTGAACGTGTTCCCCAACCCCACCAACGGCGTGACCAACGTGGAGTTCAGCACGAAGGAAGCAGGCATGGCAACCGTGGAGGTGTACAACCTCATCGGTGAGCGTGTGGTGTTCAACACCCTCGGCAACTTGCCCGCAGGTTTGAACCGCGCCAACCTCGACCTCTCCGGCGTGGAAGCAGGCATCTACCTCGTGAACTTGAACGCTGGTGGTGAGACCACCACGATGCGCGTCACGAAGCAGTAACTCTGCCATCGTCCAACGAAATGGAATCCGCGTGGCCTTCAGGGTCGCGCGGATTTTTTTTGTCCTCACCTTGAGAAGTGAGGTATCTTGGAAGCTCAGAATCGAAACAAGAAACCCGCCATTCTTACACTCATGAAACAGCTCATCGCAGCTTTCGCGTTCGTTCTCGCCGCAAACACGGCCCACGCTCAATTGCCAGATGGAAGCATCGCCCCAGATTGGACGCTGACCAGCATCGACAGCGTCGAATACAACCTCTACAGCCTTTTGGATTCAGGATACCAGGTGATCATTGACTTTTCAGCGACGTGGTGCGGGCCTTGTTGGAACTACCACAACAGCGGCGTGCTTGAGGAACTCTATGAGTTGTACGGACCGGAGGGCACCAACGAAATTCGCGTGTTCTTCATCGAAGGGGACGACAGCACCACCCAAGCCGACTTGGAAGGAACCGGGCCTGCGACGGCCGGGAACTGGATTGCGGGGACGAACTACCCCATCATCGACAACGGCGGAGCCACCTTCGCTCTGTACGAGTGCACGTACTACCCCACCATTTACACCATTTGCCCCAACAAGGTGTTGACCGAATCGGGGCAATCCACTGTGCAAGGACACGAAAGCATGCTGTTCTCGGCCAGTTGCATGCCTGCGTCGTTCCCCAATGACGCCCTTCTCATGGATTATGCAGGGGACCTGTTGACGTGCGGCGACAACCCTGCTTCGTTGGCGGTACGCATGATGAACAACGGCTTGGACACCTTGACTTCGTGCACGATTCAAGTCTCCAAGCTCCTCCCGTTCAACCAAACCGAGGTCATCGGAAGCGCCGATTGGGAAGGCGAACTGGCCACCTACGAATTCGCAACTGTGGATCTGATTGATGTGGTGATTGATGCGAATTCGACGTTTGTGTTCGACGTGATCTCCGACGACGACGTGGAGGGCAACAACTCCACCCAAGGTTCAGTGAACGCGAGCGAGGAAAGCACCAACAACCTTGAAATCCAAGTGCGCACCGATTCTGCACCCCAACAACTCGGGTGGACGTTGACCGACGAGGCGGGCATGGAGGTGGCTTCCGTGCTCCCTGGCACGGAAATGACCGAATCGTTGACGCTGTACAGCTGGGACGTCACGTTGCCTGCGCTCGGATGCTACACCCTGACCTTGTTGGATGCGGGAGGTGACGGTTTGTACAACGGCGCAGCCACTATGGCGGATGTCGGGTATTTGCGCATCAACAGCATGGACGGCGAAGCGGTTGTGGACGAGGACCTGTTCTGGCAGGAAATCGTGGAATTTGACGAGGTTTCTTTTGCGTTGAATGCCAATGCGGTGACCGCTGTGAGCGAATTGGCTGTCGCGGCCGAGTTGGCCCTCTACCCCAATCCGGCAGAATCCGCCGCAACACTGGCCTTCACCAATCCCCGCGCCGGTGACGTCGCTGTGGACGTCTTCAACGCATTGGGACAATGCGTTGCCAAGGCGACGTTTGGTCGCTTGGCCTCCGGAGCGCACGTTCGAGAATTGAACGTGAGCAACCTTGAATCCGGAACGTACGTCGTTCAAATGCGTCTCGGAGAAGACGTTCAACACGTGAATCTGGTCAAACATTGAGCATGAACCTTCGACTTTGGATGGTTGCAAGCGCTTCCCTTTGCTTGGGAATGGCCGCTTGCGACACCCTGGAAGACCCTGTGATCGGGGTCATTGAACCGTGCGACACCACCGAGGTGCCTGAATTCTCCGTGTTGGAAACGGACGTGCAGCGCATCTTGGTAGAAGACTTCACGGCGCATCAGTGCGGCAACTGCCCTCCTGCCGCGGTCAAGGCCGCCGCTTTGTATGCCGCGCATCCCGACCAAATCGTCCCGCTGGCCATCCACGCGGGCGAACTCGCGAGCACTAACGAAGAGTACCCGACGGATTGGACATGTGACGAGAGCGATGTGTTTTGGGAAGACCTTGAATTTCAAGTCAACCCGGTTGGACGTGTGAATCGCTTGGACGACGAAACGAGCATCCTGTTGCTGGACCAATGGGACGCGGCGGTGGATGCCCTGCTTGACGTGAGCCCCAAGGCGGGCCTTCAAATGGTCGTCGATCACGATGGGTCCTCGGGCAACACGGGCATTCACGTGCACGTCACGTGGTTCGCAGGCGTAGAGGGTCCTGTGCGTCTGGCCTTGCTCGTCTCGGAAAACCACTTGGTTGGGCCTCAATTGTGGTACAGCACCGTGGATCCGCCTGGCACAGGCTACGTGGAGGAGTACGAGCACGAACACATGTTGCGCGGCAGCGTGACGGGCGCCAAGGGCCTGGTCGTGGCTGAAAATCCAGCTGCAGGCGAGACCCAGCAAGAATGCTACGCCTTCACGTGGAACAACAGCTGGGACGCCTCCAACTCCGACCTCATCGCCGTGTTGACAGCGGCCAACGGCAGCGTCATCCAAACCCTCTCGGTGCCGGTCAGCGAATGAAGCGCTGGGCCACCACTTGGGGACTGTGCCTGGCTTCACTCGGGGCGTTGGCGCAATCGGAAGGTGGGCCGTGGTTTTTCAACGGCGGCTACACGCTCGGCGTCACGGCCGCGCAAGTGCGGGGCGATGGCATCGAAGGCTTCAACAAGTTGGGGCTGCATGCGGGGGCCGTGGTGGAGGTTCGCCAGTACCGGGATTTGGGCTTTCAGTTGGGCATTGTCTACAACCAAAAAGGCAGCCGCAAAGTCCAAAACCCCAAGATCGACGACTACACGAACTGGGCGTACAAATTCACCTACGTGGACATCCCCGTCACCGCGGTGTACGACTTCAAGGACGGATTCACCGTCGGCACAGGCCTTCAGCCTGGGGTGTTGATTGGCGCGTTTGAGGACGGGTTGGCGAGCGGCGTCGCCGACGGCGATTGGGAGGAAACGACGTTGCCCATTCGAAGCTGGGAGCTGAGCTGGGTGGTTTGGGTTGGCATGAGGTCCGGCGAGACGGGAGAGTGGTTTTTGCGCCACACCCAAAGCCTCCCCGGCATCGTGCCCAAGCCCGACGTGGTCAACCCCAACGTGCGTTGGGACGACCGCATGCAGAACCTGACCATGCAGGTGGGCTACACCAAGCTCTTGCGCCCCTGGAACGACCGCTGATTGCGCCGGTCTGCGGGGACGCGGTGTGGGTCA
>Ga0181577_10002784_pt1 | contig 13599 bp, 9 predicted proteins | sample 101ome_21_FD_132468 | JGI IMG/M metagenome (GOLD analysis project Ga0181577, IMG submission 132468) | Coastal salt marsh microbial communities from the Groves Creek Marsh, Skidaway Island, Georgia - 101413BT metaG (megahit assembly) | ecosystem: Environmental > Aquatic > Marine > Intertidal zone...
ACCCAATTCTGTAGCTACAACTCCAGATCCACCATAGGTAGGATAACAAACTACTCCAATTTTCATACAAGCCAGGGATTATTTAAGGGCGTCGTAAATATACCCCTGAATATTCGTTCGAACATCTAAGGTGCTCAATTTCCAATTCTCAGCACTAGGATATGTTCTATTACTAAGAAAAATATAAAGTAGATTTTCTTCAGGATCCATCCAAACCATCGTTCCCGTAAAACCCGTATGACCAAAACTTAAATCTGAAGCACAGGTACAGCTTGGACCTGGCCCATCTCCTAACTGCTTTTTATCAAAACCTAGACCTCGGCGATTTTGAACCTCACAAAAGGCACAGCTACTGAATTTTTCAATGGTAGAACTTTGGAAGTATCTCTCACCTCCATAATAACCCCCATTTAAATACATCTGCATCATTTTTGCTAAATCATTAGCATTTGCAAAAAGTCCAGCATGTCCTGCAACTCCACCGAACATCGCTGCTCCCATATCGTGGACTGTTCCGTGAACAACGGAATTACGCCAATACGTATCCTCTTCGGTCGGGACAATCTCATTTAATTCAAATCCATTTTTCAATGGATTGTATGTCAACCTTTTTGCCCCTAAAGGACCATAGAATGTACCTGATACCCACTTATCCAAGGGTTCATTGAATCTATCTTCCAACATTTCCTGGAACAAATAATAACCTAGATCTGAATATCTGTAAACCGGAGTTTTCATTGTACTGCGCGCTAAAACCTCATACATAGTATCACGAATACTCTCGCGTAAATACATACCAGATTGAATCTTTAAATAGTCCGAACTCGGAGTATCGCGGTACCAATAATTTCGGGTACTATCATTTTCGATGGTTTGCATATAAAAAGGGATCCATGCTGGTAAACCACTTTGGTGTGCTAAGACGTCTTCAAGTACTAAAAACTCTTTTCCAGAACCGTCCACGCGATCGGTATGATTGCCAATATTGGTTTTCAAGAGTAAGGGTTGCTTTTCATACCATCTCATTATTCCCGCAAGAGTTGCAGTCACTTTTGTGACCGAAGCGATATCGTACAAATCTTTCCATCCAACAGGTCGATTGCCCTGGTAAGTATGGTGTCCAAATGATTTTTGATAGACAACGTTACCATCACGGGCCACCAAAACCTGGGCTCCAGGTGTAGCCCCAGCAGCTATGGCATGTTCGACGGTCGAATCAATGCGATTTATATGCCCCGCATCAAGGCCCACCTCAAAAGGGATGCCGTACTTTAATCGAAGAAGTTCTTCGGTATTTTTTCCGTCACCTGCTCTTCCCCATTGCTGAAGATCAACAGGCAAAGAACCCTTTGTTGCTCTTGCTCCAAACAAAAATTGAGGTGCTAAAAGTTGTGCGTACTGATCATTCTCATACATGATTAAAATACGAGCATTTTGACCTAAACTAGGATAAGTCATGACCCCATATGGATTTGCAAAATGTAGTATATACAATGGCTTTCCGGTTGCTGACAATCGCTTAATTAGTGCCTTCTCTTGTGATTCTAATTTATATCGCCTCCATGGGTTCTTAACGTTTTGATGAAAACTAACCACATAAACATCATTCGACGATATATCGATCTCATCTACAATCACACCTTGATGATGCGACATTTCTAAATAGCGGTCCAAATATTCATTGACGGTTTCCGATGACTCATAATCACCCAAGGATATGTGCAAAAAATCCTGCTCAAGATTTTCGATAGGAAATGGTGAAGTACCCAATTCTAACAAAGTAGCAGCATTCCGAATGAGGTTGAACGATACTCTTTGGTTCAAATCTTCTCTTTCAAACGAACCGTGGTCTGAGGTTAGCAACATGGGATCAACCTCTTTGTGCGCTTCGAGCCAATCCTCATGCGCCCGGCACTTTGACTTGGCTAACAAGATCCTTCTAACGCGTTCGTCTAGGGACTTCATAGAAATCTTATCCGTCGCAAGAGCATCTTGAAAAGCTTTTGTGGCCTTTGGAACGTCCATGGGAAAGAGCAAAATATCATTGCCCGCGGCAAATGCTGCCAACTCTAACTCTCCTGGAGGCGCAAAGGCCGCAGCGCCCTTCATGTTCAAAGCATCGGTAATAATCAAGCCTTCATAACCCCATTGATCTCGTAAAACCTCTTGAATGACCTTGTGCGAAAGGCTCGTGGGTTTTCCAGAGGGCTCTAGGGAAGGGATATTCAAATGGGCAATCATAATAGCTCCAACGCCCGCGTCAATAGCGCCCTTAAACGGCACCCACTCCACTTCCATGAGTTGATTTAGGGTACGGTCGACTTTCGGTAAAGTTTTATGGCTATCCTGATGAGTATCGCCGTGGCCTGGGAAATGCTTACCACAAGCGATTACTCCATTCTCTTGAATCCCCTTAACTACAGCTACGCCCATTGCATTCACTACAGCTGGATCAGAACCAAAGGATCGCGCACCAATGATAGGGTTGTTTGGATTCGTATTTACATCTAGTACAGGCGAGAAACTCATATGTACGCCGACGGCAGTACATTCATCAGCCATAGCATTTCCTAAATAATAGGCATCTATTGTTTCACCTGCCGCCCCAACTGTTAGCGATGTTGGGAACTTATAGGTACTATCCAAACGCATAGCTTGTCCCCATTCTGCATCTTGTCCCACGAGTAATGGAAATGCCGCCGCACCCTGTAAACGGTGTAACAACTTTCTTTGACGCTCCGGTCCTCCTTGCATGACAATTACACCTCCAATGTGGTAATCACGCACTAGTTTTTCTAATTCCTCTTGATGATCATCACCTTTATTGCTGTAGGCAGCAACCATGAATAATTGGCCAATTTTCTCATCTAATGACATTGAACTCAAGGCGGAGTCTACATTAAATGATTGAGCATGAATCCTTTTAACGGGTAAAAAAGTCAATGAAATTGCCAGAAATATGGCCTTGAGAAAGCGTACTTGCATAGGTCGATAAAGTGCCAAGGGGTTCTTACCTTTGAGAGGAAAAGATAACAAACATATGGGATTCTTTGATCGACGCCAACCTCGCGGTTTTCAACACCAACCAAGATTTCACGATGAGCGACAGGAACGACTTCGCATCTTGGAACGCAATGAAAGTGTCGATGAGATTCCATTCCAAAATAAAGAGAAATACCGCGATCGCTTACGTGAGAATTGGGACCTTCGTAGAAAGCGTAGTGCAGGTGCTAGCGAAGGATTTATAAAACGCATGCTAGTAAGCTTTGTAGCCCTCGCTGTTCTTGCAGCCGTAGCCGTATACTATATAGGATGAGTACAATAATTGCTGTTTTATCAGACCATGTAGCCAATCAAATTGCTGCTGGGGAAGTGGTGCAACGCCCAGCCTCTGTGGTTAAAGAATTATTGGAAAACAGTATTGATGCTGGGGCTACAAAGATCACCTTACAACTCGAGGGATCGGGACGGACGCTCATCTCAGTCACTGATAACGGAAGCGGTATGGGCAAGAAAGATGCTGAGCGCTGCTTCTTGCGACATGCAACAAGCAAGATTAAAAACGCAGAAGATCTCTTTAATCTTCACACTCGAGGCTTTCGCGGGGAAGCTATGGCCTCCATCGCTGCTGTATCTCATACATTGATGCGGACGAATGCCGAGGTAGAGGGACTTGGTCTTGAGATCAAGCTAGAAGGCGGTAGCATTGTAGCCAAGAACCCTTACCCCTGTGCCCAAGGGACCTATGTAGAGGTCAAGAACTTGTTTTACAATGTTCCTGCACGTCGGAAGTTCCTCAAAAATGATCGTGTAGAACTGCGCCATTGTGTTGATGAGTTCCACCGTGTGGCACTAGTTCACACTGCTATCGAATGGATTATGAAAAGTGATGGCAACACTTTGTTCCATCTCAAGCCTGAGCCCTTACGTCGTCGAATTAACGGCATATTTGGACGGAAATTTGATGAGCGCCTCGTTCCACTCGAGGAAGAAACTGAAGTAGTAAAAGTCAGTGGGTTTATTTTGAAGCCTGAGTTTGCTAAAAAGAAACGTGGGGAGCAGTTTTTCTTCGTAAATGATAGATTCATCAAATCACCCTATCTGCATAACGCGCTTCGCGAAGCCTTTGAAGAGGTATTGACTGCAGACCACCATCCTGGATATTTTCTACACTTGCAAGTAGACCCTCAGAGTTTGGATGTAAACATTCACCCCACTAAAACTGAGGTGAAGTTTGAAGACGAGCGCACCATATATGCTGTACTACGAAGCGCTGCCCGACATGCGATAGGACAATTCAATGTCGCACCCGCCATAGACTTTGATGCTGAACAAAGCTTTAAAATTCCGCCTTTACCAGAGGGGCATGTTCCTAAACCGCCTCAGATTCAAGTCAATCCCAACTTCAATCCATTCGAGTCGACCAAATCAAATCCGCCACGTATCAGGTCCAACGAAGAGCGATATGAGCGTATTAAAAACGAAAAATACCTCAATACCCAGCAAGCTTTTGACGCCCCAAAAGAATGGAATATCGAAGATGCCCTTCCTGTAGATCCTGTCAATGGAAAAATCATCCGCTGGGGTCAGTATGCCATTACAACATTGGGGACGAAGGCACTAGTGATTGATATCAAAGGGGCACGCTTCAGAATATTGTACGACAAAATCTGGTCCAAGCTCCAAGATGCGACCGTGCCTTCGCAACAAGTTTTGTTCCCCAAGAGCATTTCCTTGTCCATGGCCGAGAGAACGCTATACCAAGAGCACGAACAAGATTTTATCATCGCAGGCTTTGACTTGGCCCCTGGAATCACTGAGGGCGAATACGACATTAAAGGCATCCCAATGATGCTCAATGTTGAACAGGCCGTACCAACGCTGGAAGCACTGTTCGAACAATTTCACGAGCAAGAGGAAGCAGGCGAGAATAAGCTGCTTAAAAGTATCGCCTTGGCCATCGCACAAAACGGTGCCGCCACACAAGATCCAAGAACCGCAGAGGAACTCTATGTGTTAAGAGAACAACTCCTAAGCAGTTCAAACCCACAATACACTCCTAAGGGCAAGAAAATCATCGTAGAATGGAGCCCCGAGGAAATAGAAAAAGCACTATGATCGTACAACGCAGATTCAGCTTAATGCCAACAGTAGTCAAAAACCTGTTAATTATTAACGGATTGTTCTTCCTCGGAATGTACAGTATTGACAATAGTTTCGGTATTGACATAACTAATTGGCTTGGACTGTATTTCCCTTTATCCGAAAGCTTTATTCCATTCCAATTAGTTACTCATATGTTCATGCATGGTAATCTAGGGCATATTTTTTCGAACATGATCATGCTCTGGTTTTTAGGCAGCGCAATGGAGAATTATTGGGGCCCTAAGCGATTTCTCATTTATTACCTTCTGACCGGATTAGGGGCAAGCGCTCTTCAAATAGGAGTAAATGCGTTGGAATATTTTCAACTAAGTTCTCAACTCGATAGCCTTTCAATAGAAACCATCTTAAGGGAGGGCGGAGAACTTATGAGCAGCGGATATAATTATACCGATCCCACTTGGCGTGCCATGAATCGTTTATTAAACACGCCTATGGTAGGAGCCTCGGGCGCCGTCTTCGGCGTGCTTCTCGCATTTGGGATGACCTTTCCAAACCAAGTCATATACTTAAATTTCTTCTTCCCCATCAAAGCCAAATATTTTGTCATTGGATACGGCCTTCTTGAACTCTATAATGGATTTGCCGTAAGCAATAGTGGCATAGCCCATTTTGCGCACCTAGGGGGAATGCTTTTCGGGTTTATGCTTATCCGAAAATGGAAGAGAGAAATGTATCTTTAGATTTCTTGAGCACTAATCATGAGTAGCTTCATCCACAACATTAAAAATGATGCATTTCACGGCAACTACCTCACAAGGTTGTTGTACTTAAACATTGGCATCTTTTTGATGTATAGTATTTCCAATGCTATTGTTTCAATTTCAACAGCCGAGGTAGGTTTTATTCCAAAACTCGCTGATGATATATTAGCTCTTCCCTCAAGTCCTTGGAAATTAGTTACACGACCTTGGACCATAATTACCTACATGTTCACCCATTTTAACTTCCGTCACATACTTTTTAATATGTTGATTCTTTATTTCTCCGGAAAAATGTTGATGGAATATCTTGGACAGAAAAGGATGTTAGCCCTGTACATCTATGGAGGAATTGGAGGCGGGTTACTTTACATCATACTGTACAATATAAGCCCGTTATTAGGAACAGGTTCTATGGTTGGAGCAAGCGCCGGATGTATTGCTGTGCTTGTAGCCGGCGCAACTTATTTGCCAAATATGCCGGTTCGCTTGTGGGGGATTTTTGAGGTAAAATATTGGATGCTCGCAGCGGGAATTGTCTTATTGGACATTTTCAGTTTAACAGGTACGAATGCAGGTGGTCACATAGCGCATTTAGGAGGCGCAATAGTCGCCTATTTTTTCATCCGAAGTATGCGAAATGGTCACGAATGGAATGTCTACCTATTTCAAGTCATCGATGCGGTGCGCAACACCCTCTACAGAAACTCGCGTAAACGAAGAGGCTTCAAATTTGGCGAGCGTAACTATACCAATTATGAAGAGGTAAAGATGAATAAATCCGACACCCCAAAAACGGATACTTCCAAAATGGACGCGATTCTAGATAAAATAAAGGACACGGGGTACGGCAGCCTAAGTAAAGAGGAAAAAGAATACCTTTTTAAAATTTCCAAAGAAGAGTGAAAAAACGCTACCGGTTGATAAAAACGGCTAACATTAGTCTGTTCTCTCTCACTGTTCTACTTGGCTTATTCACTTTATTACCAGGGAACTGGATGCCAGGAGTAGGTATTCTAAATATTGTATTTCCGTTGTTGATTATTCCTCAATTAACCATGTTGTTAATTGGAATTCGATATCAACCTAAATCGTTGATTTTCAACGTTATTTGCATTGCACTATTGTTTTTCCCAGTGATGGCCCAATTTCCTGTAAGCGCCGCTCCCAAACAAATTTCCTGGAAGATAGCCAGCTACAACGTACGCGCTTTTTACCAGCAGCGCGGCATCGCCAACGATATTGCGCAATGGACTCAAACGGAAGGCGTCGACATCTTATGTACCCAAGAGATGCGTCGCAGTGTCGCCAATCCGGTGGCCGCACACTACCCTTACCGTGTCTATGCGCCGAACAACAAGAGAATTGGGACCGCGATCTATTCAAAATTCCCTATCATCAATCAAGGTTCCTTGGTATTCGATGCCATTGAAGAGAACTCCTATGCGAAGCGAAGCGCTGGTTATGCAGACATCGTTCTGCCCAACGACACCATTCGCATTATCAACATCCACCTGAGCTCTACCGGTATTAAGGATATGGATATGGAGATTGAGCCTACCCGCGAGGAATGGATTGAAAAGGGCCAATTCATGGCTAAGAAAATCGCGCGGTCAGACAGAGATCGCGCCAAACAAGGCCAAAGTATATTGCAATGGGTCGACGAAAGCCCTTATCCCGTAGTTCTTTCGGGAGATTTCAACTCCGTCCCAGGCGGGAATTTATATGCACGATTACTATGGAAATTGGACGACCCGTACATATTCAAAGGATCCGGTGCATGGGGCTCATACCTACCATTGTTGCAAAAGGGATTTCCTTTGCGTATCGATTGGACTTTAGTAGACAAAAAACTCCCCTATTCCGGGCAGTACCTCAGCAATGTGACCTTCAGCGACCACCGACCGCTTATCACTAGTTTTAGTGCTCCAACCGAGCCTCAAGAAGATTAAGCGCATTTAGGGCATTTGACTTCACCCCACTGACATAATCGGGATAGACGCGCAGAACTTCGTCATAAAATAAAGGCACCAAAACCTGTTCTTGCATGAGGTATTGATCTGCCTTGCGCATCAACGCACTGCGCTCCTCACCCGGCGGCAGCGCACGAATCTGCTCGTACATTGCATCGAAATGGGCATCATCGTACAAACTGTAATTTGGCCCATTGGGCGCCTTATACCCGCTGTAAAAAAGCATCAAATAATTTTCAGCATCTGGATAATCTGCAATCCAACTAGCTCGAAAAAAGCCCAATGTCCCCGCACTCTTCTCACTCCTCAATGTCGCCGGAGGAACCACATTAACAGCTATTGACCAACCTAAACTGGCCATTTCGCCCTGCACGTATTCGCATAGATCACGGTAATTAGATACAGTGACTAAGGTCAACTCTGGCAGCTCCATGGAGGCTAAAAGTCCTGCCACCGAATCGGGGGAATAGGTCGTCCCTATATTATCCTGGTATTCTGGTAACCCAAAAGGCACAATTCCCCCGCCTGCAGGTATACCCACACCATTGCGAAGGGAGTGTATCATTTCGTTCCTGTTAATACCCGCATTAATTGCCCAACGCAATTCCTTTGGCAACCCTTTTTCCGCATTGAAAATCAAATACTCTGTGTTTAAAAACGGTGTACGCTCCAACCGATGACCCTTTTGGTATCGCGATTGCAGCTCACCAGATTTGGTCAACAAATCGTCCTTAAAGCTTGGATCGAGGTTTGGTAAAAAATCAAAGTTCCCACTGAGGTACTCCAAGAAGGCGCTTTGCTGATCCGGTAAAAACGATACGCTGATGCCGTCTAAATACGGTAATGAATTCCCTTCAGCATCCTGTTTCCAATATTGCTCATGTTTATGAAGAATCAATTTTTCCCCATAATGCCAGCGGTGCATCTTAAAAGGCCCCGTACCCACCGGCGAAGTAGCCGCCTCCGCAGCGCCCACAGGCATCACCCCGCAATACGGCATGGCCAAAAGAGATAAGAACGAGGCATTTGGTGCTTGAAGCTCAACGATTACTGTGCCCGCCACAGTCTCATGAACATCCAAGACATCCTCTAACACCCAGCTGCCCGGTGAGGCGATAGTAGGATCTTGCAATCTCTTCAGACTGTACACCACATCTGCGGGGGTGAGCTTGCTTTCATCGTGAAAATAGGCCTCACGCAAGGAGAACTCATAGACTCGGCCATTCTCAGATACCGACCAATGAGCTGCTAAGGCAGGAATTATTTCATTGTCGGCATCTAAGGCCACCAAGGATTCAAACAATTGCTGAACCGCCCAAATGGTGCTCTTATCCTTGGCAAACGCTGGATCCAGGGTAGGTATACCTGCCGGCTCATTATACCTGAAGACCATTTTATCCACCTCACTTTGAGGCTCACACCCCCCGAGTGTAGTGAGTACAAGGCATACAAAAAAGCCCCCTAGAAAGGAGGCTTTTCGTATCGTTATGCCTGTATTAAGCATCAATGTTTGCGTATTTAGCGTTTCGCTCGATGAAATCACGGCGTGGCGGCACATCATCTCCCATCAACATAGAGAAGACACGATCCGCTTCTGCGCTATCGTCGATGGTCACTTGCTTCAAAATGCGCTCCTCAGGATTCATGGTAGTATCCCAAAGTTGTTCTGCGTTCATCTCCCCAAGACCCTTGTAACGCTGGATACCGACACCGGAACCTGCATCTCCGCCGAACTCTTGAGCAATTTGATCACGCTGCTTATCATCCCAAGCATAGGCTTGCTTCGCCCCTTTCTTCACCAAATACAATGGTGGAGTAGCGATATATACATAGCCCAATTCTACCAACTCACGCATGTAGCGGAAGAAGAAAGTCAAGATCAACGTTGAAATGTGGCTACCGTCAACATCGGCATCCGTCATGATCACAATCTTGTGATAACGGAGTTTATCCAGATTTAAGGCTTTGCTATCCTCCTCTGTACCCACACTTACACCGAGAGCAGTGTACATATTCTTAATCTCTTCGTTTTCAAACACCTTGTGAGAAATGGCTTTCTCTACATTCAAAATCTTACCACGAAGCGGAAGAATGGCTTGAAAATTACGGTCACGACCTTGTTTAGCCGTACCACCCGCAGAATCACCCTCGACGAGGAAGATTTCACATACTTGAGGATCCGTTTCAGAACAATCGCTCAACTTACCGGGTAAGCCCATAGATGACATCGAGCCTTTGCGCTGTACCATTTCGCGAGCTTTCTTCGCAGCTACACGAGCCTTCGCAGCAAGCAACACCTTTTGAACGATGACTTTTGCTTCATTTGGGTGCTCTTCCAAGAAATTCGTCAACATCTCACCAACGAGCTTATCCACAGCACCGCTGACTTCTTTATTTCCTAGTTTTGTTTTGGTCTGACCCTCAAACTGAGGCTCCATTACCTTCACAGAAATAACCGCTGTCAATCCTTCGCGGAAGTCATCCCCGGCGATTTCAACCTTTTCTTTGGCCAACAGTCCACTTTCATCGGCATATTTCTTCAACGTACGTGTCAAAGCGCGACGGAATCCGGCCAAGTGTGTACCACCCTCGTGAGTGTTGATATTGTTGACGTACGAGTGAATGTTTTCGTTGTAGCTAGTGTTATAGTGCATGGCCACTTCCACTGGAATACCATCGCGCTCTCCTTCCATACACATCACCTCGGGCATGATTACCTCGCGGTTACTGTCGATGTACTTCACAAAACCAGCCAATCCATCTTCACTGAAGAAGCGCTCACCAATAGGCTCGCCTTTTTCATCGAGTTCACGAAGGTCCTTTAAAGTAATGGCAATACCTTTATTCAAAAAGGCAAGTTCGCGCATTCTCTTTGCTAGAATTTCATAGTGGTATTCGGTTTCCTCGAAGATTTCGTGGTCCGGCTTAAAGGTTACAATGGTACCCCGATAATCTGTAGTACCAATCTCTCGCGTAGCGTATTTTGCCACCCCGCGAGAAAACTCAACTTCATGCTTCTTACCGTTTCGATGCACTTCTGCGTGGAGCATGATAGACAGTGCGTTTACACAGCTAACCCCTACCCCATGCAAACCACCGGAAACCTTATAGGAATCTTTATCAAATTTACCCCCAGCGTGAAGGACCGTCATTACCACTTCTAGGGTAGAGCGTCCATCTTTGGGGTGCATATCCGTGGGAATCCCACGACCATCATCCTTAACAGTAATGCTATTATCCTCATTAATGGTCACGTAGATATCCTTCGCGTGACCGGCCAATGCTTCATCAATCGAGTTATCAACTACCTCATAAACAAGGTGGTGTAATCCTTTGAGACCAATGTCTCCAATGTACATGGCGGGGCGTTTTCGAACGGCCTCTAGTCCTTCCAAAATTTGAATGGAACCGCCGTCGTAATTCTTCTCTTGTTCACTCATAAATATCAGCGCATAGGTTAGCTTAATGCTATCTTAACAAAGATAACTTTTAGGGGCTCAAAAAGCGACGAAAGGGGCCGTAGCCCCTCTTGCAGTTACCAACAAGGTTATCAACATTTTCGGTATTTCCCGAGGATTTAGACGATTAAAATTGGTAGTTCAATACAAACAGTCCACGGGTACCTCGAACTTCATAACCGCTCCATAATTGATAGCGTTGATTCAAGAGGTTATAAGCCCTTAAACTCACTCCTAAATTCTCGTTAATGGTGTAGCCTAAATCTAGACTGACATCCATGTAATCGCCTAACTCATAGATGCCCTTTTCAGAATTACCCGCATGACGTCCTCCAACATATTTGAAGTTGGAAGTAAAGTGAACGTCACCATAATCCACTCGTAACAAGCCACCTAAGACTCGCCTTTCGGCGCCTATAAATTCATCGGCACCCGCATAGGCATTGAGTTCAGTATACACACTAGCTGTAAAGGCATTCATAGGCAAGTTCAATTCCGCACGAAGTCTAGAACGCGTATAGTTGGCATACCCTACTCGAAGTGCCGCCATATCGTTGATGGTGGAGGTTGTACTATCTCGCTCGAATTGCACATCATTGAGCACAAAGGCAAGAGAACCTTCGATACGGTATTGAAGCTTACCTGCTAATGCTCCTTGCATTCCCACATACCCTCTGTTCTCACCTGTTAGCGCCAAGGCCTGATCACCTGAGATGAATGGCACTTTAGCTAACAAGGTATTCAAGGTTTGTTGCTCCGCGCGTCCGTCCCAACCGCCATAAAAGGCCAGGGTACGCTTCAACACCTCTGCTTGAAGGTTAATGTTTGGGAATATGTAATAGGTACCTTGATTGTTGCCACCTTCATTATTGATCGTTCCCGCGAAGGTTAATCCAAACTGGTAGTTTAACATGCCGTTTTTACCACTAGTCTGAGGGCTTAGGTAGAAATGATGGTATTGATTTGTACGAGGCTCAAAGACCATTTCAGTGAGGGAATATTGACCAAACTGGTACCCTAAATCCACATTAATCTGGGCCTCATCGGCATATACCTCGATGCGATGTAAGGTTTTAGCCAAATGTTCATGCGCTCCAATACCCGCTTTCGTGAATTGGTAAGCTATCCCACCACTGCGGTAAGCTGCAGGTAGTTTGGACCTAGGATTCGAAGTGTGCAACCATTGCTGACTCAACCCGACACTCAAGTTCCACTCGTGCGGCGTAGGCGATAAAGCCAATGCCCCGGTAGTATCCGTAACCCCATAGAAACTCGCATAATCTGCATCGAAGAGAAATTGGGTTTTAAGATTCCAATTCTTCGTAGCATGCTGAAAATCCGTTAGAATGGAATTCTCATATGACGGCTGCAATGAATAAGCAGTATTGAACACACCCGACCTTGCCCCCTCGTGGTGAACATTTACACCCCAAGCATTTTTCTTCGAACGTGGGGATGAGAACACTATATCCGCATAGGAGCTACTATACATTCCACCTCCTATACCCACACGTTGTGTAGGTAATTTAGGTAATTTTACTCGTCCTAATTTCACCGCCGGAATAGGCTTTGGTTGAAAATCAATACTCATGCCCTTAGGCTGTATACGCACCAATACTGGAATTTTATCTGAGGTGGTATCCGTAAAGGATGGTTGCTCGGATATTTTATGTGCAGCTCGGACTTGGGCCTTATAATCTTCCACAACTCGAATTTCCACACTTTTCACGTCTTCTCCTGTTTGCTCCTGTGCCCACAAGCTCAAAGGAGCCAAGAACAACAAGCTGTATAGAATCTTTTTCATTACTCTTTTTGGTTTATTCTTGGTCCAATTCTTCTAACTTCTCGATCTCCGCTGGCTCAACCTCGATGGTATCGGAGATTTGGGCCTTCACCTCTTCCGCCGCTCTTTGCCGTGCAAGGTCGGATTTAAATTGTCTCGCTTCATCTGCAATTGTTCCTTCCGCGTTATCTATAATATAATCCAAGGTGTAGTTCGCTTGGAAATCATCTTGTAGACCAGCATAATTTTTCGCCATCAATAGCAAAGACTTCCAGCGCCACTGGGGATATGTTGGCAAATTATCAATCATCCAGAAGATGCGTTCATTAGACGCCTCATATTTAGACTGAATATTTTCGAACTGGGCCAAATAGTAATTTGACTCTGCTTGCGCTTCACCTTTAATTTCAGATGCTACCTGCGTGTAGTACAACTTTGCAGTTGAGCTGTCGTTCAAGGCTAATGAACTACGTGCAGCATTTAGCAAGGCTTCAGAGCGCCATTCTACCGGCAATCCTTCA
>Ga0181577_10002785_pt1 | contig 13596 bp, 11 predicted proteins | sample 101ome_21_FD_132468 | JGI IMG/M metagenome (GOLD analysis project Ga0181577, IMG submission 132468) | Coastal salt marsh microbial communities from the Groves Creek Marsh, Skidaway Island, Georgia - 101413BT metaG (megahit assembly) | ecosystem: Environmental > Aquatic > Marine > Intertidal...
GGATTGGTTTTCCTGAAGACTTGCAGTATTTCTGAAGGTCGTCAGAGATATTTTCACCGGCGAATATAAGGCCATCAGAGTGATCTGCTGCTACCTTTAACAAATTTGTATGATTTGGATTTTTTAGGCACTCGAAAGTGGATAGATCAAGATTGTCAAATGCAATCTTCTCGCAAATTTTTCCTGGGATCTCACCTTCAAATTCCTCCTCGTAAATAGAGGTTATGATCTTCGTATCGTCGAACATCGCCTCGTCTTTGTAGAAGTTTTTTAAGTACAGTGGTAGCAAAGAGGCCATCCATCCGTGTACGTGAATAATATCAGGAGCCCAATTGAGTTTCTTCACCGTTTCAATTACCCCTTTGGCGAAGAAAATAGCACGTTCATCATTGTCTTCGTGCATTTCACCTTTCGGATTGGTAAAGGTAGACTTACGCTTGAAGTATTCGTCATTGTCTATAAAGTAAACTTGAATGCGCTCTTTTGGAATCGAGGCTACTTTGATGATAAGTGGCATGTCCATGTCATTGACCACCAAATTCATTCCCGAAAGGCGGATGACTTCATGGAGCTGATGTCGTCTTTCGTTAATCACTCCATATCTAGGCATGAAAATTCGGATTTGACCGCCATTGCTGTTCACTACCCTAGGAGATTCATAAGACATTAATGAGACCTGATTCTCCGGCAGGTAGGGTACTAGTTCAGACGATACAAACAATATCTTTTTTCCATTCATAAACCCTAGATTTTTGTGTATCAAAAAAGAAGGGACAAAGATACAAATTTATTGTGTATAAGCCTATTTGGTGTATTTTTGGACCCTTAGCGGCGCTCATGAAGCTTACTCAAACTGTCGACGAGCTCAAAGAAATTTTGGCTCCGGCGTACCAATCGAAATTGACAATTGGGTTTGTCCCTACCATGGGAGCCTTGCACGAAGGTCATCTCAACCTTGTTAAACGAGCCTTGTTTAAATCAGAGGTGGTCGTCGTGAGTATATTCGTCAATCCTACTCAATTTAACGACTCTACAGACCTTGAGGCCTACCCAAGAACCTTGGAGAGCGATTTAGATCAACTGCGCAGTCTATCAGACCAGCTTATTGTTTTTCATCCTGAGGTAACCGCCCTATATACCGATCAACCTCAATCGAGGTCCTTTGATTTTAAAGGTTTAGACAAGGTGATGGAGGGGGCCTATCGTCCTGGTCACTTCGACGGAGTGGCAACAGTAGTCGAACTGCTATTTAAAGCGGTTCGTCCTACAGTGGCTTACTTTGGAGAAAAAGATTTCCAACAAACTCTGATTGTAAAAGCACTTGTCAAACAAGAGCGGCTTCAGGTGCGCATCGAGGTGTGTCCGACCACAAGAGAATTAAACGGATTAGCTCGCAGTTCTAGAAACGAAAGACTTAGCGCCCAAGGGCGCGTCAAAGCCGCGTTTATCTATCAACAATTGAAGTGGGCCAAAAGGCGTTTCTCTTCTATGGAGTTTGATGCCATTCGAGAGGCAGTGTCAAGGGCATTTAAAGATGTCGAAGACTGGACGCTTGAGTATTTCGAGATTGCCGAAGTGCCTAGTCTTGAACACAGCGTCTATCGCAAGAAAAATAAGAAATACCGCGCTTTTATCGCAGCCAAATTAGAGGGTGTTCGCCTCATAGATTCTATTGCCTTAAACGAATAAGGTCGTACCTTTACCGCATGTTAATCGAGGTTTTAAAATCAAAACTCCACCGCGTAACAGTTACAGGTGCTGACCTGAATTATATTGGTAGTATCACGATAGACGAAGACCTTTTAGACGCTGCCAATATCGTACCCGGAGAGAAAGTACAAGTCGTAAATAACAACAACGGTGAACGACTTGAAACCTATGCCATTCCGGGCCCTCGAAAGTCAGGAGAAGTAACGCTTAACGGAGCAGCAGCCCGCAAAGTCGCCGTAGGAGATATTTTAATCGTGATCTCTTACGCCCAGATGACCCCAGACGAGGCCCGCGCCTTTATGCCTGCACTTATCTTTCCTGATCAGTACAATCGCTTATCGTAATGAAAAGTGCAAAGGTCTTAGCTGCATTAAAGACCTTGATTCCGATTGTTATCGGATTGGGCTTAGTCGCCTACTCTTACTTTAACACGCCTCCAAGCGTACGGCAACAGATATTCTCATACATCACCACCGCTGACCCGCGCTTTGTATTTGCATCACTTGCAATGGCTTTTTTAAGTCATGTTTCTAGAGCGATTCGCTGGAATTACCTGCTTCGCCCAATGGGCCATTCTGTTGGGGTCGTGCCGAGTGTTTTCTTTGTTTTCATGGCGTATTTCGCCAATCTAGGAATCCCTAGGTCGGGTGAGGTGTTGAGAGCAAGTTCATTGCGTACCTATGAAAAGGTTCCTTTTGAAAAGGCGTTCGGAACCATTGTGACCGAGCGGGTGATAGACCTCATCATGCTATTTTTGATTATAGGACTCAGCCTCTTGCTCCAAACTCGCCTAATTGTAGAGTGGATCTCAGCCAACACCGCTACATTGATATTCAGCGTACTCTTTTTGATCATTGCAATAACCGGACTGATCTTCGTTGTGCGCCTATCCTCGAATGCAAAAAGTAAATGGGGGATAAAGCTTCACGAGTTCTTCAAAGGCATTCAGGAGGGCCTCTCCTCTATCCTTCAGATGAAAAACAAAGGGTATTTTATCGCCCATACGCTCTTTATTTGGGCGTGTTATGTGGGGATGTTTGTCGTGATCAAATATACCGTCGCCGAGACGGCGGAACTCGGACTATCTGAAATGCTTGTGGCTTTTATCGCCGGGTCTTTCGCCATGACCGCAACTAATGGCGGAGTCGGATTATACCCTATTGTAGTGCGGGCCTCATTAGGACTTTTCGGAATCTCATACGCCTCAGGCGAAGCCTTCGGGTGGATCGTTTGGTCGTCACAGACCTTGATGATTGTAGTGTTCGGTGCAATCTCTTTTCTTAGTTTACCTTTATGGTATAAGGTAAAACGTCGATCATCACTCAATGGCTAAAACAAAAACGGCTTATTTCTGTCAAAACTGCGGTGCTCAATCTGCAAAATGGATAGGGCAGTGCAACTCTTGTAAGCAGTGGAATACCCTTCAAGAAGAGATTGTCTCAAAGCCTGAATCTTCAGGAATAAAAGCGGCCGCAAAACAAGGCCCGCACAAAGCCATTGCGCTCGATCAAATCTCATACGAACTAGAGGCCCGCATCGACACCAAGGACCAAGAGTTTAATCGTGTCTTAGGATCGGGTTTGGTTCCTGGTTCTGTCATTCTTTTAGGCGGAGAACCCGGAATCGGAAAAAGCACCCTTCTCTTACAGATCGCCCTGAACATTGGACTAAAAGTTCTTTACGTATCGGGCGAAGAAAGCGAACGCCAGCTCAAGCTTAGGGCAGATCGTATTTCTGACCAACAAAACAATTGTTTTATTCTCACCGAGACGGTAACCGACCGTATTGGACAACAAATAGAACAGCACGCGCCGAACCTCATTATTATCGATTCTATTCAAACGCTTCAGTCTCCCAAGATTGAATCGGCTGCCGGAACTGTATCTCAAATCAGAGAATGTACGGCTGAGCTCACCTATTATGCCAAGTCTACGGGTATCCCCCTGATTCTGGTCGGACACATCACCAAAGACGGACAACTCGCAGGGCCCAAGTTACTCGAACACATGGTAGATACGGTGCTTCAATTTGAAGGAGATCGCAATTACGTCTACCGGATTTTGCGCTCCCTTAAAAATCGTTTTGGAAGCACAGCAGAACTCGGCATCTACGAAATGCAAGGGTCAGGCTTGCGTGAAGTCAAGAACCCATCAGAGCTATTGCTTTCTAATTACAACGAGCCTTTGAGCGGAGTGTCTGTGGCAGCAAATCTTGAAGGGCAACGCCCTTTACTCATCGAGATTCAGGCCTTGGTGAGCTCTGCGGTATATGGAACTCCTCAACGCTCGGCCACTGGTTTCAATAGCAAACGCTTAAACATGTTGCTTGCTGTTCTTGAGAAAAAGGCCGGATTCAACCTCGCCTCTAAAGACGTGTTCTTAAACATCACTGGAGGGATTTCTGTCGATGATCCTGCCACCGATTTGGCGGTAGTCATGGCGGTCCTTTCGAGCAATGCAGATCTGCCCTTGCCCAAAGGTGTGTGTTTTGCTGCAGAGGTCGGTCTTGCAGGAGAGATACGCCCCGTTCAGCGGGTCGATCAACGCATAAGTGAAGCCGAAAAACTAGGGTTCAAAGCCATCTTCATTGCCTCAACAGCAACAGACTCGAGCCAAAAAAGAAGCATCCGGGTGATCCAGGTCGCTAAGATCGAAGAAGTGATCGCTAAAATCTTCGCTAAGGCGCAGGGTTAGGATGCGTTTGATGCACCGCTTCAATTTGTGCTACCACCTCATCGCTCAATTCAATAGCTATGCTTTCGATGTTTTCTATCAACTGCGGCATGGTGGTAGAACCAATAATGGTAGAGGTCACAAAAGGTTTAGTTCGTAGATAGGCAAGCGCCATTTGAGGAAGAGACAAATTATGCTCTCTAGCAATCTCAGCATAGGCTTCAGTAGCCGAAGTCGCAACCGGACCACTGTAACGACTGTAATTCGGAAAGAGCGTCACCCTGGCATCTTTAGGTGCTTTACCGCCAAGATACTTGCCTGAAAGCACTCCAAAACCTAATGGTGAGTACGGAAGTAATCCAATGTTTTCTCTATGACTCACCTCAGCCAGTCCCACCTCATAAAGGCGATTCAACAAACTATAGGGGTTTTGCACGGTAATCATTTTAGGCAAAGAGCTGTCTTTCTTGTGCTCTTCAATAAAACGCATCACACCCCAAGGGGTCTCGTTTGAAAGGCCAACATGGCGGATGCGTCCGGCCTTGATATGCCCAGCGAGCGCCGTTAATACCTCGTAAATATTGTCCCTCCACTCATCTGTTTCAAAGGCTTCAGACGGATAGTCACGCTTGCCAAAGAAATTCGTGTTACGCGTGGGCCAATGCAATTGATAGAGATCGATATAATCCGTCTGCAGGCGCTTCAAGCTATTACCTATGGCTTCGTCTATACCTTCAGGCGTAAATCCGGTGGTGCGAATATGTTTGGTAAAAGGAGCCTTGCCGGCGATCTTGGTAGCGAGTATTATTTCTGATCGCTTGCCGTTCGCTTTTAACCAATTTCCGATGATTCGCTCGGTATCCCCGTAGAGCTCAGGAAGGGTTGGTACGGGATACAACTCAGCGGTATCCCAGAACTGGATGCCTTTGTCAAAGGCATAACTCATTTGTTCAAATCCTTGTTCTTGAGTGTTTTGGCGACCCCATGTCATGGTTCCTAAGCAGAGCTCACTCACTTTAATATCTGTATTCGGAAGCGTATTGTATTTCATAGCTTATGCGAGTTCGGTTAATATAGGACAGTGATCACTGTGTACTGCCTCTGAGAGAATAACGGCCCTTTTTAAATGAGCTCCGAGTTTTGTTGACGCCATGGCGTAGTCAAGTCTCCATCCTTTATTGTTCGATCGGGCGTTAGCGCGGTAACTCCACCAGGTGTACTGATGCGGCTCTTCGTTAAAATGACGGAATGAATCAATAAATCCCGCCTCTAGAAAACGCGTCATCCATTCGCGCTCTTCAGGCAAGAAGCCTGAAACGTTCTTATTGCGAATCGGATCGTGTATGTCGATGGCCTGATGACAAATGTTGTAATCACCAACCACCAGCAACTTTGGACGCTCTTTGATCAAGTTTACCGCATAGTACAAAAAGTCATCCATGTAGGTGAACTTATAGTCTAATCGATCGGTATTTGTTCCTGAAGGCAGGTACATACTCATGATTGAGAGGTCACCGAAATCTGCCCGAAGGTTTCGTCCTTCAGCGTCCATATAGTCCATTCCCGTACCCACAACCACCTTGTCGGGCTTCGTCTTGCTGAGTATTGCAACTCCAGAATAACCCTTTTTTTGTGCAGAGAAATAGTATTGATACTCGAATCCCAAGGCCTCAAAGGCCGACTTATCAATCTGGTCTTCAGTAGCCTTGATTTCTTGTAGACATACGATATCAGCATTCACCGCAGACAACCACTGATCTAATCCCTTATTGAGTGCAGCTCGGATACCGTTAACGTTATACGAGATAACCTTCATTTATGCCTCTAATTTTTTGAGCCAAGATGACAGCGAAACTTCTCGATCCAACACGTTCTTCAATTCGCTGATGGCGATACGCTCTTGCTCCATAGAATCTCTGTGCCTGATGGTTACCGTCTGATCTTCTAAAGATTGATGATCTACTGTTATACAAAAAGGGGTTCCGATAGCATCTTGTCTTCGATAGCGACGGCCAACCGCATCTTTTTCATCATACGCCACGTTGAAGTCATATTTGAGATCGGCGATAATCTGATGTGCCAAATCTGGCAATCCGTCTTTCTTAACGAGCGGAAGTACCGCAGCCTTATAAGGTGCTAGCACCGCAGGGATACGCATCACTGTGCGCGTTCCATTCTCGAGCTCTTCTTCTTGCAATGACGAAGAGAAAACCGCCAAGAACATTCGGTCTAAACCTATCGAGGTTTCAATAACATAAGGCGTATACGACTGCTCTTGTTCAGCATCGTAATACTGCATCTTTTTACCTGAGAACGATTCGTGTCGACCCAGGTCAAAATCAGTTCTTGAATGAATTCCCTCTAGCTCTTTAAAGCCAAACGGAAACTTAAATTCAATGTCGGCTGCCGCATCTGCATAGTGAGCTAATTTTTCATGGTCATGAAAACGGTAATTTTCTTGACCCATCCCCAGAGAGAGGTGCCACTTTAAGCGGGTTTCTTTCCAGTGTTCATACCAGGTTTTTTGTGTCCCTGGCGGAATGAAAAACTGCATCTCCATCTGCTCGAATTCGCGCATTCTGAAGATGAACTGTCGCGCTACAATTTCATTTCTAAAAGCCTTTCCGGTTTGAGCAATTCCGAAGGGAATCTTCATCCGTCCTGTTTTCTGGACATTCAAGAAGTTAACAAATATCCCCTGGGCCGTTTCTGGTCGCAGGTAGAGCTCCATCGCATTTTCTGCCGAGGCGCCCAGTTTTGTGCCGAACATCAAATTGAACTGCTTCACCTCTGTCCAGTTTCTAGAACCCGATACCGGGCAAGCAATCTCAAGCTCCTCAATCAGTGCCTTAACATCTGCGAGATTTTCTTCTTCGAGTGACTTTGACATGCGCTTGATAATGGCCTCTGATCGCTCGCGAATCTCAGTCACTCTCCCGTTCGTCGCTAAAAACTGCTCTTTGTCAAAGGCTTCTCCAAATCGCTTTTCGGCTTTCTGAACTTCTTTGTCAATCTTAGCCTCTAGTTTGGCTACGTAATCCTCGATTAATACATCTGCGCGGTAACGCTTTTTCGAATCTTTATTGTCAATCAGCGGGTCGTTAAAGGCATCTACGTGTCCTGAAGCCTTCCATGTTGTCGGATGCATGAGAATAGCAGCATCGAGCCCTACAATGTTTTCGTGTAGTCGGACCATGGCTTCCCACCAATAGGTTCGGATATTGTTTTTCAACAACACGCCCAATTGGGCGTAATCATAAACCGCACTTAGACCATCGTATATCTCACTCGATTGAAAAATAAATCCGTACTCCTTTGCGTGAGACACCACATTTTTAAAAAGATCTTCAGCTGGCTTCATGTACAGTTGTTTGAGGCAAAAATAGAACAATCACATAGACTCAAAAGGCTATACTCTCAACAAATCACAATACTGCAGGGTTTTGGCAGAAAAGAAACAGAATTTTAATCCCATGGGGTTAGCAGCACTCTTTTTCCCAAAACACTGTATGATCTGTAAACACATTATTGAACACCGTTCATCTCATCTATGTGTTTGGTGCGCCTCTTCGCTGTACCTCTCAACCTATGAGTACAACCGTATTCATCCCATGCATCTGCAATTTGCACCTCAAGTCGTTTTAGAAGTCGCCTATTCCCCGTTCATCAATTCCCCCTATGCGGCACAATTGATTCAGGTTTTGCACGCTTTGAAATACAAGAAGCAATTATTTGCCGCTAAGGTACTTTGTGCTCTAGCGAGTCCACAGCTCAGTGCATTTTTTGAGCGTCACAACTTTGACATTATAGTTCCCGTTCCTTCGCACTTCTTGAAAAAATTAAAGAGAGGTTATAATCCTGCCGAAGTACTCGCACGGGAAATCGCCAAAGAGCAGGGCATTGCACTCGGCGCCAAACTCCTTTCTCAACCCAAAAGAAAAGCGACACAGGCCTTGAACAACAAACACCAGAGGGCCAACATACAGCTCGGGACATTTAGGGCAAAGATTTCCCAAAAGCAAAAGAAACTTCATATGCTGCTCATTGACGATGAATGTACTACTGGGGCCACCATGGCCGCATGCTATTGGGCACTCAAAAAGCAAGGTGTTGAAAAGGTGAGTTTTTTGAGCCTGTTCTTTACACCTTTAGAATATGAGGTTAAGGCTACACGTGACCCATAAAGTTCGTTTCTTTGCCTTTGTGAAACTGCAGCACGACACCTCATGGTTTTCAAAAGCAACCCCTATACTGGGATTGATTTTTATCGTTTTGGTCGCCATGTCTTGTGCAAAACGCGGTACGCCGAGCGGAGGAGATAAAGATACCATACCCCCAGTGATCGTCAAGGCGGATCCTCCTTTAGGAAGTACCAACTTCAAAGGAGAACGCATTCGAATTTACTTCGATGAATACATTAAATTCAAAGGTGTTGAAGAGCAGTTCTTAGTTTCTCCACCGATGGGAACAGCCCCTATACTGAGTCCTCAGGCGAGCCCGAGCAAATACCTTGAAATTGAACTTCAAGATAGCCTACTTCCCAATACCACCTATAGCTTTTACTTCGGGAATGCCGTGGTAGACAATAATGAAGAGAATCCGTATCCCTACCTAAATTATGTGATGGCGACCGGTGAGCAAATTGACTCGCTCAACCTCAAAGGGATGGTGAAAGATGCTTACCTCAGAAAGGCTGAAGAGTACATCAATGTTGTGCTATACGCCAATGATACAAGTTATACCGACTCTATCATTTACAAACAGCCGCCACGTTACCTCACTACCACCTTAGACAGTCTGCCCACCTTTGAATTGAGCTTTCTGAGCAAAGGTTCTTACCACATGTTCGCCTTAAAGGACGAGAATAAGAACAACAAATACGATCCGTATCTCGATAAGCTCGCATTCTTAAAAAAGCCAATCACGCTGCCTACCGATAGCCTTTATTTGCTAGAACTATTCAAAGAAAAAATTCTTTTCAAGGCTGAGCGTCCAAAGTTCACGGGCTCAAATCACATCACCTTTGGCTACCAATCTGATCTAGACAGCCTTCCTAGACTCGAGCTCTTATCTCAAGTAGACTCCTTGTGGAGTTTTACAGAGAAGGTAGCGGACAAAGACAGTCTCAACTTTTGGTTTGACGGGCCTTCAAAGATTGACTCTTTGCTGTTCACGCTAGCCGGAGGTCAGGCGATTGACACTTTCAATGTCAAACCGGTCGGACGTCTTGCCAAAGACACCCTCACCTTTAGGATGGTTTCAAGGTCAAGTCTAGCCCTAAATGAACGCGTACAGTTTCGAAGCAGCACCCCGATTAAGGAAATAGACAGTAGTCGAATTACATTGACTTTATCCGACAGCATACGACTCGGTAGCGTATTTACCATCGAGCCAGACCGCAGAACGCTATCGCTAGACCTTCAGCCAAAACCAGAAGACTCTTATCGCATGGCTATGCTACCCGGAGCAATTGAAGATTACTTCGAACAGACGAATGACAGTCTCTCGTTTCAATTCAATTTTAAGGCGCTAGAAGATTTTGGGACGCTGCGCTTTGAACTTGAGAACTCAAAACCTAAAGACTATCCGATTCTCATCGAACTCTTGGATGAGAAAGACGTCTTCGTACAACAGGTCTATATCACCTCAGCACAAGACGCCGTGTTTGAATACGTGAATCCGGGAACGTATTCGATCAGAATTACGGTCGACAGTAACGGCAACAGACGTTATGATACCGGAAATTTTCTACAAAAGCGCAACCCAGAGCGCATTATTTATGTTCCTGAAACCATAGAGGTTCGAGCCAATTGGGAGGAGCGCCTTCGCTTCAGATTACTCGATTAGGTGCGTTCCTGGACTGTAATCTTGTGGAGCGATTAAAGGTTGTTTGATCGTGCCTGACGCTCCAGTATCATTGTGAATGGTCCATTCTGAGGGCTTAAAACTTCTAGACCCTCTATCCACCGTGGGCTTTCTTAGTGCGCCGCCGTCTTCAAACTCATGAGCGGTGCCGCTACCGTCGATTCCGATTTGACCGATCAGTACGCCGTCTGGTAAAAGAAACGGTGAAGTTCGAGGGATTGTACAATCCCATGGAGGCCTTACATCAAAGAGGTGTCGGGAGCATTGCGCATCAGGATCGCTGGCATCTCTTCGACCAGCTCATCTTTACCTCAAATTTCAAAACCGTGGGCAGGTTACAACTCAAAGGAGCAGGCGTTTTTAAACGGCCCTTTTTAACACAACAAAGAGGAAGGTTTAAAGACTATCCTTTTAGAACCTTTGTGGGGTCAAACTATAAGGGCGGATACAGTGATCACTTTCCGGTGATTGCACTCCTTAAGACCACTGGCCCCAAGGAATACGACTGAGAATTAGAAGTAATCCAATACCGTAGAAAAGGGCGATGCTCTTAAACTTCGCCTTGCTTTCGGTTGTTTTTTTGTGGCGCGACCATCCGACCGTAACCAAGGCCACCGCAATGATATTCGTCACCGGATGTTCAAGAGCTGTCAATCGGGCCGCAGCATTTAATCCGCCAATTCCCAATTCAGTAATCGCATGAAAACCTTTTGCTGAAGTGAAGTATACCACAAGACCTATTAAAAATTGAAGGTGAAAAAAAGCCACCCCTGCCAACGAAAGTTTGCGGTCTCTAGAGTCAATAAAGTCACGGCCTGTTAAAAAGCCGTTGAGTGCATTGACAAATGCCAATAAAACAACGCTAAGCGCTAAGAACGCAACATAAGAGTGCAGTGATATAAACGTATTCATAGGTTAAGGTATTTAGGTTCTATGAAAATAATCAATTTTTATAACGCTTCAATAAGGCTTGGGTAGATGGATCGTGATTGAATTCCGCTTTATCCTGCCATTCACTTAAAATGCGATTGGCCAATTGTTTGCCGAGCTCAACTCCCCATTGGTCGTAGCTAAATACGTCCCACACTACTCCTTGAACAAAAATCTTATGCTCATAGGCGCTGATAAGGGCCCCAAGATTATAGGGGGTCAGCGATTCAATTAAGAAGGTGGTCGTAGGCTTATTGCCTGCGAATACCTTATGTGGAATAATATGTTCTACTAATTTAAGATCAACCCCTTTCTCTACGAATTCTGCAGTTACCTCTTCAAGGGTTTTTCCTTTCATAAGCGCCTCAGTTTGCGCAAAAAAGTTTGCCATTAAGGCGTCTTGATGCGGTTGATTCTCATGAAGTGAGGTTCTGAATCCAATAAAGTCACAAGGAATGAGTTTTGTTCCCTGATGCATCAACTGAAAGAACGCATGCTGAGAGTTGGTCCCTGGCTCCCCCCAAACAATTGAACCTGTCTGATAGGCGACCGACTCGCCTGAACGCGAGGTAGACTTCCCATTGCTCTCCATAGAAGCTTGTTGTAAATAGGCAGAGAAACGGTGCAAGTATTGGGTGTATGGGATGATGGCTTCTGTTTCGGCTTCCATGAAATTGGTGTACCAAATTCCTAGAAGTGCCATTTTAACCGGAAGATTTTCTGCTAGTGGAGCCTCTGCAAAGTGTTGGTCCATAGCCCCAGCACCTTCAAGTAATGCCTCAAAATGCGCATAGCCAAGACTTAATGCTATAGAAAGTCCTACTGCACTCCACAGTGAGAATCTACCTCCAACCCAATCCGCCATAGGGAACACCATGTCATCAGAAATACCAAAGGTGGATGTCTGTGTGAGATTGGTAGAGACAGCTGCAAAGTGCAACGGAATTGCCTCTTCTGATGCTTGCTCTACAAACCAACGTCGAACCGTCTGGGCATTCATCAGTGTCTCTTGGGTTCCAAAAGATTTTGAAACCACTAAAAACAAGGTCGTCTCAGGGTTCAATCCTTTTAATACCTCGGCACTGTGATCCGGATCAACATTGCTCATAAAATGAACCTTGAGGTGGTTTTTGTAGTAGGCTAGTGCTTCGGTAACCATCACAGGACCCAAATCTGACCCGCCTATCCCAATGTTTACAATGTCTGTGAAGGGCTTTTGAGTATATCCTTTTTTTGATCCAGAAATAACGGCCTCAGATAACTCTTGAATACGCTGCTTGACTTCAGCAACCTCATGATTGACCTCTTTTCCATTCACCTTGGCATTACTGTGCTTGGCTCTTAAAGCCGTATGCAACACGGCTCTACCCTCGGTCTCATTGATCAAATCTCCGTTAAAATAGGCCTGCTTAGCCGCGTCTAGTTCTGAAAAATTCGCCAGATCATACAGCGCATTCCACGCCTCTTCAGTGATTAGGTTCTTTGAAAAATCAACATAGAAGTCTTGCCATTCAAGACTCATCTTCGAAACCCGACTCGAATCGTTTTTGAAGAGATCTATGAGTGTTGTAGCTTGAACAGAAGTTGCAAGATTCTTGAGCTTTTCCCAACTAGGGCTTTGCTCTGGGTTATTTTGAGGTAAGGGCATTATCGTCTTTGATCGAGATTTGAGGCCATGAATTTAAGTCATTTTCACCAGGATAGGGTATACAAGCCAATTGGTCTAGAGGTAGTTTAATATAGTTGAAATAATCCTTGGCGAAAGACTTGGCAATAGGGGCTGCAGCTGGCAACTTTTCTTGTAAAGGGTCAACCTGCCTTCCGTTTTTCCAGAATCGATAGCAGACATGAGGACCTGAGGTATTTCCGGTCATCCCAATCCAGCCTATAATGTCGCCCTGCTGCACACGTTGACCTTTCTTTACATTTAGCGCCCTCATATGAAGGTACTGGGTAGTGTAGGTCCCGTTATGCCGAATCTTCACATATATTCCATTACCCCCTCTGCGCGTTGCCTCGATGACCTCTCCATCTGCTGTAGCGATAATGGGCGTCCCGACAGGAGCCGCATAATCCGTGCCCTTGTGGGCGCGGGTTCGGTTTCCGTAATAGGCAATCTTGCGCTGCAGGTTGTAACGCGAAGAAATGCGATAGGCGTTGAATTTTAAAGGGGCCTTGAGAAACGTTCTTCTAAGGCTTTCGCCTTCTTCGTCGTAATATTCAGTCTGAAGCGTCTTCTCATTGATGTTCGCTGCGAAGGCATAATAGGTTTCGCCTTGGTGTTCAAAAACGGCAGCCTTAATCGATTTTATACCCGCCATAGTTCCGTCTCGCAGTCTTCGCTCATGGGCAATCACCTTAAACTTATCTCCTTCGTAAAGCCTAAAAAAGTCAATATTCCAGGCGTAAATATTGGCTA
>Ga0181577_10002790_pt1 | contig 13583 bp, 14 predicted proteins | sample 101ome_21_FD_132468 | JGI IMG/M metagenome (GOLD analysis project Ga0181577, IMG submission 132468) | Coastal salt marsh microbial communities from the Groves Creek Marsh, Skidaway Island, Georgia - 101413BT metaG (megahit assembly) | ecosystem: Environmental > Aquatic > Marine > Intertidal...
GGTAACGCCCCAACAATTTTGGTATTCAAAACACGCCTTGGAACGTCTGACGCAACAGCATCCAGCGGTGACGTTAATTTCAACAGCACCTTTTCTGTATCCATGTCGTAACTCGCGACACGCCATAGCTCAGATCGAATCAGTGCAACATCACTAAAGTTCGTCACATCGAGGCTGACAGTTTTCAAGTCCAATAACCAGCGACTTTGAACGGCCTCGGCAAAAATGTTCACGCTGATTTCGTTAGTCGCAGCGCCTAGTACTGCTTCGGATCGATCGCCGCCTTTGCTGCCAGCGCCGGTTGAGACGGCGAACGGCAGGAAGTTGTACGTCACTCCAGCGTATGCCCTAGTGACGTTGACGGAGAAGTTCTGATAGGCGTAAACGGTTGGTGTGGACGAGTCCTGCATAAACCGCGCATAGTTGACAAAGGCAAATGCGCTCATTAGCTAAGTCCTACTTTTTTTCTTGTTTTAACACTACCCTGTAGCGCCGAGAGTGTTAGTGATCTGCCGCGTTCTGCTGCTTGCGCCATGCCCTGACGATGCTGTTCTACCGTAACGTATTCAACATTATTGATTACCGTTGATTCATACCTCACATCAATTGGATCTGGATTTGACAGCATCATTTCGGTCATGCGTTCTGTTTCGCGGGTGCTGTTGGTGATCATTGTGTTTCGCTGCGTGTTCAGCTGCTGACGGGTAGCCTCGGTGCTGCGCATTGCAGAACCTTGTTGCGCTAGCTGCTGACGGGTGGCGCTATTCGATAGCACCATGCCACTACTGGACGGAACCATCAACTCAGGCCCACGTTCTCCGACGATGTAAGGCGTGTTTGCGCTGACTGGGCCGCCGTTGGCCCTGTAGCCGATTCCTAGATTTGGAGAATTTATGAAGTCAATGCCCCCAGAGATCCCAGAATCAGCGCCATAAATATTTCCAAAACCCGCAAGGTTGAAGCCTGAGCCACCTCCACTACCGGGCAGGACTTTAGCAATACTATTTAGAATTGAAATCGTAATCATTTTTGCAATAATCTGTCCAGCCATGTCTAGGAAATAGCTGCCCACTGATTGAAAGAAATCAGCCAAAGCCTCTTTTGCGCTCTTTGATCCGCTAATTGCATCTGTAAAGGACTGAGAAAAAGCGGTGCCAATTGTTTTAGCGGCTCCGATAACTTGATTGACGGGATCAACTAATTCTTTCAAGGAATCTTTGAGCGCATTAATTTCTACTGATATTTTGCTTGGGTTTAAGATACTTTCAATACCTGTAGGGAATTGTTGTTGGTCAAGGTTTGTATAAACCTTAGACGTGCGATCAAAAGACTCTCGATTCATTCCCAGCTTGCTTAAGCGAAGCTCAAACAACTCCTGGTTCTTTACAGCGGTTGCTAATCCAAGCCTGGCTTGAGTCAGTTCTTTAACTTGAGCTATCTCCTGCGAATATACCTGCCCGGTTATATCTGAAACTTCCTTTATAACCCTAAGCCTGTCTTCTTCTTGCTCCCTGGCTACTTTTGTTGCTTGAGCCGCTTTTACCAAAATCAGCTCTGCTTGCGTTGCTCCTACTTCATAAGCAGCAATTTGCAAACTATCAAACTCTCTCGTTATTCCAAGCATTAATTTTCTCAGCTTTTCTATTGCAGCCGGTCGCTTATCAGCAGGAGTACGCCCTTTTTTTGTTTTTTCAGCCCCTTCATCAAGAGTTATACCCGGAAGGCCGCTGCCTTCTGTTGGGCGCTGGATGTCAGCCAGCTCGCCAGCGGCTTCGGCTTCGGATAGACGGCTTTTGGCAAGGTTAAACGCATTCTTGAGCCTGTTGTATCTATTTTTTTCTCGCCTGCTTAAGCTTTCTGGATCCCTAAATCTAAGCCCGGAATCCGTAAATCCTTTTTCTGCTAATTCAAATTCTCGCTTGGCTTTGTTTATAGCGCCCTGTGTCCCAATACCTAAAAAGTTGCTCAATGCGGTACTTGCACTTGAAATAGCTTTAACAATCTCTGTAAAAACTTTTAGGAACGCAGTGCCGATAGGAGCGAGTAAAGTGCCAACACTTTCACTTAGCTCGGACAAGGCTACCTTCAACCTGTCGCCAGCACTTTCAGGGCCAGAGGCAATGATTTTTGCATTCTCTCCGTAACGCTTAAACAAAGCCTCGCTGAACGTCTGGAAGTCCTGAAGGCTGACTTGCCCTTTTTCAAGGGCCTTGTCCAACTCTTGGGGTGTTTTACCAATCGACTGGGCAAAGATACTAAAAGCACCTGGCAGACGCTCCCCGATCTGTTGACGCAGTTCTTCAGCTGACACTTTGCCTTTGCTGAAGACTTGAGCAGTTGCTGTAAGGGCAGAATCAACGTCTTGTAGCGATCCGCCAGTCGCCCTTACTGCAGCAACAATGCCATTAAATGCAGTTTTTGTGTCATTAATATTTCCACCTGCCCCCTGAACAGAAGCCTGCAGTTTCGTGAACTGCCTGGTAAGCACCTCTTGAGGTATTGCATAATCTTTCGTCGCTCCCCTGATTGCCTGTATAGCATTCGCGTACTCTTCATTGCTTGTGGTAACACCCTGAAGGGCGACCCGAAGTTTCTTAAGCTCTGCGGCATATTCAGCAGTTGCGCCCAGCGCCTGCCTTAATTGACCAACCTGAGCGCCAATAGCACCACCAACAATTGCGCCTGCAGGGCCGCCAAACGCACCCAACGCAGCGCCAATTGCACCCTCAGGGCCTCCAAAAACACCAGCACCAGCGATAGCGCCCACGCTCTGCGCCGCACTTCTCAACCTGCCAGTTCCGGGCTTACGCCCTTCAGCCTTGGCGAGTTTCTTGTCTAATTTTTCTAGCTCAATCCCTGCTTGCTTAAATTCATCACTTGTAATGTCAACAGAACGCCGAAGCGCCTCAAAAGCTCTTTTTTGGGCCTCAAGAGCATTTATAGAGTTGCCTGTTTTTTGAGAAAACTTTACGATTTCAGCGGTATATCCCTTCAGTACGTTTTGCGAATTAACGGCTTCAGTGCCAATCTTCCTAAGAGAAGCCTTAAGTTGGTTGAGGCCCTTTAAGCCGTCGATCTTCGCCTTGATCTGCAGTACGGTCGGATTTTGTGCCATTACTTATCTGACTTGTTCAATTTTACGAGCGCCGCTGCCTCCATTACTTGAAGCCCCTCCAGCATCTCGCGATGATTATCAACATCATAAACGGACATCAGGCCCCCCGCACCAAGTAAAACTTCGTACTTTAATCCAACGTATCCGCCCATCGTGGTATTCCATTGGGTCTGCATTCGCAAAAACATAACAACTATTTCCCAGTTATCATCCCAAACCTCAAAATCAATCTTCTTGTGCTCCTTCTTTCTTGGCACTTTTACGCCAAAAGCAGCTAGATCTTTCTCGCTGCTGTCTTCTATCTTTTTACCGCCATTAAGCCAATGCTCAACAGCGTCTTTTAGTTTCCCTCTTTTGCTCCAGCCAGTGCGTCAAGATAGGCATTTGTCATACCACGCACCCAGCATGCATCGTCAGACAATTCTTTCAAGGTTTTTTGCGAGAACGCAATTGGCTTCCCAGATTCGTCCTCAATGCCTTCCCACCCACAAACTATCTGAGACAAAACTTCATAGTCACCGTTATCTTGCTTTAGCTCAGAGGCTGCAACCCTTTTAAAGATCACATCAAAAGTTGAAACTTCATAGACACCTCCATCGGCAGGCTCTTCGACCTTTACGGGCCATTTAAAAGTTTTGACCTTTTTGCGAACGAAAGCCATTAGAGAAAATTGACTAGCAATATCTTACCTCAATAAAAAAGACCGTGCTCTCCAACACGGCCTTGGCTTTCTCATGCACGATTCAAGTATACACCAAGCTGATCTCATCATTACCAGCAGTGGAAGGAATCGCAGTATAAGGAATTTGCAGCATGGCAATTCCGTCCTGATCGCCATAGCTCACATCGCCAATGTCAATCCGGGTACTAGCGAAATCAACGATATTGCCAGCCGTGGTCCCGTGCTGGAAGGTTAGATTGCCAAGCGTGTTGTCGGTCAAAGCAGCAGTGAAATAATCCTTGGTGGCAATTGAAACCATTTCAATGCTAACCTCGCCCGTAACAGCGCGATCAGTAATCAAAACCTCTTTAGTACAACCAATCAACTCTCGATAAACAATCGAGTTGCCGATATCCATGCTTACAGACTGCAAGCAGCCAGAGTAGGACAAGAAAGAGAACGTATCGGTATTGCCATCCTTGAAAATCAAAGGAGTAGCTTGGTCTGTGTAAGTGATTGATGGCAATGCGGAATCGTCTGGAGCGTTATAGATTCCAGTCATTGTAAAATCAATTGACGGAATCTCTCCTACGTTCGCATTGATAGAAAAAGTGCCTCTAGCGCCAGTGACCTTGTGACGAACTCCGTCAATCAGATAGTAAATAGTGACGGAACCAAAGTTGCTTGAAACCGGCGCATAAGTAACAGAAGTGCCTGCTGCAATCGTTTCACTTAACCCGCAAGCCTGAAGTGCTTTGCCGTACTGAGGCGCTGTACCGGCTGTGCCGGACCCTGCAAGCTCAACACTAAACGTACACTCAACGCGAGTGTTGGCCAAAAGCTGTTCAGACGCGCCCAGGTAAGGGCGAATCAAATCCCTGCTTACGACTTCACTTTGCTGGGGGACAATGTTCAGATTTCTTACCAAGACCGCATCTGCACCCGTGGGCACCGGATCTGTACCATAAGTAGATTCGCTCTCAATTAAGATCGCCTGTTTTCTTAGGAGAAGAGGTGCCATTTTTACAGTGAAGAGCTACGACCCACCTTGATCGCTGTGTTCGCCTTTTATCGTAATACTTACCCTTGCTTACAAGTTACCCGCTTGTTAGATCGTCCACAAAAGTACGGTAACGAACCTCGTATTCAGACTGGAAAACGCCTGCAGGCTGATCTGCGTCAAAAAAATCAAAATTGGTGATATTCGGCTGAACGTCAATAGCTAAGCCGCCAAGCGTCAGATCAGACATAATCTTTGAATGCATGGATTCAATGGTCGAATCAGCGTCTGTGTAAGTGTTTTGAGACCTGATAACCACAGTGACTCGAACACGTAGCGTCCAATCAAGTTTTGGCAAGCTGGTGACTTGCTGACAGGTGTCTGAAACCGGTTCAATAATCAACGAAGGAGACTCCGCCCTAGCCAAGGCGGTCACTCGCGAGCGGTAAACCCTGCCAGTCACACCTGTAGTGCTCGCAAGCGTTGTTGCGATTTGAGCCAGGATTTGTTCGCGTTTTGTTGTCATTAGTCACACATTACTGAGCCGCAGAAAGATTCGCCTGCCCCGATAGAGGTAGCTCTTGACCTGACATACAAAACAGGCTTGTTTGAATAGCTATGATGGTCTATGCCGCTGCCAGCATGTGAATGTGTCTCAAGGGTGAACCAATCAGTGCCGTTTAAAGAGCCTTCATGGACGGTCGTGATATTAGTGCCAACAATTTTATCAACAAAAGTGTAGTTAGTGCCAGCTAATTTTACCGGAGGAGTTGCGCCGTCAGAGGTCAGAGGATCCCAAAAATGAATGTTCTTGGAATTATCACAGGAGTAGCCAATCTCGATGGTCATGAATCCTTCATTAGCATCACTTCAACAAAACTGCCATCATCAATGAGGGCTGCACTTCTGACAGTGTAAGCCGAACTGTCAACTGTTACCGAATCTCCATGCAGAAGATTTCCAAACTTTGAAGATTCGCAAGTCAGTTTATAGTCCGTTGTTAGAACAACTCCATCTGCAATTATCTCAGAAGGCATATCAAGAATTCCTTGGCCCGTTACAGCGCCAGCAGCAACGATTACGCCAAACTCATCGTTGTTCAAAAATACGCTTAGGTCTTCAGTGAATGCCATCTTAAAAAGCGCCTAGAATAACTAGGCGCATTTAGTGTTTAACCGTACTTCAACGCGCCAAAAGCATTGACGCTGTAAGTGTGGGTTGAAGTAGAAACTGCCGAAACGGCTTTGATGTAACGCTTGGCGCTGCTTTTGTCAAACACAAGCGTTTGCTTGCTTGCGCTTGTGCTTACTTGCGTAAAAGCAGCACCGGACACATCAGAGTAAGTGCCGCCAGAAGTATCGCTAGATTGAATCTTCACGTCAAGCGTTGAAGTGCCGCCATCCTCAACATCGAGAATTACGACAATATCGCCTTCGTAATCATTCAAATCAACCGCAGTGCCGTCAAGGGCTGCAGTGCGTTCGGCGGTAGGGGCTAGAGCGAAATGCGAAAGCTTTTCAAGCCCCACTGATAAAATCGTCATGACTCACCTCCAAAGGAGTTTTTAGGTCGGCCTCGTTTTGACGGAGGCTTTAGCGATGGTGCCGCAGATTTTTCAACTGCAGGCTCTTGTTCAACAGCAACCCTTGCCTTGCCGCTGCTGATTAAAATCGCCTCTAATGCGCGATCAACTTCAACAAAAGAGCCTGCCTTGACAGGCTCTCCGTTGATCATCACGCCTCGGATGATCTCAAGCTTCATCAGGTTGCAAAGCAGAAGGCGGTGGGCTGCTTAACGGCGAAATCGACATCCTGCAGCGCAATCACGCGAACAGTGCCAGATGTAGCTCCTGCGTATGGATCAACAGTGAGATCCAGGCCAGACCACATGCCCATGATGAACATGGAGAAATCACCAAACAGCGCGTCGTTTGCGGCAAGCTGATTTGAAACGATCACCGGATAACCGTTGATCTCGTTATCAGCAAAGACAAACTCACCGCTGCCAGCGTCTTTCTTGGTGGACCTCAGGCCGCCACGGGTCGTTGCGTTCACGATGTAACGCAGAGAGCCAGCGTCAGCATTAGCTGCTGCAACATCAGTCTCCATCGCGATATACTCAGCGAAAGTTCCGGTGCCGGTGAGGGTTTCGGAGCCAATGCCGCTGACGTTGGTCAGACCTTGGGGCTGATTAGAAGAGCCGGTGCCATAGATAGCAGCGCGGTCAATCTCAAGTGCAATCACACGAGCGAGGTCATTGCGAACCATGCCCTCAACATCGATGCTGCTCTGGAGCAACAGGCGACGGGAATAGTCAACAAATGCACCCACCGTTTTAGGCGTCATGTTGACTTGATCAATTGCCTGCTGAGACTCCGTAGGAGCACTAGACTCGCCAACCCAGTAGGCAGTGGCCGCACTGGTCTGTCTAGGAATTGAGATATTTCCCTGCAAGCCAGTCAACATTGTTGCGCCAGCTTGAGAAATTGACAGGCGGTTACGAAGCAGATCAATGAAACTTCCAGCCAGAAGCACATCATCAACCAAATCACCACCAGCACTTGGAGTGCCAACTACCAAATCACGACGAAGAACTTCATTTGGAATGACAATTCCGTTAGAAGAACGCTCGTACTTTTTGGCCGCAGCTTCGCCAACTTCAATCTCGAAAGACGCATCGCGGCGAGCTACAGCATCGCCTTGATTGGCCAAGTAGTTGAGTGCCTTAACAAAAGAGAAACGCCGAGTTTCCTTTTCGGATAGACCTACGTCGTTTGCAGTGATGCTGTGTTCCACAGTTTGAGTTCCGATTTTGTCGAGGAATGCAGTTTTGGCATCTTCGACGGATTTACCACCATCAATAAGTTGCCGTGCCAAATCGGGAAGCTTATGAAGCTCGCCCATTTTGTTGATGGAAGATGTCCGGGTACGCTCGGCCTCTACGGCCTCAGCCCGGATCACCTCCAAGTCAGGAGTTTGTTCCATGACGGATTCAGGGATCGTGTTTTCAGGAGATGCGGTTGAAGCCGCAGTATCAGAATCAGTGCTCTGTAAAGAGCGCCCGATTCCAATTGAATTGTCGGCTGGAATAACAGCCAAACTAACTTCGTAGGGACGCCAATTCGTCGCTACAAAGTTATCTTCCTGCTGTTCCATTTTTTCAACGGAATAGCCGAAAGAAACGCCGCGAAGGATTCCGTCGCGAACGTCTTGGAGGACTTCTTGCGCAAATTTATTACGCGAGAAGCGAACCTTGGCGTACCCCCTTTTCTTTTGATCATCAATCCATGCACGTTCGACAACGCCGATCATGCGATCTGGATCATGGTTATAGAGAAGAGGAGCGCCATCGTTCAACCGCTCAAGGTTGGCGGCTCCGCCTTCATGGCTCAAGACTTCGTTTCCAAAGTAACGAGCCACGGGATGTTCAGAGCTGAATGGAAATTCCATGCTCCGGTCATCGTCCATCCGAAAACTCGTAGCCTCAACTCGTTGAAAAGTTTTGCCTTCGAGATCGCGAGACGATTCATTTTTATCAAAAGCTGCATAATGCACCTCTTCAGTTTCCATAGCTCGTAAAGGTTCTATCTTTCTAAGTGTACTGAATTTATGGGCTACATAAACATCAGTTTCATCCCATCCGTCATCGCCTTTGCGATAAATTCTAATCAATGCCGCAGGATCGTCTTCGTCACCATTTACGGTGACATCTGAATCAGGTACGTCTATCGTTCCGTTCCTGACAATTCGAGTGATTTTCCCCTGTGCGGCCCCGCCAGAAGAATTCCAGCGGACAAAATCACCACTCTTTAGCTCATTTGGCTTTGCCCGTTCTAAAGAACGATCCATTGACTCAACAAGTCTGTCTGACCAGCTCTTGCCTGCATCTCCACCCCAAGCCGCCCAAGCGACTCTGCCTGGTGATGGATAGCCCTCCTCTCCAGGACTAAAACCCTCTGCTTTTTTATCTACTTCGTGCCGTGCAAACCATGCACTCATCTGCACAATAGTGTCATCACTCAACTCATCACCACTGAGGATTTGAGAAGCCCTGCGGGACGCGACTTCGGTCCCACCTTTCTTGCCTTCCTCTTTCCAGTCCCTGTAACGTTGCGCTTCTTCGCGCATCCCCTCGGTTGGCATTTCAGGCATCATCAGTTACCTCTGGTGGCTGATCAATAATGTCACGATCAAGCTCTACGTTAAGCTCTCGTGCTGTTTGTCGCTCTAGGGCTATCTGGCTCATGTTGTCGTAAAAATCTCCGCCTAATCTTGCAACGATCTGAGCTTTAGAGTAATAGCCAGCATTTTCCATCTCTCGATACGCCTTTGCTTCTTTAAGCGGATCTACCCAATCCCATCCTCGCGCCATCCACTTAGGATTGTCGTACCTTTCCGGCCTTTCGCCGTAGTCATCAAGAGGTAGTTCACCTGAAAGAACAGCCAAGCTAAGCCACTCACGAAAAACCCTTGTGTGAAAATTTTCGATCAAGTATGACTGAACAACTTTCCAGTGCTCTCGGTCTTCGAGCAAGCTCAAACGACTGCTGGAGTAATTCGACTCAGAAAAGTCTTTAGAAAGAGTTTCGTAGGAACAACCGAAACCAGAAGCGAACCTGCGAACCTTATTTTTGACAAACATGTCAAACTGCTGATCCGGCGAATGAATATCTGGAACCTGCACCTGCTGCCCTGGCTCTAAGTATTTCCACATACCAGGCTCAAATTCTGAAATCCTGCGCTCTCCATCAACGTCGTCCCCATCAAGCTCTCCCTCAGGAGAAGTGACGAATCCCATAACGGACGCGCCTGATCGCGCTCTAATCACGGCAGCTTCTTCGTAGCCCTGCAGTTGGTGCGCATCCGACATCACTGAATGGAACCAAGGAACTCCGCGATGCTGATGCGGCCTTTCAGGAATAAAAAGATGAATTACGTCGTCTGCTGGCAAGAAGACATGCTTGCCGCCCCTTTCGGGTGCATTTTGGAACCAGTAGTCGCCAGGATGCCGGGTGAGGAACGCATACCTGACAGGTCTACCCCATTCGTTAATCTCAACACCCATCCTCCACTCATTCGTTTTTGCGAGCGTTGGGCCTTGGTACTCCTCATCCAAAACGTCTGACTCAAGCATCTCAAGCGCCAACGGCACCCGACTATTGCCAAACGAGCGCCTGACAATCCTGAAAAGAGCTTCACCTGACTCCGGCAAAGCGCCAGTGGCCAGCCATTCCATCATGTGAAAACTTTTTTTACCGGCAACATCGCAATTTTCTCCACGGGTCCAGTAATTCCACTTCTGTTCAATCAGTTTGTTTGTTTTGTCAATTAACTTGCTACCTCTCAGCTGCTGAACCTGCGACTGAAGTTTTATCCCGCAACCGACAACGTTAATTTGAGTCGTTCTTTTTGCCTGCTTTGCGTAAGGGTTATTCCTTACCATCTCGCGGGATCGATCCCGCAGCTTTCTGATGTCTTTGCGGATTTCAGCGTCCGCGCTCGCTTGCGAGCTAAGCCAGTCACTGGTCAGACGACTGACAGCTGCCCCTTGATAGCCGCGCCTTCTTTTGATCTCGCGAGGGATGCGCTGCAACCCCATCATTCTCAGTAAGTTCGTTCTCAGTCCCATCAGCCCTGCCTAAAACGAACGTACAAATTCTTAGGATCACCCAAGCCTGATGCAATCATTTTAGCTTTGTTCTCTTTTGCGACAATGGATTTAAGCCTGCTTTCAAGCGTCAAAAGCTCTGAAATATCATATCGCTTGAGATTCCTTGTTCCAATTCTGTATTCCTGAACGGCACCGCCGTTAAGCAGCGCACGAATCGCCGCTTGAACTGCTTCAAGGTCTTTTTCAGCCTGTGATCTGCCATCGAATGCAGTCGGCAGTCCCGAATAAACAAGAGAGGCTTGAACCTCAATCTGTCCGCGAGAATATTCAGAAGTGGTTCCATCGGATATTGACTCTAAAACTGCCTGAAAATACCAATCAGGACTGGCATTGAAAGACGCTGTTACAGCTGCAGATAAGGTCGTTTTCCAGCCATTGCCATCGGCTACTCCGACAATGCTTGCGCCTTGATTCCCGGCGTTTAGCCTAAAGTAGTAAGTCAGGGTATGCGATGCGCTAGTAACTTGATTTCCAAAAATATCAGTAGTTTCGCTATCAACCCAGACAGTATCGACACCGCTAGTTATGAGTGGCGGGATCGACATGGGAAGAAAAACCTCTTGCTCTATCCATCATAGCTCTTACCATTGATTTACAAAATTTTTGGATCCCTTCGTCCTGCGAGGTCTGCTCGCTTTAGGTTTCTCCTCTTCGCCTCTTTCGAGCTGATCCCATAAAGTTCTTCTGTCTTTAATTTGATACACCCGATTTAATGCCGCGTATGCGTAGACGAGTTCATCTAATGCCTCGTTTCTTGCACTGCTTTTCTTTACCCATACTCTTTCGGGAAATCCATTCCTGAACCTTAGGCTTTGCTTTTCTGCGGTCAGCTCTTGGAAATAATCTTTTTCAACTGTTGGGTAAAAATGCAAATATCCTGCGCCTACTTCATTGTGTTTTAATCTTCCGAAAAGAGACGATTTTATTGTGTCGGTTCCTACAGGGAACAGCTGAGCGCCTTTTTTTAGAGTTCTGCCCTGTGAGTTTAAATCAACCTTGCTTGCTTTCCCAATTGCTGGCTTGTTTTTAGTTGACATGCCCTTGACCGCAATCACGCCAAGACTTTGCCTCTCCCTTGCATACTGATACACCTCAGAAGTGTGGTGGCCACCGCTGTCGATTGCCACAATCATTGGCTTTAACTTTCTCCCATCCTCGGACTCGTATGGAGCCTGGATAACCTCATCCAACTGGCCCCAAACTTCTTTTCTTGACGGGTCGCCGTACAGTTTTATTCGATCAATCAACCACGCCTCTTCTTCGCGTCCCCAAGCCCAAACCGAAAGCGACAAGCGGTCATCCTGAGTGTCAACACCCACAGTGAGCAGTAAGGCGTGCTCTGGCACGACAGCCTGTTTGTAGGTCTCAGCAGCGGCGCGATCACTAAGCGCATCAGCGTTGACCTTAGAAGCGTATTCGTCCTCCCAGGTCTCGCCAAGCACTGTGTTTACAAAGGTTTTCAACTCCTCAGCATCGTTTTTTGCATCCAAAAACTCTTCAACAAGAGTGGGCCAACTCGCATTAGGGCTGTAGCTATAGGCAGCCCAGATATGGAAAGAGGCATGTTTGCCATTCCCTGGTGCAGTGGGCCTCCACTCGCCGCGCTCAACCATCCATCGTTTTTTAGACGGAGAAATCCACGACCCACAGCTTTCGCAGCAGTAGCTGGCAGTATCAGGGTCGTTGTCTCTCCATCTCATGTTTGACCATTTCAGATACTGCATATGACCACAGTCCGGGCATGGGACAAAGAAAAATCGCTGATCCCCTTGCTGGAACATTCTCTCAACCCGGCTGAAATCCTTAATCGTTGGAGTCGAACCAGCAACGATCTTTCTGTTCCAGTAATACTCAGTTCGCCGGATCCCTAGCTTGATCTGATCGCCCTCGGTGCCAGCTGATGGCGGATAACCATCTACCTCATCAAACAAGACAACACGTCGGCTCACTCGCCTAAACCCTCGCGGGCTATTAGCGCCAACCAAGCTCAAGCTTCCACCAGGAAACTGCTTTTGCAAAATTGTGTTGGCACCGTCTTTTGCCTTGGCCTCGCTCACTACCCCCTTGAGACATGGCGTGTCGCGCAGCATCGGCGCAATCTCCTCTTTGGAGTAGCCCTGAGCGTCTTCTATCGTCGGCTGAACAATCATGATCGGGCATGGATCTTGGTGAATATGAAAAGCCGCGACGTGATTCAGCATCTTGGAATAGCCAACACGGGCGCTTTTCATTACAGTTATCTGTTCGATTTTTGGATCAGTTATTGCGTCCATTATTCCCTTCTGATACGGCAAAGTGTGCCATCTGCCGCTTTCTGCGCTTGACTCTGCACTTAAATAGGCATAAGTGTCTGCCCATTCACTTAAAGTCATCTTTTTTGGCGGTTTAAAAGCCAAAAAGCCTGTTTTCCTAAGCTTTAAAGCGTTACTCATCGTCTGCGGCTAAATCTTCTAAAGCTTCTCGAACAATATTATCTAAAACGCCTATGGCGTCAGTGTCAAGATCAGGTATTCGTTGTTTCGCCTTAGTTGGTATCCCTAGCAGCTTAGTTCTTGCGCGAGTGATAATCTCAGACCATTGATGCTGGACGTCCTCCAATTTCACAAGCAATCCCTCTTTTTGCTTTCGATCCAGCTCAAGAAGCTCAGCTTTTAAATGCTCTGTTCTGGCCCTCGAATCTTCGTAGTCCGGTATAGACTCGTCTGTTTTGCTAATTCTAGGCTCCACCTCCTTAGGTCTCATCCGCTCCTCTCGGCTTCGCAAAGGCTTTTTCTCTAGTCCCTTGCCAGGTGCTTTTGGGCCTACTCCAATCCTGGTTTGAGTGTTTTTTGCCCACTCCTCTCGCATTGTTTCGCTATTGACAACAACCTTGCCATACACGTCTTTTTTAGTGGATAATCTCCCGCTTTTTACTGCAGCATATACAGCTTCAGGCGTTACTCCCAATGCGCGAGCTGCTTCGGACCTGCTTATGAAAGGCATAGTTCAAATATCATAAGTAAATTGTAGTTCAAAAAAGAATACCCTGCTAAAGTGTCCCGTTTTGCGTTTTTGGGTCTTAGGAAAAATGTGTTTTTTATTAGTCAAAACAACTTTAAAACAATATGCCTAGCCGAATGTTGAGCCTCGAATTAACC
>Ga0181577_10002793_pt1 | contig 13579 bp, 9 predicted proteins | sample 101ome_21_FD_132468 | JGI IMG/M metagenome (GOLD analysis project Ga0181577, IMG submission 132468) | Coastal salt marsh microbial communities from the Groves Creek Marsh, Skidaway Island, Georgia - 101413BT metaG (megahit assembly) | ecosystem: Environmental > Aquatic > Marine > Intertidal zone...
CGCCGGTGACACCTACGAAGAAGCTCGCGACATTCTGAGCCGCGTCTTGGTTCACCGAGAGCGCACCTCCGTCGAGAAGAAGGCCGCCCTAGACGCTGATGCACGGGCCATCCAGCAGTTCGAGGACAAGAACGGCGTCACGCGCTACGACTACGGCGCGACTGCCATGGGTCAGCCCGACCCGATGCTGGACACGCCGGCCTCCAAGGGCGACCTGCGACTGGTCGCCGAGTACGTTGGCCCAGAAGCCGAAGCGCCGTCTGTCCGCATACGGCAGGCCAGCGACAGCAACATCGCGAAAGGCGGGAACTTCCGAAACATGCTGGGCATGCCTCGCAATGGGCAGGCCATGGGGGAGAACTGGAACCCAGACCACTGGAACCTCTACTACCTCCCGAAAGTTAAAGGCGTCAGCAACAAGCAGAAAGTCCTTGCCGACATGGTCAAGGACATGGAGCCGATCAAGACCAGCAAAGACGAGCTTCCGCTTCAGCGCAAAAGCTACGACGACAAGATCGCTGGCGCTCCGTTGTTCCGAGACATTGCAGACCTTGAGCTGCCAGCGCCCGAGACGGATCAAGAGCAGGCGTTGTTTAAAAGCTACTTGGACAACGGCCAGTCCTTCGCCACCTTCCAAGACCTGATGACCCGCGAAGCCGAGCTGTGGCGTGTCGGACTGAAGGGCGGCAACGCTGGCCAGCTGATCCAGCGTGCCTCCATGTTCTACGGCTACATGTCTCGCGTGTTGCCGCAGGGCATTACCTTCCCGCAGGCGACCCGCGCAGCCGCCTACAAGGCGCTGGAAAGCATGTACAAAGACGCCGACACCGAGACCCTGCAAATGATGCTGCGCCTCGTGACCGGTGTAAAAACAGACGGCGCACCCACCCTTGTCAAAGGCGTGGACATGCCAAGAGACGTAGGCGGCACCTACAGCCCCGCCGCCGTGCAAGCACAGGAGGTCGGCGCTAGTCAGTACAAGTTCAGATCCTCGGGGGAGATTACGCTCAACACTGAGAGCGGCTTCCACCCGATGCACGCCTTGCTCCATGAGCTTGGCCACTGGTCTACCGACTACGTTCTGACGCCACGGATTAAGGCGTCATGGTTTACTGAGTTGGCCCAATACATCGACGACAACGGAAACCTGCGCATGGACCGTCTCGGTCTTGGCGGTGCGCCGGAAGGTTTGGATGTCGGCGCAAACTTCCAAGAAGTCTTCGCCAACCTGTTCACCAAATGGGCCAGCGACAAAGTCTTCCGTAAGAGCTTGCAAAACGCCAACCTCACCTTCTTTGAGAAGCTGGGCACGATCTTCCGCAGGCTGTTCGACTTTTTTATGTCTGGCGGTGTTCCAGAGAAGTTCGACCCGATCTTCTCCAACATCCTCGACGACACCGAGCGCCTGATCTACCGGATCACGGACATGCAGAACCCGCCGAAGGACAAAACGGCCCAAGCCATCCAGTCTCGCTTTGCCGATCTGGAAGACATCAAGGGTGAATGGACCACTGCAATCGAGCAAGGGTCGGCGCTGGAGGGTATGGCCATTAAGACGCTTGGCTACCTGCACTCCCTGACCAATACCAAGGCGCAGAACAAGTGGATCGCCCAGCGCAAAGGCGGCACCACTCGCGGCAACAATACTGGCACCTTTGTGCCAATCGAAGAAATCGTCTTCCAAATCCGCAAGGCTATTTCTGACATTAACGACACGGTACTGGTCATCGACACCAGCAAGAGCCGCAACGAGTACGGCTACAACCCCGCCGCAGATGAGCTGCCGTTCATCACAGACGAGTTCACCCCGGAAAAATACGAGCGCGTCGCAAGGGCGTGGACTGGAGACGAGAATGGCCCCGGCGTCATCCAAGACATCCTGTTCGACATCGAGGAAGTGCTGGAGCGCCAGTTCGACGACTTCGCCTCTGGCCAAAGCATCATGCGCCGCCTCGCCCACATGCACAAATCAGGCAAGAAATCCAAAGGTAAGCAGTCCAGCGAAAAGCGGGCGGCAGGCAAAGGACGTTGGGCACGGCTTGCGAATAGCGCGTACGACCACACGAACGCCAACAAGCCACAAGAGACGCTAGAGAAGGAGGCGGTCAAACTCGACGTCCCTGTCGATGCGTCGGTTGAGGAGCTGGCGAGCTTGCTGGACCTCACCAACCGCAGTGGCCCCCTGCCCAACAGGGACCGGGCTATCGCCCAGCTCATCAAGCGCAAACTGGACGCTGAGCCTGTCGATGAGGGCGTTGAAAAGTACACCGGTGGCGAAGACCGCCAAGGTCTGATGTCTCTCATGCTCAAGGCGTACCACGACAACGACATGAAGCAGTTTGCCAAGCACCGCTCTGCGTATCGAAGCATGGGTGGCAAGGAAAACGTCGTCCCGCAGGACAGCATGGTCGACAACCTGCGCCTGACGGAGATTACTGAGAACGGCGTCAACGAAGACGGCGTCTCGCTGGGCGCACGACCTCAGATCCAAGATCTTCAGCGTCGCATGAACGTCCGCCGAGACGAGGAGACCACAGCGACCATGCGGCAGCTGTTCTTCCGCACCATGAACATGGTCGGGGCCACCAACACGGGCGACGAGCCAGCACGCGAAGCAGTGCTTGCTCCATTGTTTGGCCGCCAGCCAGACACGAGCGGCCCTGCCCTTACAGAAGCCAGTGACATGTTCCGCCAGCTGCGCACCCAGATGCGCCAGATCGCTCAAGGACTGAAGGGCGGCGAAGACCCGATCCGAGACGTAGCCTTGTTGGCCATCCGTGGCAGCAACGACATGGGCCTCGAACGCATCAACGGTCGACCAGCTGACGAGTTCATGGCTGACGCCGTAGTCCAGCTCCTTTCGGGCCGCACGACGTTTGATCGCGTATTCCCAGACAGCCCGGACCGGGCCACCTTCCTGCGTCGGGCGCGCAACTACATGGACCGCACGGGCTACCTTGTGAACGGACTGATTGCCAGCCCAGCGCTGCGCAAGAAGTATCCGGGCCTGACCGTGTACGGTGATATGTTCGCCAACAACAAGCGGCCAATCACAGCGATGCACGGCGTCGGCAACGCAGTGGCACCAGAGGTCGCGGCTGACGCGTTCTCCGAAGTCCTGCGTCACGGCACAGCCCGTCTTCGCAACGGCATTCAGATCTTCACCAAAGGCGCGTTCAACCTGACGCCAGACGGCCTGCCAACTGCGCTGTATGTTCCGGTCCGCCGGGGCCGCAAGGTGGACAACCAAGGCCGAGCGCAGACCAACGGCATGTTTGGTGTGGCCACCTACGTCTCGTCCGACCCAGTCGGCGCACTACGCACCAAGGGCGGTGACATCCCGGCTCGCACTGGCTTTGAAGATGAGGCCGAAGACATCATGGAGCGAGTGGCCAGCATCGACCGGTCCATCCTCCAAGCGCGTGGCCAGCAGGCTATGGCCGAGACCAGCGCAGAAGCAACCGCACTGCGAGACAAGATGTCGAGCCTGCTTGACCAGCGTGAAGGCCTGCTTGAGAAGCTGGACGCAACTGGGCGCACCTTCGACGACGTGGCGCCTGTTGTCACGCGAGCGCAGGCAATCGCCAACTTCCAACAGAATATCCAGTACACACCAGACAGCCCAATGGTCAGCCTGCTGATGGATGCCATCACGTCCGCCGACCAGCGTGCTGGCCTCCTGTTCAGCCAGACTGTCGACGAGGTCATTGACGGTGACGACCTGTACGTTGCAGCGGTCGACGTTCTTGAGCGTGCAGGCGTCAGCCAAGGACAGGCGCGTAATATTATCAACGAACGCCTGCGCTCCGCTGGGTATGACGGCGTTGCCGGGACGATGGACGACGAAGGCGTTGCTCGCCCTATCTTCGCAATCTTTGACGGAGACAACGTGCGCAGCCTGCGTGCCCCAGATCTGCCAGTGGACCCAGACGACGAGACAGTTCTGAAGTCGGGCGTTGGCGCAGCGTTCTGGGAGCTTGTCTCGACCGAGACGAAGCTGCCACCAACTAGCGCAGGCGCGGTCGAAGACTACTTGCGGGCCAACTCCGGCGTATCCGACACGGTAGCTGGCGTCGCCTCCAGCCTGATTACCGGGTCTCGGACGCGTGTCGCTACACCTCTCAGCAAGATCTTGAGTTCGGCGCTCGACGGCGCAGAACAGCGGCTCAACAAGGCCGGCATGACGACGCTGGCCAAGAAGTTCAACAACTTCACGGCAGAGCACACGCGCGTTCTTGGCCGCACGATAATGCCTATCCTTGAGGGGGACGACGACGTCATCGGCCTCAACAACCTACCCGGCATGCCAGACAACCTGCTGTCCAAGGTGGCCAACTACATGACCACGTCTTGGCAGGGCAACAAGGTGCTGGCCAAGCAGTTCAACGAGCCTGCCCCGCTACGCCGCATCCGTGCTGCGATGATCGACCCATCGAAGGCACCCAACTTGGCGAACGAGCAAGAGCGTCAGATGTACACGCGTCTGCGCAAAGTGTTCCGCACGCAGCTGGACCGCATGAAGGCGGCTGGCGTACTGGTGGGCGATTTAGGGCCGGCCTATTTCCCACAGGTCTGGAACCCAGAAATCATCCGCCGGGACGAGGAGGGCTTCAAGGGCTTGATGTTCAGCTACTTCAAGCGCGAGAACCCACAGAGCACCAACGATGAAGCCAAGGCCTTTGCCGACAAGATCTTTGCCAACATTACCGGCAACGACACCGGCGTGGTCGACTTCGACGCTGACAGCCCAAAGGCTCTCATCGACAGCGCGGACTTCAGCCGACTGCTGAAGTTCCAGCAAGTGGCCCCCGAGCTTCTGGAAAGCGCACAGAAGTATCAAGAGCAGTCGCTCATGGCGACCGTCGTCCGCTACTTCGACGAGACGGAGCGCGTGATCCAGCAGGCTGAATACTTCGGCGTCAACGGTCACGGCATCATGGACTACGCGAAGGCCGCACAAGAAGGGCGCAACGGCATCATTGAGCTGCTGTCCACCGACAAACACTTCTCGACGGGTCGATACGTTGTTGGCCCCGATGGAGCCAAGAGACAGAACAAGACCATCGGCATCTCCATGTTGTCGGAAGGCCAAGCTGTTAAAGTGGCTGACAAGGCATTGGAGGAAGCCCGCACAAATATTGAGGGCGCACGGAAAATTCTGTACGACGCCTACGAAGCGGACACCATGCCGAAGACCTATCAGCGCCGGGTGGACGCAATCATCGACGCGCTCAAAGACTACAAGGGTCAAGAGGCCAGCATCTCTAACGACGACATGATCGCCGCCGAGGGGTACAGCCGACTGATTATGCGTAAGCCGGCCAACCGAGCTTCGCAGTCCATGCGGAACGCGTCTCGGAACCTGCGTGCTTTCCAGAATGTGACCCTGCTGTCCTACGCAACCATCACCTCGTTCTCCGACTTGGCAATGCCGATCATCCGCAGCGGCGACTTCAAGGCTGCGTGGCAAGGCTGGTCGAAGTACCTCACCAACAAGGAGTACCGAGACAGCATCCGGCGCATCGGCATCGCAATGGATGGCATCACGCACGAACGAATGGCCCAGCTGGTCGGCGACGGCAGCAACATCATCCAGTCGACGTTCTTTAAAATGACTGGCCTCACGCCTTGGACGAACATGCAACGCGCTGGCGCCGCAGCCATCGCCGAGCATGGCCTCCGTCACCACATGGAGGCGCTGAAGAAGATGGGATCGGGGGCCAAGGGGTCGCCAGCCTACAACCGTCACGCCCGTGAGTTGATTAAGTTCGGCATGACTTTTGATCCGTCTCAGCCCCTGCCCCGTGTGGGCGGCGAGACCGATGCGGACGCCATGTTTGAGCGTGCCATCATCCGCTTCACGGACGCGACGATCTTTAGCCCCAAGCCGCACGACATGCCCCTATTCGCCAACAGCCCGTGGGGTGCGATGATCTACCAGTTGAAGTCCTTTGCCATCATGTACCAGCGCTTCGCCTTGGAAATGCTCAAGGACGAACCGGTTGAGGCATGGAAAGCCATGCGTGCCGGTGACTTCGGGACAGCGGCACAACACCTCAAGAAGCCAGCGCTGCTGATGACGCTTGGCCCAGCGGTTGCTGCTGGGTCCATTGCCACCAAGGATCTGGTGATGGCTCGGGGCGGTGAAGAAGGGCAGAGCTTCGGCATCAACCAGACAACCAAGCTCAGCAACACCTTTGGCCCCGAGTGGTCAGACGAGCAGCTGGACGCCATGGCAGGCTGGTACATGCAGTCCTTCATGCAGGCAGGCGGTCTCGGCCTGCTTGGCGACATCTTCCGCACGACAGCAGAGCAGGCCGACAACGGCGCTTACGGCCAGCAAAGGATCGCCGAGACAATCCTTGGCCCGACGTTCGGCCTATTCAACGACACGCTCAAAATCGCTGAAGGCGCTAAGGATGCGGCTGGCGAAGCCATGGGAGGCGAAGGCACTCCCGGCAAGCAGCGTCAGGCCATCCGAGAGGTGGTAGGTCGCACGCCATTACTGGGCGGCAACCGGGCGCTGAAGGAGGCCTTGGTCGATCTGAAGCCGGTCGAAGGCAAGTCCAGTGGCGTCGGCGGAAGCGCGTACAAGCGAACCACCTACGGCACCACGGAGTTTTAAATGGACATAATGCTGATCCAACAACTTATCGCCGGAGGTGCAGCCGCAATAGCGGCGGCCTTCGGTCTTTTCGTTTATCTAGCTGGCCGTCGAGACAGCAAGCGCCACCAAGACAAGCGAGCCAAGCAAAAGCTGGAGGCCATCAAACGCCATGCGCAGGATATTGAGCGCAGCGTTCGCACTAGCAGCGACGCTGACGTTGACGAACGGTTGCGGCAGGGCGGCTGGTTCCGTCAGTGACGCTTGTGAGGTCTACGGCTACATCTATCCAGCCGTGGGCGACACAATGGAAACAAAGCGACAGGTGCTGGAACATAACCTGTTGCACCAGCAGCTGTGCGACTAGACGACGGGCTTGCCTTCGAGCTGCCTGATGCGCATCTCGCAGTAGCGCATAGCCTTTTTCCAGTCAGCGATCTCTGACTGTTTTGTCGACATACCGTCATATGACTTCTGGCCAGCACGACTGACGTACTTAATCACGGCGCCACGGGCGTACATGCCTTCGGGGTCGTTGCCCATGATGAACGTAATCGGCTCGATTTCGTTCTTGGCGTAGTGGTGCGGGTGCTCGATGAGGTCTTCCTCAGTCAGCACTTGGCTCCCAAACTGAATAGTCATCGCAAAGCTCCTGTGCTGTCTCGGACTTTAAATTGCAGTACCAACGACCGTCGTCTTGGCAAATAGAGTGGAGACAAGTTGCGCAGTCTTTCTCTGGCAACTTGCCTCCACGGCACGCACCCCGTTTGAAGCAAAACCTGCAACGAAAGTCGTCTTCGTTGTCGGAGCATCTAGGAGCAATGCCGCCCATCACACGTTCAGCTCGCGCTATCAGTGCGTGGTAGGCAATCTCGTCAAACTCAACGACTTCCGCGTGAAGCTCGGACGTGTCTTTGTTGTAGGCGAGGAGGACAGCCCGTTCAAAGTTGCCGAGACCCATGTAGGTTTGCATCTGTGCCAAGTATTGGGGGTGGCTCTCGGCCACCCCCTTCTTCACGAACGCACGCCATTTAGCAGCGTTCATGGTTTTGATCTCAAGCAGTGCCAGTTCGCCGTCGGCCACCTCAATCTGGCCATCGAAGTTACCACGTATGTGGCCCCCGTATTTTTGTACGGCAAACTGCCAGTCTGTCTCGGGGTCACGGTCAAAGACGGTGATCCCCGACTGCTTGAGATCAGAGACGATGAGGTCTTCGAGCGCATGGCCCAACGCAAATATTCTTTGCGTCTTAGGGGGAGGCTCATCGTCGGGGAAGCCGCGCAGAGAGAAGGATAACGCGGCATCACAAGGGCCGCCGATGTTCGACCCACCGATATAGGCGCGTGGCTTTGACTTGCGTCTGCCCACAAAGCCTTCGTCGATGGCGGTGAGTATGGTCTCGGCGATTTCGGACATAACTTAGAACGGGATTTCGTCGTCAAATGTCGGCTTGGAGGCGATGGACAAAACCGACTGAGCCGCTGGCTTAACCACGTCGCTGACTTCCGCGTCTGGCTTGTACACCGCTGTCACGTTCTTGTAGTTGCCCGTGCTTCCGTCGTCTCGGACGAAAGCCTTGCCCGGTTCGATCTTTACCTTGCAGCGTTTGCCCTTGAACCAGCCGATGTCGTCGGGGTTGTTCGGGTCGTCGTGGTCTGTGGCCACAAGGTACTGCTTGAGGCGCTGCTGACTGATCCGCGCACCAGCCTCGCTTTCGCTAAAGACGCGAAGGGTGTCTGTGTAAGTCGCGCCACCAGCATTCAGCTCCAGTTCCACGACAGGGCGCTCACCCTGATTGCGGGGGCCAAATTTTGCGTCGGTGATCGTAACAACGTGAACGCCAATGCCCAGCGAGCTGCTTTCGCTTACACCTGACAGGTCAAGGTCGGAAAAGGTTAAGTTCATTTCTTGTCTCCGGTTTGAATACGCTTGATGATTTCGACGATGTTGCCCGTCTCCTCGACAGGCCGTGCGGCGCCGTAAGGGTCACGGACCTTGCCGTGCCAGCCATTGATCTCGTCCGTGTAGATGACCCTCTGGATGACGGGCGGCCCGTCGCTCGATTTGACGGGGATCTTGGCCCCGCAGAATACGTTGTCGAAAATCGCCGGGATTTTCTTGCCCTGTTTACTGCCCTGCACTTGGGGCCAGTAATGCGTGGCCCCGTTATTATCGCTTTCTTCTTTCGCGAGACAGGTAACGACAACGTGGTAGTCGTTTTGGTCGCGTATCATCCGCAACGTGCCCTCGATGGCCTTGCCGTAGTCGGCCCAGACCTTGAAGCCGTTGGCGTCCCCGTACAGCTTGTCGTAGTGGCGGAAGATGATGTCTGACAGCTCGGTCAAGCTGTCTAACATGATCCATTTGTACCCCGCCTTCTTGAACTCGGGGCTGCGCATCATCTTCAGCAAATCCTTGAACGCGACCCCGTCGCCTTCTGCATGCTCCCAGCCAGTGAACGAGACGTAGTCAATCTCCACGTCTTGGAGACTTTTCAGCCCCGCCTCGCCGGAGAAAATGATCCCCTTGCCGTAGGCGTCAGCAAAGTAACGGGCGGTGTAAGTCTTGCCCCAGCCCATATGCGCATAGAGCAGCGACTTACTAGGTTCGTCGATGGCGATGCTCGACGTTGATCTAATTGGTAATGACATTTTCGCTTGCGTCCTCTCGCGGTAGGTGTCAAAAAACGCTACACTTTATCCAGCAGAAAAAATAAGAAGGCAAGGAAAAAATGCTCGCATTCGACAAGTTAGTGAAAGCGGTCGGGGGAATGCCCCAGCTTGCAGCGTTGGCGGGACGGTCTAGGACGGCCACCTACCACTGGCGCAGATCACGGGACATGCGGATCGCGGACCTTGTCAGGATTTGCAAGGCTGCCGGGTTGGACCCGAAGGATTATATCGAGGAGGACGATGCACATGGAGAACTGGATTGACGTCGCACTGGAGCTGCACGAGGAGGGGTTGCAAGTCCTCGCGTTAAGGAAAGGCGAGAAGATCCCGGCTCACCAATGGAAGGTCTGGCACGACGTCCGTCAAACAGAGGACGATCTGCTTGATATTGCTGATTATTTTCAAAGCCCCGAGCCGCCTGAGTGGCTGCGAGAGGAGGGCGGCGTTCACACTGGACGCCCGTGGTTAAGCAACAGCTACAAGGCAAGGCGACATTGGCCCAAGCCAGTCCAGCTGGACATCGGCGTCATTACGGGCGGCCTGTCTGGTATCGTCGTGGTCGATTGCGACACAGCGGAGGCGCGTGATTACGCCGCCAGCATCGGCCTCACCGCCACCCCTATGGTCGTCCAGACCTCAAAGGGATGGCACTATTGGTTCAGCCATACGGGCGAAGAAGTACGCAACGCCGCCAGTAAAGGCATAGCTGGACTGGACCTCAGAGGAGACGGTGGGCAGGTACGCGTACCGCCGAGCACGGGGTTGAAATGGTTAAGCCGCAGCTCCGTTGACGAGCTACCGCCCTTTCCGGGGCTGACCGCCCCCACACCCGTCAGCGATGGGCCAAAGATTAGCGACCTCGACCTGACTGAATACGCGGTCAAAGGCCAGACTGCCGAGGAGTGGCTGATGGCCAAATGCCAAGGCCAGCAAATTACCAAGGGCGAGCGCAACAACACCATGAAGTTTGTCGTCGGACAGCTAATCCACGAGCGCCGGGACAAGGAATGGGTGCTAGACGAGGCCAAGCGGCTGGGCGCCATCTACTGGGATCACGAGAAATACGCCGGCACCCAGACAGAAATTATCGTCGACAGCTTGTGGCGTGCGGATCTGGAGAACCACCCCGATTTGCACGGCGAGCAGGAGGAGGAAGAAGAACCGCCCAAGCCAATCGTCGGCTACCTGTCGGACGCAACGTCTGAGAAGTTCATCGATGCCCTGCCCCCTCGCAAGCCAGCCTATGTCGAGACAATACTTGAACCCGGCAAGGCGACGATGGTCGCCGGGTACTCGGGCAGCGGTAAGAGCGAACTCCTGATGATGCTGCTAAAGGCAGCGTGCGACCCGACCAAGCTCGGCAGCTTTGTTGGCCCATGGCAAATCCAAAGTACGCCACGCGCCTTGGTGCTGGACCCGGAGAACAACCCTCACTTGATCGCAGATCGACTGCGTCGGTTTTCGCTGATCGGTAACAGTGGAGACAACTTGCGCGTCCTGCCGGGTAGCGTGCCCGGACCTGATGGCATGATGGACACAGCGCTGAACCTCACGACCAAGGCCGGGTTGGATTACCTAGCTGTACTTTTAAAAGTACACTCGCCCGACATCGTCGTGTTCGACACCGTTCGCTCACACTTCCCCGGCTTGAAGGAGAACGAGGCCAGCGAGTGGACAGCCTACAACGTGCTCACGCAAAAGCTCACACGCGCTGGGCTGTGCGTCGTGTGGCTGCACCATAGCAACAAGCCCGGAGCGGATGGCCACGCTACTGAGGCTGGGTCCAGCCACGCGCTGACCAACATATCGACGCAGATTTTCGTGAAGCCAGTCTACCAAGACGAGGCCATGGCCCAGCGCAAGCACGCCATATGGGACCACGACGAAAAGGTACAGCAGAACGTAAAGGGCGTGGCCTGCACGCCGTATCAGGCGATTGGCCTGACGCACAGCATTGCCACGCCTCTCGACCGGGTGACACAGATTAGTTACGGGAAGGTACGGGAGGCCAATCCAATCACGGAGCGCAGCTACTATCTTGGCCAAGCGCTGGGCGACCGTGAGTGGCGGCCAACGCTTCACAGCACGATGAGCGCGAAGCAAGCGGCATTCGCCTTGGCGACCGACCCACGGTTCACGAGCCAGCCAGACCCATTGCTTGCAATCAGCCAGCGTCTTCGGGTTCCCGTGCCTTTGCTTGTCGAGTGGGGTCTAATCGTCGGGGGCCAAGATAAGTGACCCTCGCTGGCCCCATCAGCTCCCTAATCTGATCCACGTAAGCAGCCAGCTGCGGCTCCGCCGCACGGTTGCTCTCACGCGCAGATGCGTCAGAAATTGTCTCAAATTTTTTACGGAAATTTTGATGCACTATCCAGCAAAGACCCAAGAGGCACGTAGATACGAAGAAGAACTAAAGCGGTTCTTTTTGCGGACCCCAAGGGGAGCAAAAAGCTGTACGACCAACTGGATGAAGCGAACGATCCGGGGGATCGTTAGCGAAACAACTACTACCTAAAAACCAGTTATCTATATAAGGGCACAGGCCGAAAACGCTGTCAATAGTTTACACTATTTCAGCTCTTGTTAGTGCGCCAGTGTGCTGGCCAAGACACGAAAATGAATGCACAGGGTAGCCGAAGCGCCAGCTTCCTCTCTCAAAAAGACACTAGCGATAAACCCCACAGGAAGTCGAGCCGTTACGCAAAAGCTCCCCCGGAGCTTTTACTTAGGTTGCCACGGCTTAGACGCTCCCCCGGAGCGTCACGCCTTCATCTGCCGGCGCTCCCCTCCCTTTGGGGGTCGGTCCGCGATCCACAGAGATTTTGCTTGCCATGCTGAAAAGGTGTAAATAAAGTTTACACCAACAAGCAGGAAGGCGGCGGTGCCCAAGCGCATACTTTCCGAAGATGAAAAGGACTGGCTCCGTGCCCATGTCGCTGACCCACTACCCGAGCAAGCCAGCCACCTCGGCTGCTGCACGGACACGGTCAAGCGCCTCCACGTCCAGCTTGGTCTTCGCCAGTATCCGGGCGCCAAGTTCCAGCCACGCCGGCCAGCTCTTTGGAGTCGACCCTGCATGCGCTGCGGCAGCACAAAGCGCCGCCCAAGAAACCATTACTTCTGCAAACGGTGCAGGAAGGAGTTAGACATTGGTTAAAGGACGCGGCGCCAAACAAAAGGGCGATGCCTACGAACGCGAATTGGCCGCCTACTTCAACACTATCTGCGGCCTCGACTGTTACCGCACGCCCCTCTCCGGCGGCGGACGCGGCGAAGCTCTCCCCGACATAACAGGCACACCCGGTCTCGCCATTGAAGCCAAGCGTCACGAACGCCTGTCGGTCGACACTTGGATGCAGCAAGCCCGAAAGAACTGCGGCCTCGACCGCCCGGTCGTCATCAACCGCAAGTCCCGCCAGCCCACGCACGACAGTTACGTCGTTCTCTACCTACAGGACTTTGCCGACCTCTACCGCGGCTGGCTCGCACACCACGGCTACGTCACGGGAGGACAAGACGATGAAGCTGAATGACCGACTGATCGCCGAACTCAAGGCCGCGCTCACCGAGCAGCCAGAACCCAACGCCGTCGTCGCCTTCATCATCTCTGACAGCGAAGACGACGACGAACAGAAAATCAAGATCATCGCCAATATCCCCAAGGGCAGCGCACCCGAAGTCCGCCAGCTCATAAGCGAGACAATGGATCGCGTCGTCGAAGCCGACGAGCCACGCGGCTCATCCGACATGCCCTTTGAAGATAAATTGGCCCTCAGTCTATGCGAGACGTTCTCCGACGAACTCCCCGACAAGCAGCAAGCCCTGTGGGATTTCAACGAGGACGCTCTCGACTTATGCGACGCCCTCGTCTCGGCCAGCCTGTGCCGTGACGCTGTTCACGATTGGTACTGGGCCTTCCGTTCGTTCATGGAAAACAAGCCCATCGAACACACACCCGGCCTCGCCAGCTTCATAGCCCGTGGCCCCGAGGACTGCGGCCAAGAGATCGCTGCCCTCTGGACGGTAGCCATCTGCCACCTCACCCACGTTGACCACAACGACCCACCGTCAGCCATATCCGACGGCCTTGACGACACCGCCACCCGCTATGTCGCCAATTTCATTTCGGCGCTTGCTGACCACGCAGCCGAAAGACACTGACATGCGCAACTTCCACCTCGCAATCGTCGCTGTAGCCCTTGTGGCCGCCAGCATCTTCTACTCCCAGTACGCCCGGTCGATGAACATCGCCACCCCACGGGACAGCTTCCTGCACTCATTCCAAGAGGCCCGTGGCCAGCC
>Ga0181577_10002806_pt1 | contig 13542 bp, 9 predicted proteins | sample 101ome_21_FD_132468 | JGI IMG/M metagenome (GOLD analysis project Ga0181577, IMG submission 132468) | Coastal salt marsh microbial communities from the Groves Creek Marsh, Skidaway Island, Georgia - 101413BT metaG (megahit assembly) | ecosystem: Environmental > Aquatic > Marine > Intertidal zone...
CTTGAATGACCGGCGGATGGACTGGAACCATGCCATGGTCTGGGCGCCCAGGGACTGCGCCGGAATTTCTTCACTGGCCACCAGGTCGGGCACCAGGGTTGGGATCTCGTCTCGTTTCTCCGGTACGGTGACCGGCGTTTTTACCGGTGCGGATTGTTGGTCAGCCGAGGCGCTGTCAGGCGCATCCATCGGTTCCGTTCCGGCGAGGCTGGTCTCCGCTATGGCATCATCATCCTGCCAGTCATCATCGCTGTCCGCAGCCTCTGCACTGTCCGGGGCAGGCATCCCATCGTGCTCATTCGGGGCGTCCCACCAGCTGGCATCGTTTTCTAGCGTTTCATCAATGGCGCTTTTTTTCGGCAGCACATGGGTAACGGAAAAGCTGGCCATGGCATGTCCGGCGGGACTCAGGCGGCCACTGTAGTCAGGCTTCTCACTGGCTTCCGGTGCGTCGAGGTCGTCTCCGGAATTGTCGTCTGCATCCGCTGTCCCGGCATCGGCGTCATCTTGATCTTCATCAGCATCGTCGTCATCCTCGAAACCGAAGTCGTCGGCATACGCATCCTCATCGGTGCCAGGCAGTGCCGGGTCATTGGCGGCGGCCAGGTCAGGTTGGTGGCGGGCGCGGAATGCCTCCTCGGCCTCCCAGGAGGAAAACAGGTGATGATCATCGGTTTCCTGAAGCTCTGCCGTCGAATCCGGATTCGGCATATCGTGATCAAGTGCTGTACCGGCTTTGGTGTCTTCCGGATCGGCGTCTGCATCAGCGTCCGTGTCGTCCTCGAAGTCCTCTTCCTCGAATCCATTGTCTTCTTCTTCGGGCAGGGTGTCTTGCTCTTCCAGCCAGTCATCGCGACTGGCGCTCATGGTGTCTGGCCAGGCATCTGCACTGTCTTCAGGAATCTCCTCGTCGAAGGCCTCATCCCATGACACGTCGGGGGCATGCTTATTGTCCACGTCTGCCGCGTCGTCCTGCCCTGGGGGTGCCCCGTCGTCAACGACCTGCCAGTCCGGCATGGTGGCGTTTTCCGTTGCGGTATTTTGAGGCGTTTCCGTATGTGCAGGGGCTGCTGGAAAATCGGCACTGATGTCGTGTTTAGGAGATTGCGGACGGGAAGGACGCTCTTTCAGGATGACCCGAAGCTGGGTGGCCAGGAAGACTTCCATGCAGCAGCCGCAGCGCACCACGCCACTGGCCGCCTGCAACTGGGGTTCACTGACCCGGAAGGTGGTCTGGCAAAAGGGGCATTGGGTGAGGAGTTGTGACATTGCAGTTCACGATGACGATGTGCCGGCTATTCTAACCCACCCGCCGGCCAGGGGTTTGCTGATTAATTACAAGTGCGCCCTTCAGAGTTACGGTTCACGCTTGCCTTCTAGACGCGTCCAGTCTTCTTGGTAAACCGGATCGGTAAAGGTGAACCAGGGGGCGTAGGCGGCCATTACCTCGTGCGCCTGTTCGCGCAGGATGCCTGACAACAGCAGGGTGCCGCCCGGTTTGGTCATGGCGGCAAGGTATTGCGCCAGCGAGACCAGCGGCCCGGCCAGGATATTGGCAATGACGATGTCGGTGGTGGCAATGTCGCCGGATGCCAGGCCTTCTGCAAAGGCTTTTGGCAGCCAGGCTGGAAAACGGCCGCGGTCAATATGGTTTTTTTCGCAGTTATCCTGGGTAGCGGTCAGCGCCTGTGGATCGTTGTCGACGCCATGCACCTGTTCGGCGCCCAGCAGCAGGGCGGCAATACCGAGAATGCCAGAACCGCAGCCGTAATCGATGACCTGTTTGCCGGCAAGATCGGCCCGGGCCAGCCAATCCAGGCACATGGCGGTGGTGGGATGTGTCCCGGTGCCAAAGGCCAGGCCAGGATCCAGTTCCATGACCACGCCGTCCCCGGTGTCTGCCGTCAGACCACTGGGCACTACCCAGAGCTTGTCGGCAAAACACATCGGTTGGTAATCATCGAGCCAGGCGCGTTCCCAGTCCTGGTCTTCCAGAAGGGACAAGGTACACGGGGCAAGGGATAGGGAAGACAACGCCGCGTCAAGCCTGGTTTCCAAGGCGGATTTGTCGCTGTCGGCTGAGAACAGTCCGACGACAGTCACCAGGTCCCAGATAGGGGTTTCACCGGGACCGGGTTCGAAGATGGGTTGGTCTTCGGCATCCGTGAGGGTCACGGAAAGGGCGCCGGCATCGAGCAGCACCGACTCGACGTTGTCGGCCTGGTCTGCCTTGACGGGTATCTGAACTTGCAGCCAGGCGATGACAGCGATCCTCAGTGCTCCTGCTTGAGCATTTTTTCCAGGTAGTGAATGTTGGCGCCGCCGCGACGGAAACCGGGATCAGCCATGATGCGGCTCTGCAGCGGAATGTTGGTCGTGATGCCATCGACCAGCATTTCTTCCAGGGCATTCTGCATACGGCCGATGGCGACCTCGCGGGTGGGACCGAAGCTGATCAGCTTGGCAATCAGTGAATCGTAATTCGGCGGCACGGTGTAGCCACTGTAAATATGCGAGTCGACACGGATACCGTTGCCGCCCGGTGAGTGGAACAGCTTGACCTTGCCCGGGCTGGGCATGAAGGTTTCCGGATGCTCGGCATTGATGCGGCATTCGATGGCGTGACCGATGATCTCAATCTCGTCCTGGGTCACGGACAGGCCCTGGCCGGCGGCAATGAGCAGTTGTTCACGCACGATATCGATACCGGTAACACGCTCGGTGACTGGATGTTCCACCTGCAGGCGGGTGTTCATTTCGATGAAGTAGAACTCGCCGTCTTCGTACAGGAATTCCAGGGTGCCGGCACCGCGGTACTTCATGTCCAGGCAGGCCTTGATGCAGGCCTCATGAATGCTCTTGCGCGCGGCATCGGAAATACCCGGGGCAGGGGCTTCCTCAACCACTTTCTGGTGGCGGCGCTGCATGGAGCAGTCGCGGTCGCCCAGGCAGATGGCGTTGCCCTGGCCATCGCCGATGACCTGAATTTCCACATGGCGCGGGTTGCCGAGGAATTTTTCCAGGTACACCACGTCGCTGCCAAAGTAGGACTTGGCTTCCGACTTGGTCACCTGGATGGATTTGATCAGTTCCTGGGCATTGGGCACCACGCGCATGCCGCGACCACCACCGCCGGCGGCAGCCTTGATCATCACCGGGTAGCCAATCTTTTCGGCCAGCGCGAGAATCTCTTTTTCATTGGTGCCCAGTGGTCCGTCGGAGCCGGGCACGGTCGGCACACCGGCCTTGCGCATCACCTCGATGGCCGAAACCTTGTCGCCCATGGCGCGGATGGTCTCCGGCGTCGGGCCGATGAAGATGAAGCCGCACTGCTCGACCTGTTCGGCAAAGTCGGCATTTTCCGAGAGAAAGCCATAACCCGGATGCACGGCATCGGCATTTGTCAGTTCCATGGCACTGATCAGTGCCGGGACATTCAGGTAGCTTTCACTGGAAGCAGGTGGGCCGATACACACTGACTCGTCTGCCAGGCGCACGTGCATCAGGTCGCGGTCGACAGTGGAATGCACGGCCACAGTCTTGATGCCCATCTCCTTGCAGGCGCGCAGGACACGCAGGGCAATCTCCCCTCGGTTAGCGATTAATACTTTTTCCAGCATGGTGTTTCCAAAAATCAGGCTATGTGTACGGATGGGGCATCACGCCCCGCAGAGACTTGTGACCGGGCTCAGGAAATGATGACCAGTGGCTGGTCGAATTCCACGGGCTCACCATCTTCCACGAGAATGGCTTCAATAGTGCCGGCCTTGCTGGTTTCGATCTGGTTCATCATTTTCATGGCTTCAATAATGCAGACAACATCACCGGCCTTGACCTGCTGGCCCACTTCCACAAACGGTTTGGAGGTCGGGGAGGGGGAGCGGTAGAAGGTACCGACCATCGGCGATTTCACCGGGTCGCCGGTATAGCTGCTGCCAGCGGCGCTGTCACCGGCTGCGGCCGGTGCCGGCGCTGCGACCGGGGCGGGTGCCGGTGCGGGCATGTATTGCGGGAGGGCATAGCCACCGGTGGGACCGCGGCTGATACGGACGGCTTCCTCGCCTTCCTTGATTTCGATCTCCGCAACGTCGGAGGCTTCCAAGAGTTCGATGAGTTTTTTGACTTTTCTGATATCCATGGTGAGGCTGTTACCTGGTTCGAGGTGTGTTGATATGTTGTAAAAAAGCTTAATAAATACGTGTCTGGATGATTGTCCCTTCATCCTTGCCCCGGCGCAGCTGAGCACGCTGGTGGCTGGCCCGACTACAGCGAATAAAGGCTGTGTTCATGGCGTGTTCATGCTGCCCCGGTGATAATGGCTGCCGATGTCATCCTGTGGTGCTAATGCGCTGATGCGACCCGGGCAAGCGCAGCTTCCAGGGCCAGTTCGTAGCCCTGCGGGCCGAGTCCGACGATACTGCCCACGGCCACATCACTGAGGAAGGAGTGCTTGCGAAACGCTTCCCGGGCATGGACATTCGACAGGTGGATTTCGATAAAGGGAATTTCCACGGCCAGCAGAGCATCCCGCAGGGCCACGCTAGTATGGGTGAATGCCGCCGGGTTGATGAGAATAAACTTCACCCCTTCCTTTTTTGCTTCATGGATGCGGTCGATAATGGTCGCTTCCGCGTTACTTTGCAGGAACTGTATATCGCAACCTGCCGCCTTGGCACGGCTCGCTAGCCGGGCATTGATATCTTCCAGCGTCAGGGAGCCATAAATTTCCGGTTCCCGGCTGCCAAGCAGATTCAGGTTGGGACCATTGATCGCGAGAATGGATGTCATCTTGTGCCTTATCTTGTGCCTTATCTTGTGCCTTTAAGTGGTCTTGTCGGTGTGCTTTTTGTTTAGTGTTCTTACTGTGTGTTCTTATGCCGTTATCCAGACTTGTTATTACCCATGGCGTGTCTTTCAAGAGCCCGCGAAAAGCCTAATGGTCTAGTCTGCATCCATGACCATGTGGCTATCTGAACGCCAATCCGCCTGCCTGCGCATTACCATGCGTTCTGCCAGGCTACTGGCACAACGTGCAAGGACACCTGAGGCGTATCTGTTCAGGCCGGTCAAACAGGCTCTGAAAGGATTGATCAAGAGCCTATCTTGAGGCGATATGCGCTTATAGTGTGCAGGTCGTGCCATTTATCGGGTGATCACGTGAAATGTGTCACCGTTCATAAAGAGGGTATATTGTAGCGGAAAAGCATCGTGTTTGGGGAGTGTAAATTGCCATTTTCATTGATTAAACAGCATTTGTGGCATTTTTCGCAGAAGATCGCTCCAAGATCATGGCATTTTTTTCAAAGTCCTGGTGCTAAAAACACCCTGTCAGCACTTAAATTGAACACATTGATGACAAATAGACGCATAACCGCTTATTTACGCCACCAGATCGCTACAATTGCCCTGTTTCGTGATTAGAACTTCTTCCTTTTTACCCTCGCTGCCTGGCCTGTTGCTGCTGATTGCCGCCCTGCCCGTGCTGGGCCAGGCCGGGACCGCTTCGATTGTCATTCATGGTGCCGACGACCTGCTGGGGGACAATATCCGCAATCACCTGCGGATAGACCGTGAAGCCTGCGACACGCCGCTGGCCCGCTTAGAGCGCCTGCGCACCCAGGTCAGCGGCAATGTCACGCGGGCCGGACAGGCCCTGGGGTACTACCGGCTTGAACACACCATGCAGTTCACCCGGGATGAGAACTGCTGGCAGTTGCAGCTGGATATCACGCCCGGAGAGCGCATGCTGGTCAGTGAAGTGAGTATACGCTTACCTGGAGATGCCGAGAATATCAAAATTTTCGGTGAAGTTCTGGCGGATTTACCGGCCATGGAAGGGCAGCCCCTGCATCACGGCGAATACGAGTCGGTGAAAAACGCGCTGAGTGCCGCTGCAGTGGAAAACGGCTTCTTTGCCGCCCGTTTCGAACGGGCGGAACTGCGCGTGGATCTCACGGCCTATGCCGCCACGATAGAAATGCAGTTTGCGCCGGGGGTGCGTTATACCTTTGGTGACATATCGGTAGCCCCGGTACCCGGGTTTTCCGAGGCCTTTGTGCGCGGCATGATCCTGCTCGAACCGGGTCTTCCCTACAGCAGTGCCGCCCTGCTGGAGCAGCGCACCCAACTGGATGACACCCAGTTTTTTCGCCAGATCACCATCACTCCGGAACTGGCCGGTACCAACGATCAGACGGTGCCGGTCAGTATCGAGCTGATTCCGCGGCTGCGTCATGCCTGGTCCACCGGCATTGGCTTTACCACCGACACCGGCCCGCGGGTACGTGCCGCCTATGAAAACCGCTACATCAATACCCGTGGTCATCACCTGGACAGCGACTTCGCCGTCTCGTCGGTGCGTTCCCAGGTCAACATGGGCTATGTCATTCCGATGGATGACCCCCTGACCACCAGCCTCAACTTCAATACCGGCTATATCACCGAAAAAACCGATACCTACGACAGTGACCGCTTCAAGCTGGAGACGGCCTACCGGCGTGAATCCGCTTCAGGCTGGCTGGAAACCTATTCTGTGGATTACCTGCGTGATGACTACATCATTGATCAGCAGGAGGACAACTCCACGCTGACCATGCTCGGCTACAGCCTGTCGAAAACGGTGACCAATGATTTCATCTTTCCAACCCGGGGCTGGCGCCTGTTCGGGCAGGTGCGTGGCGCCTCCGAGGGCCTGATGTCCGACACTACCTTTGTGCAGTTGTACGCCAGCGGCAAGGGGGTGCTGGATTTTGGTCCGGGGCGCTTCGTGACCCGTTTCGAAATGGGCACCACCTGGAACGATGATGTGCAGGAGCTCCCGGTCTCGGTGCGCTACTTTGCCGGTGGTGACCAGAGCATTCGCGGGTACAAGTACCAGTCACTGGGTCCGACCAACGAAAACGATGAGGTCATTGGTGGCAAGCACCTGCTGGTGGGCAGCGTGGAATACGATTTTCAGGTTCGCAACAACTGGCGCGCCGCCCTGTTTTACGATGGGGGTAACGCGTTCGTCTCGCAGGAGTTTGACTGGGCGCAGAGTGTCGGCATCGGTGTTCGCTGGCTCTCACCCATCGGACCGATCCGCGCTGATATTGCCCATGCGCTCAGTGATGAGGGTGGTTTTCGTCTGCATATCACCATGGGGCCTGATCTGTGATGCGGGATCGCTTGCGGCCCCTGTTGCGCCGTAGCCTCTATGGCCTGTTGTCCGGAGCAGCGGTGCTGCTGTTAACCGTACTGATCCTGATGGGTACGGAAGGCGGCACGGCCTTTTTGCTGCGGACAGCGCTGGACCAGGCAAGCCGGGACTCCACGCTGCGTGTGGAAACCGGCACCATCAACGGTACCCTGCTGGGTGAGCTTGCCATCGAGCAGTTGAATGTCCGCGACACGGCTTCCGGCCTGCGCGTGAACGCGGAGTACGTCGGCATCACCTTCAGTGTGGCGGCCTTGTTTAACAAGCATGTCCATATCAGCCTGCTGGAAGCCAGGGGGCTGGCCGTATCTCCGCCAACCACCCCAGCTGCCAGTGACGAACCTGCCGACCCGGCTGCATTGTTGCAAAGCCTGTTTGAGTTACCGATGACACTGGCGGCAGATGAGATCCGCCTTGCCCCGTTCACCCTGAACGGCCCTTCGCCGCTGACCCTGCAGGCCATCACCGGCAGCCTTGCCCTGGACAGGGCAAGGGCGCAGGTTTCCGTCCGTATCACACGTGATAACGCAACCTGGATCAGTCCCGCACTGACGGTCCTTGCTGATCAGCGCGTCTCCGCCGAAGCAACGTGGCAGGCGCCGCTGGGTGAGTTTGCCGGTAGCGGTCAGCTGATGGTCTTCGGGGACCTGGATACGCTGGCCATTGAGCATGTCATGCTAAATCCGGTGGTTGTCACCACTACCGGCACCCTGGAAACCGGATTCAGCAGCGGCGCTGCCCCGGTCTTCGACCTCAGTCATGCCGCCACCAATATCAATGGGGCAGCGTTCGGGATGCCTGACCTGACCGACTTTACCGGTGCCATCACCACCGCCGGCACGCCGGAACGTATCGCGCTGGAAGCCGAAGCGCAGGTGACCATGACGCCGTTGGGCACTACCGGTTTGGCAGTTTCGGCGCAGTATGCCGATGCGGAATTACGCATCCGCACCGCCGAGCTGGACAATCCGCGCTTTCACCTGGCCACGGAAGGCACCATCGCCCTTGCCGACGCCCTGGCGCTGAGCCTGTCATGGCGACTGGCCGATTTTACGGACGGCGACCTGATTGCCCAGGTTGAACTTGTGGATGTGAATGGCAGCGGCGCCGTAACCGTCAACACGGCAGGCGGGCAGACAGTCACTGAGTTGAGCCTGGCCACCCTGACGGGAAGCCTGAACGGCTATCCGCTGACGGGCAGCGGTGAAGTGTCCCTGCTTGGCGACACCGTCAATGACATATCCCTGACGCTGGTCTCTGACGTCAATTCGCTGTTGCTCAATGGCAGCGTGACGCCGGTACTGAATCTCGACTGGGCACTGCAGGCCCCGGCGCTGACCCAGCTGATGGCTGGCCTGACCGGTGAGATCGATGGTGCTGGGACCCTGACCGGCACACTGGATGCTCCCCAGGTCGCCGGATCCCTGACGGCATCAAACGTGGCCTACAGCGATGGCTCCACGCAGATCCGGCTGGCAGTGCTCGATGCCCAGGCCAGCTATCGCGGCACAGATAACGCGGTCAACCTCACCTTCAGCAACCTTGATATCGCGCTGGCCGGGCAGACCTATGTCCAGACCGGGGGCATGGCTGAGCTGACCGGTTCCCCGGCTGATCATGCGTTCAGCCTGTCCACCCGGGGACCGGCATATTCGCTGGCGCTGTCCGGGACCGGGCAGAACGCCCAGACCGGCTGGGCCGGAATATTCGACAGTCTGCAGATAGCGTCACCGTTTGGCGAATGGGTATTGCAGGATGCGCTGGAGCTTAAGTCGGCATCAGGCGCTGCCGCTTTCAACAGTCATTGTTGGCGCATGGACAGCATCCGGGTCTGCGGCGAGGGGGAGTGGCTGTCAGACAATGGCCTGACCGGCAACGTGGCGATCGATAACCTGCCGCTGGCCTGGCTCAATGACAACCTGCCTGATGCGGTGCCTGGCACCGAAGCGATCGTGGCTCAACTGGCCGCCCGCCCGCCCGGGCTGGTTGACCTCCTGCATGCCTTCACGATTGCCATGCCTGATAGCGCTTTCGTGACAGGCTCGCTCGACCTGGCGGTAGACTTTGCCGGCCTGGGGGGAGACTGGGCCCAGACCACACTGGAGGCCGTGTTGGTCCCGGGCGATGTCACGCTAGGTCTGATCCAGATTGCCGAGACTGAAGCGGAGACCAATACTGTGCAGGTGGAGCGCTACGGCATTGATGATGTCGATCTCAGTGTCGAGCGAATGGCTGGAGCTTGGGGTTTGCAAAGCCGCATTGGTCTGTACCTGTCGGAAGCCAATGGCCTGGATTTCCAGGGGGACTTCGATGGCGCGTTCAGCCTGGATGATGCACAGGTCCTGGGAGGACAGTTCAGTCTTACCTTCAACAATATTGCCTGGCTGGAAGCCCTGGTTCCGACCCTGACGGTTGTGCGTGGCGAGTTCGGCGCCAGCGGTTCCATCAGTGGTACGCTGGAACGTCCGCTGCTGAACATGGATGCCAGCCTGGATAACGGCAGCCTGCGTGTGCCGGAATATGGCCTTGCCTTGACCGCCATCGACCTGGATTTTCGCAGTGCAAACAGCAATGAAATCACCATAGCCGGCAGCGCCCGATCCGGGGCGGGACAAATCCGTCTCGAGAGTCTCATGACCATGCCGCTGCTGGATTCGCGCACACTAAACGTGAAAGTGCAGGGCGAGGATTTTGAACTGCTCAACACCGAAGAAACCCGCATGAATGTGGCGCCGGATATCGTCCTAGATTTTCGCAACCAGCAGCTCGATGTCAGTGGCAGTCTCAATGTGCCGCTGCTCAATATCGACTTCAGTGAGCGTGAAGCGCTTGCCGCGAAGGGCTCTGTCGATGTCACCCGCGATGTGGTCATCATCGAGGATGATGAAGTGCAGCGTGAGGGCGCCGCCTCGGAGTTACTGGGGAGAATTCCGGTGACAGTCGATGTGCGCCTGGGCATGGGGGATGATGTCACGTTCGAGGGCTATGGCCTGAGCCTGGCCATGACCGGTGGCCTGGAACTCAAGCAGACGATTGATCGTCCCATGCTGGCCCATGGGGAACTGAACATTACCGAAGGCAGTTACACCCTCTATGGTCAGCGCCTGGAAATCCGCAATGGCCGCCTGCTGTTCCTGGGTAATCCACTCAACCCGGCGCTGGATATCCGCGCCGTGCGGGAAACCCGGGTCGCCGAGGTGGGCCTTCTCATGAACGGTACAGCGCGCAATATCCAGGGTCAGCTGTTCTCCACGCCGTCATTGCCGGAAAGTGAAATCCTCTCCCTGCTGGTCACCGGCAACTCCTTTGGCGATGCCAATGCCGGCCAGCAGAGCGGCGAAAACATGCTTGGCGCCATTGCTCTGCTGGGACTGGAAAAGGGCCAGGGCCTGACGGACTCGGTCATCAGCAAACTGGGCATCGACACGGTGGCCCTCAACAACAGCGGCGACACCTACCGCGACAGTTCTCTGGGCCTGGGCAAATACCTGACCCCGAATCTGTTCATGCGCTATGACATCGGTCTGTTCGACCGCGAAAATGTGCTCACTCTGGATTACATCCTGACTGAGCGCCTGCGCCTGGAAGTGGAGACCGGGGTCAGCCAGTCGGTGGATTTGACCTACACGGTTGAAAAATAACGCTGGCATTTTTTCAGGGGCAAGGGGCAAGGGGTAGGCGTCTTGAGAGTTGTTTGTTGTGTCGGCCTTCTGTGTTCATTTTTCAAGCGTAGGCCGGAAGAGGCTCGCAGAGCCGTCATCCGGCAAGGGCAAAGCCGGTTGAACAAGGGTGCTGGCTGACTTCCGATGCTTTTCGGGCATCGGGGTTGGCGAGGGGCTTCAAGCGACCGGTGGTCGCCATGCCAGATGACGGCTCTGCGAGCCTCTTCCGGCCGACCAGTTTTGCCAGGTCCGGGAGTTTACGATAATGTCCAGCTATGCCTACCTACCGCTTCGTTATTGGGGCAGGGACAATGTCACAGTCTGGTGTTGCATGGGATAGCAATACAGGTCTTTGGCGCAGCCCTGATACTGCAGCTCGAAAGTCACGCTATGGTTTTGCACGTTCAGGGCGGACAGCGGAAAGCGGTGCAACAACCGGTCAAAATAAACGTCCACTTTACCAAAGAATTCATCCTCGATCGTGATCGCAGCCGGTAGCTCGCCCAGGGCAATCATTGCACCGGCCTCCGTTGCCGCGAGGCTATTCCGGTACAGGTAATACCCGTCTTTTATTTCCCACAGCAGCACCACCGTGCCGGGTGCTTCGATAAACGTGCTCAGGGCAAAGGCTTCCTCGGTCGGCAGCACACTGTTGCGCACTTCCGGCAGTTTGCCGCCCGTGTTCAGGCCGAAGCCCTGCGCATACAGGGACGGGGAAAAAAACAGGAATAGGGTGCTCAGTAACCCGGGCAGAATGCTGTGACGCATGCCGGTGCTCACGTCATTCCTCGAAGCGTTCAAACACCAGGGTGGCGTTGGTGCCGCCGAAGCCGAAGCTGTTGGACATGATGGCGTTCAGGGTGACATCAGCCTGGCGCGCACGCACCACGGGCACTCCTTCCAGGGTCGGATCGAGGTTGTCGATATTGGCTGACTCACAGATGAAATTGTTTTCCATCATTAGCAGGCTGTAAATGGCTTCCTGCACACCGGCGGCGCCCAGGGAATGGCCCGACAGCGATTTGGTGGAGTTGATGGCGGGAATGTTGTCGCCAAACATTTCGCGCACGGCCTTGATCTCGGTGACATCGCCCACCGGCGTGCTGGTGCCGTGGGCATTGATGTAGTCGATCTTCGGGTTGCGCATGGTGGCCATGGCCATCTGCATGCAGCGCACAGCGCCTTCACCGGACGGGGCGACCATGTCGTAGCCGTCAGAGGTGGCGCCATAGCCCGTTATCTCGGCGTAGATCTTGGCGCCGCGGGCTTTGGCATGTTCCAGTTCTTCCACGACCAGAACGCCACCACCGCCAGCAATCACGAAACCGTCGCGGTCCGCATCGTAGGCACGGGAGGCTTTGCCGGGAGTGTCGTTGTACTTGGTGGACAGCGCGCCCATGGCATCGAACATGCAGCTCAGGGACCAGTGCTCGGCCTCGCCGCCACCGGCAAACAAAATGTCCTGCTTGCCGAGCTGGATCAGCTCCACGGCGTTGCCGATACAGTGTGCCGAAGTGGAACAGGCAGAGGATATGGAATAGTTGACGCCCTTGATCCGGAACGGGGTCGCCAGGCAGGCAGATACGGTACTGCCCATGGTGCGGGTGACGCGGTAAGGGCCGACCCGCTTGAGGCCTTTTTCGCGCAGGATATCGGCGCTTTCGACCATGTCTTGCGTGGAGGAGCCGCCGGCGCCCATGATGATGCCGGTGCGGATATTGGAGACATCGGATTCTTCCAGGCCGGCGTCAAGAATGGCCTGCTGCATGGAGAGGTAACCAAAGGCCGCGGCATCGCCCATGAAGCGCAGGGTCTTGCGATCAATCAGTTCCTCGAGATTGACGTCCACAGCGCCGGCGACATGACTGCGCATGCCCATTTCCTGGTAATCCGGGCGTAAGGTGATCCCGCTGCGGGCCTGCTGCAGGGATTCCAGTACTGTTGCTTTATCCAGTCCCAGGCAGGATGTGATACCCACGCCTGTCACGACAGCTCGTCGCATTGTTGTTGCCCCCTCGTTACTTCTAGTGACTTCCTAGTGACTTACGATACGTCCTAGTCGTTGGCTGTGCTGGACCCAACTGTGTCGGGAGAGACCGGCAATCCGGGGTATCAAGCGTTGTTACCTGGCAGGCTCAAGACTGCTGATGACGCCATTGCGATACTCTGGCCGTTTGTTGGTGTGTCTACCAGTCTGTTTTTTCAGTCTGCTCTTTTCAGACGGCTTTTTCAGTCGGCTTATTCGCCCAGCTTGTCATCCGGCTTGAAAAGCCCGACTTTCAGGCTTTTCGCAGTATAAATGACCTTGCCATCGACCGAAACCTTGCCATCGGCGATGCCCATGATCAGCTTGCGCTCGATCAAGCGCTTGATATCCAGTTCATACACCACCTTGGTGGCGTCAGGCAGAATTTCGCCGGTAAATTTCACTTCGCCGCAGCCCAGCGCACGGCCCTTGCCGGGATTGCCGCGCCAGCCCAGGTAAAAACCCACCAGCTGCCACATGGCATCCAGGCCGAGGCAGCCGGGCATGACCGGGTCGCCGCGGAAATGGCATTCAAAGAACCACAAGTCCGGATTGATATCGAGCTCGGCCCGAATCAGGCCTTTGCCTTCGGAGCCGCCGTCCGCGTTGATCTCGACGATGCGGTCTACCATGAGCATGTTGCCGATGGGCAGTTTGGC
>Ga0181577_10002807_pt1 | contig 13536 bp, 12 predicted proteins | sample 101ome_21_FD_132468 | JGI IMG/M metagenome (GOLD analysis project Ga0181577, IMG submission 132468) | Coastal salt marsh microbial communities from the Groves Creek Marsh, Skidaway Island, Georgia - 101413BT metaG (megahit assembly) | ecosystem: Environmental > Aquatic > Marine > Intertidal...
GCGGCCGCAAGGGCATCAAAGACCTTCTGAATAGCCTGCGACTCACCGTCAGCAACCAGTGACTCGGCCTTAGCATCTGCCTCGGCCTTCAGGATGGTTGCCTTGGCCGCACCCTCGGCACGCAGAATTTCAGCCTGCTTGTTTCCCTCGGCAGTGAGGATGTCGGACTGCTTGGTTCCTTCGGCAAGCAAGATCGCAGCGCGCTTGTCACGCTCTGCCTTCATCTGTTTTTCCATTGACTCGCGCACCGACTCTGGTGGGACGATGTCTCGAATCTCAACTCGGTTGACCCTGACGCCCCACTTGCCCGTGGCCTCATCCAAAACTGTTCTAAGGGCGCCATTAATCTCATCGCGCGAGGTCAGGGCGTCTTCAAGATCCAGGCTTCCGACCTTGTTACGCAGCGTTGTTACGGTTAGCTGTTCAATACCGAGCACAAAGTTAGCGATCTCGTAGGTGGCGGCCTTGGGGTCGGTCACCTGGAAGTAAATAACAGTGTCGATTTCGATAACCAGATTGTCCTCGGTAATTACCGACTGGGGTGGAAAGTCCACCACCTGCTCACGGAGGTCTACCGTTCTGCGCACCACATCGATGAATGGGAACACAAGATTCACACCAGCATTGATGGTCTTGTGATAGCGACCCAGTCGCTCAACAACCCCGGCAGTCGCCTGCGGGATAATGCGGATGGATCGAATCAGTAGCAGTGCAACTGCCACCAGGAATACGGCAGTGATAAGGCCACCAAAATCTAGATTCAAAAGAAAGTCCATTTCCCTACCTCACAATCAGCGTGGCGCCGTCGATTTCTTCAACAGTCACCTTCGCACCCTTCATCCGAACACCCTCGCGCACCCGCGCACTCCAGTCCTCGCCCCAAACCTTCACCAGTCCGGCGTTCTCCGAGACGTCCTCTAAAACGACTGCCTCTTTGCCAACCAGTGATGCAACATTGGTCATCTTCTCGGGGTTCTTCCCCTGCCATTTGGCGATCAACGGACGGACAAAAACCAATGCGGCGATAGCCGCGACCAGGAAGCCAAGACCCTGAACCCAAATGGCAGCATCAAAGAGTGAAAGGACCAGTGGAACGAGCGCAGCAGCAGCGAGCGCCGCAAAGTAGAGGCCATAGGTCATCAGTTCGATTACAACCAAAGCTGCTACGACTACCAGCCAAACCAGAGTCATCTTTGCCCCCTCACGAGCTAGATATAGCCTAAGCGCCCAGGCAGACATTACAAACCCAAGATCCAGCTTGCAGGCGTATTCTCGTAATGAGGCCAAGTTTTGGTTTCAGTAGATAGGTGGGACATGAAGGTTCAAGGAAAAGTAGTTGTAGTCACCGGCGCGGGATCGGGCATGGGACGAGAAATCACTCTCGAGCTAGTTCGCCGGGGTGCAAAGGTCGCGGGTGTGGACATGCGCAAAGAAACTCTCGCTGAGACTAAAAAACTGGCTAAAGCTTTAGGGGGCACCGTAGAAACCTTCGCCCTCGACATCACCGACGCGCCAGCCGTTGCCAAGCTGCCTGCGCAGGTCGAGAAGAAGCTTGGTCCAGCTGATGCGCTGATTAACAATGCCGGCATCATTCAGAAATTTGTCAAAGTCAACGAACTGGACATTGAAGACGCCATGCGAGTGATGCGGGTGAACTTTGAAGGCCCGCTGATGCTCATCAAGGCATTTCTTCCGGGACTGCTTACTAGGCCTGAGGCACACCTATTAAATGTCTCCTCTATGGGTGCCTATGCACCCGTTCCTGGGCAGAGTGTCTACGGCGCTTCGAAGGCTGCAATAAAGCTCCTCACGGAAGGACTTCGATCTGAGCTCAAGGGAACCAGCGTAGGCACCACCCTCGTCTTTCCCGGTGCGATAGCCACCAACATCGCCCAAAATTCAGGCATGGCCATACCCGCCAACATGCAAGATGCCCCGCAACAAAAGACGACACCCGCTGATGTGGCGGCAAGAGCCATGGTGGATGCGATCGAGTCTGGTAACCCAAGAATCACGATTGGTTCCGACGCCAAGTTCATGGACCAACTGTCTAGGCTCAGCCCACTAAAGGCTGCCGACCTGATTTACAAGCAGATGGCCAACTTGCTGGGATAAAAACGGAAAAACCCCGGGGAGATTCCCCGGGGCAATCCTTTTGCCGAATTGGATTCAGGTGTTGATTACTCACCACCATAGGAGGGTCCCAATTTCTTGGAACTTGCCGGGGCTTCCGCGAAGTAACCCTGACTACGAATACAAGATTATGTTTGGCTTCTTTTTCAAGTCGTAAAACTCAGCATCCTGCTATGAAGCTGCCAGCTAACTCTCAGGAAAGGAAAAGACCCCGGGAAGCTCCCGGGGTCTAATCGCTTTGTAAGACTAGGCGGCTGGAGCCTCGACTTCAAAACCACCCATCGTGTCATTGCCATCGGCATCATGATCGTGGTCACCTCGTGGTCCGTGGCCACCGCGGTGTCCGCCATGGCCGCCCCGACCCTCTCGAGGACCCATCTCTGGAGCTTCTGCTGCAACATCAGCGCTGTAGCTCAGACTCAGTGGTGCCGAGGCAGTAGCGGTTGCGTTGCCGTCCGCATCAACCTCAATGGTGACCAAAACTGGAGCTCCACCGTCGGAAGGATAAAGACCTAGCTTGGTTGTGCCCTCCCCAAGCGGTGCGCGAAGACCTAGGTCACCGGTGAGAGTTCCGTTTTCCAGGGTCGGCTCAACCAAGGTGCCCTCATCGGCCATGGTCGGGCGGATTGAAATTCGCCTGTGAGCATCTGCCGGCAGGTCTGCTGGCGCCTCCGTGGCAGTAGCATCGAGCAGTGCAACGGTGAAGTAGGCGCCATCGTGCACTTTGCGGGCATTAGTGATGTCAGCTGGGACATCAGTGATGGTCGCGCTGAGGGTAACGTGATTGTGATCCTGGGGGGCCTGGTGCATCTCGCCGACAAAACCTTCGCTCACGGCATCACCGGACTGAGCTCCACGGTCGTGAGCCAGGGCTGGAATTGCAATTCCAAGTGCACCGGTTGCCAGTGCGGCAGTAGCCGCTAGAGCAATCTTTGACTTCTTGTTCATTTCGATCCTTTCTGGGATAGCTAGACGCTAATGAACTGAGGAGCACCCACCGGGGCAAAATCAGAGTTCTATCTGGAACCTTCCAGCCAGCTCTCAGCTAGAGAAATCTCCAGCGCTTGAGTTCCCAACCAAACCGGACAGCCAAGAGCCGCACCACAACCATCACAACTGCCGCAGCCAGAACGTCCAGGTATTCCGGGGTTTTGAGGTAGGAAAGCAGCACCACCAGCCAACCACCAGCAAATGCGATGACGGCATAGGGCTGGTGATCATGGAACGCTCTCGGCACCTCATTCACCAATACATCTCGCAGTACGCCACCAACCGTGGCGGTGATTACCCCCATAACAACGGCGACCATCGGAGTTGCTCCAGTTTGCAAAGCAATGTGGGTGCCGCCGGCAGCAAAGATGCCGAGTCCGAAGGCATCAGGAATCAGCATTGCCTTCTCAGTGAACTCAATGTGATTGGCCTTGATGAAAAACGGCAGTGCTAGGCCAACGGCAATCAGTGCCCAAAGCCAGAACTCTTGCTCCGCCCAGAAAAACGGTCGGCGATCGAGCAGCACATCTCTGAGTGTTCCACCGCCAAAGGCGGCGATGGCACCAACCATGACAACACCCACGAGGTCAAAATGCTTGCGGGCCGCTTCGATGATGCCCGATAGGGCAAAGGCAATAACGCCGAGAACTTCAAGGGTGGTTAGGAAAGCATCGAGGTTCATGATTTGACCTCCTCTTGTGCGCGAGGGGGGACTTGAACCCCCACGTCCTTGCGGACACTGGCACCTGAAGCCAGCGCGTCTGCCATTTCGCCACTCGCGCATTTCTTTGGGAAAGCAGCTAGCAGATTAGCAGAGATTCACGCCTGCAGTAAGGGGAAAGATAGACTGTCAGAACCTTTCACCAGCACAATAAGGGGCGTCCAAGTGGGCTTTTTGGAAAAGGCAGAGGAGCGCATCGAAGCGGCGGTTCATTCGCTGTTCTCGCGCTTCTCAAAAGCGGAGCTTCAGCCGGTGGAGATCACCCAGGCGATTCGCATCGCCATGGATCTGGCTGCCAAGCCTGACGCTGCGGGCACAACTGTAGTCCCGCACCGCTATCTGCTGGTGGTTCATCCAAACGACGCCCAGCGAGTCACTCCAGCTATCCTCTCGGCGATTCGCTCCGAGATTTCCCGCTACGCAGCTGGTCGCAATTTCAGGCTGGTCGGCTCACTTGATCTCAACATTTCAGTTGACGAGAAAATGCAGAAGGGCCACGTTCGCGTTGGGTCGGCGCCGGTTGACACCAGCGCCAACTGGCAGCCGGTGCTGCTGGCCGGCGGACAAAGATTTGAACTCAAGCTCGGCAGCAGCAGGGTGGGCCGGGATGAGCAGGCTGACATTGCCATTGATGACCGGGGGCTCTCTCGCTTCCACTTCGAGATTGCCTGGAACGGTGAGGTTGCGGCCGTGAGAGATTTGTATTCAACCAACGGAACTTTCCTGGATGGTGTTCGGGTGAACGAGCTGGTGCTTCATTCTGGGAGCAAAATAACTGCGGGACGAACCGAATTTGAATTCCAATTACTTGCCTTAGCCGGGGAGTCAAATGAGTGAACTAGCGCTGTTCCTGGTTCGAATCGGCTTCGTTGCCGTGCTGTGGATCTTTGTCCTCTCTCTGCTCTCGGTGATTAGAGCTGACCTCTACGGTCGTAGGGTCATCTCCAAGCTGGCAAAGCAAAGCGCACCACAGCTGGCAAAGGCCGCCAGCGGGACCGACTTGCCGATTGATGACAGCGACAGCTTTGAGCCGACCATGATTCAGATGCTCACCGGTAGGAGTGCAGGGAGCAAGATCAGCCTGGGTGATAAGCGCGAGGTAATGATCGGAAGAGCCGCGAGCTCGGACCTAGTCATCTCCGACGAGTTCGCCTCCAACATGCACGCCAAGTTGGTGCTGGTGGGAGAAGAGTGGGTGCTCCAGGATCTGAACTCCACGAACGGTACCTTCCTCGATGGCAAGAAGGTAACCACCCCGGTGACCATGACGGCTGGCGCCACCATTCGCATCGGCACAACAACCTTTGATCTGAGGTAGTGGGTGGCAATCAAATTTCTCAGCTACGCGGCCTCCGATATCGGTAAGCACCGCAGCTCTAACCAGGACTCCGGCTACTCCGGCTATCAGCTCTATTTCGTCGCGGACGGAATGGGCGGCCATGCCGGAGGTGACATCGCCTCCGCCATAACCAGTCAGCGAGTCGCGCTCTCTGACGCAAGATACGACTCCATCGACGAAGCAATCGAAACTTTCAAACGAGGAATTCTCGATGCAAACTCGATGCTCTCGGAGACCGTCAAGGAACACCCTGAACTCGAGGGCATGGGAACCACCTTCTCTGGAATGTTGGTGCAGGGCGATCAAATCATCACCGCTCACATCGGGGACTCGCGCATCTACCTAATGCGGGATGGTGAAGTGCGCCAGATCACCAACGACCACACCTTTGTGCAGCGACTCGTTGAAATGGGTCGCATCACCGAAGAAGAAGCGCTGGTGCATCCCCGTCGCAGCGTTCTGATGCGAGTGTTGGGCGACTTCCAAGACGACCCAGAAATTGACCTGGCTCTGTATGAGGCAAAGGTTGGCGACCGTTGGATGCTCTGTAGCGACGGCCTCTCCGGAGTCGTTCCACCGGATGTCATGGAGCGCATTCTCACCAGCAATGTGCCAACCGAAGAGGCAGCTGAGCTGCTAGTTGGTGAGGCGCTTGAATTCGGTGCTCCGGACAATGTTACGGTCGTCATGCTCGATGTGGTTCGGCCGGCTGTTCAATCAGATTTAGAACCCGGGGCAAGATTTGTCGGATCGGCAGCCAATGAGGTTGTAATCGAGGACAGGCGCGGCGGCAAGATTCTGCAGCTACTGAACCCGAAGAGTCTGTTCGAGCTGCTGCAGGTTCCCGAGGACCCAGCCGAATACCAGCCCGAGTCGGAAGAGTTGCTGGAAAAGATTCTGGCCGAGACCAAGCGCAAGCTTCGTTGGCGCAACGCCAGAACGATCGTTGCCTGGCTGCTCATTGCCGGTGGAATTCTCGGCGGCCTCTACCTCGGATACCTATATACCCAGACCCGCTTCTACGTCGCCGAATACAACGGCCAGGTCACGATCTTCCAGGGCATTCGCGAACAGCTCGGCCCACTCAAGTTCTCGCAACCTTATCAGGTGAGCAACATCTCGACTGAAGATCTGTCACCGTTCCAGCAGGAGTTGCTGCAGCGATCAATATCGGCGGAGTCGCTCGATGATGCACTCCGCATCCTGACCCAGCTGGAGGCGAGCCTGGATGAGTAATCTCAGCCTCACCAGCGCGATACCCAACCTAATCAAAGCCGTTCCTCGCTCGCGCAACTTTGAGGCGGTGCTGATCTTCTGGGTTTCCGGAATTCACGCATTTGCGCTAGCTCAAATTCAGTTATCTGTGCTGCAGGTGATGACCTGGGAGATGCTGCTCTACTGGGCACCGCCAACCTTGGCCGCGATGATTGTGCACTGGGTGCTGCGGCGCTATGCAATCAAGGCAGATGGGTTGATGTTGCCGCTCGCCTTCTTGCTGAATGGCCTTGGCATTGCAATGATTTACCGCCTCGACCTGGCAGAGCTAGCCAATGGCGGTAATGATGTTTTTGCCATGCGCCAGGTGTGGCTGAGCTGCTTTGCGATGCTGATTGCGGCAATTGTGATCAGGCTCGTGCCAAACCACCTCAGCTTGCGAAGGTTCCCGTTCGTGGCCGGGCTGGCCGCCGTTGTCTTACTCCTGCTCCCGGCAGCTCCGGTCATTGGTCGCACGGTAAATGGCGCAACCCTTTGGGTTGGCACCGGAGAGCTGAGCTTTCAACCAGGCGAGATTGCCAAGATACTGCTCGCCATCTTCTTCGCCGGGTATCTGGTTTCCAGACAGGGCTCGCTGGCTGAAATCGGCTCTCGTGTTCTGGGCGTCCGGGTGCCAAGGGCAAAGGACCTGGGTCCGATCTTGCTCTTCTGGGTCGCGAGCCTTGGTGTGTTGGTTGTGCAGCGAGATCTCGGAACCTCGATTCTTTACTTTGGTCTGTTCCTGGTGATGATCTACACCGCCACCGGCAGAGGCTTCTATGTTGGGACTGGACTGGTGATGATGGTGACCGGTGCCTTGGTTGCCTCCAGGTTCTTTGGATATGTCGAATCTCGCTTTGACTCCTGGCTAGATCCATTCAATTCGGCCAACTACAACGCTGCCGGCGGTAGCTATCAGCTGGTTCAGGGTCTGTTTGGCATGGCAAATGGTGATGTCATCGGCACCGGCCTCGGCGGCGGATTCCCACAGCTGATTCCGCTTGCGGAATCAGACTTCATCTTCGCTGCCCTGGGCGAAGAGCTCGGCCTTGCCGGCGTCTTCGTGATATTGGCCATATATCTATTGCTGGTTTACCGAGGTCTGCGAATTTCCAACAGCCACCCCGATGATTTCTCCAAGCTCTTGGCCATGGGGCTCTCATTCGTAATCGGCCTGCAGGTGTTCGTGGTTGCCGGCGGGGTAATGGGACTATTGCCGCTCACCGGCCTGACCACACCATTTTTGGCGGCTGGTGGATCTTCTCTGCTCGCCAACTGGTCGATCATCGCGCTGCTGCTGATTATCAGCGACTCGTCGCTTAGGAGCAACCGATGAACCGGCAGGTGAGGCGAGTTGGTGTGGTGCTAGCACTGATGTTTGTCGCGCTCTTTGCCATGGCCTCGTCCATTCAGGTATTGCGCTCTGGTGAGCTTTATGCCGATTCCAGGAACGTGCGTGCCTCTTACGAGACCTACAAGGTGCAGCGCGGTGTGATTCTGGTCAGTGGCACTCCAATTGTGAATTCTGCGGCCGTTAACGATGACTATCGCTTCCTGCGCGAGTACGAGAGCGTCATTTACTCGCCGCTAACCGGCTATTTCAGCATCTTTTCTGGGTCAACCGGAATTGAACGCGCGATGAATACCTACCTCTCCGGACAATCCTCGGCCCAGTTCTTTGAGCAGATAAACGCGCTACTGGATGGAACTCCGGTCACTGGAGCGGCAGTAGAGCTAACCATTAATCCCGATATTCAGCGCGCCGCTTGGGATGCACTTGGCAATCGCAAGGGTGCAGTGGTGGCAATCGAGCCAAGCACCGGACGCATTCTGGCAATGGTTTCTAAACCGACGTTCGATGCGAACCTGCTGGCGGGTCACAGCTACGGCGAGGTCATTGACGCCTACCAGAACTACGCAGAAGATCCCGATTCACCACTTGTGAACCGTGCCATCGGAGGCGATCTCTACCACCCCGGCTCTGTTTTCAAACTCGTAGTAGCGGCTGCCGCTCTGGAATCCGGACTCTTCAGCGCTTCCAGTGAGTTTGAAAACCTCGAGGTGTATCGCCTGCCTGGCACCCAGAGCTACGTGCAGAACGCATCGCGAACCACCTGCGGCACCGGCGAGACGGTCACCTTGGAAACCGCACTGGCCCGCAGCTGCAACATTCCATTTGCAATGTTGGCGGTCGAACTCGGTGAGGATCGAATCCGCGCCCAAGCCGAGCTCATGGGATTTGGCAGGGACCTGGAAATTCCGCTTTCAGTGACGCCAAGCATCTATCCGGCTGAGCTCAGCCTCGCCGAGGTTGGCCTGACCGGCTTCGGCCAGTTTGATGTTCGTGTCTCACCCTTGCAGATGGCCATGGTCACCTCCGCCATCGCCAATCAGGGCGTGATAATGAAACCCCAGCTGATCTCCTCAGTGGTGGCAAGCAACCTAAACGTGCTTTCGCAGCCTGCACCGATTGTGCTGTCTTCTCCAATATCACGCGAGACTGCCGGCTACCTAACCCGCATGATGGTGGATTCTGTTGAGCTGGGTATCGCTGGAAGAGCAGGTATTTCTCAGGTTGCCGTTGCGGGGAAAACTGGCACCGCCGAGAACGGACCGGCAGACCCATACACCCTCTGGTTCACTGGCTTTGCGCCAGCGGAGGCGCCGCAAATTGTGGTGAGCGTGGTGGTTGAGGATGGCGGCGGGATTGGCCAGAACGGCACCGGCAACCAAATTGCCGCGCCAATTGCCAAGGCAGTTCTAGAGGCGGCCCTGAAATGAAGCCGGCAGTTGGACAGCTCTATGGTGATAGGTATCGCCTGCAACTTCGCATAGCAATCGGTGGCATGGGCGAGGTTTGGCAAGCCGAAGATGAACTGATTTTGCGTCAGGTGGCAATCAAGATTTTGAAGGAGGAGTACCTCTCCGACCCGAACTTCTTGGAACGCTTCCGCACCGAGGCAAAGAGTGCGGCACTAGTGGAGCATGAGGGAATCGCCAATGTTTACGACTATGGCGAGGATTCAAACTCCGCGTTTTTGGTAATGGAACTGGTGCCTGGTGAGTCGCTGTCGCGACTGTTAGAGCGCGATAAGAAGTTGGATGAGGCCAAGGTCTTGGACATCATCGCGCAAACTTCTAGGGCACTCGGCGCTGCCCACGCCCGGGGGCTCGTGCACCGAGACATCAAGCCTGGAAACTTGCTGATTACTCCCGATGGCAAGGTGAAGATTACTGACTTTGGTATTGCACGGGTTGGCGATCAAGTGCCATTGACCAAGACCGGCCAAGTCATGGGCACAGTGCAATACCTGGCTCCAGAGCAGGCAACCGGCAAGCCCTCCACTCCGGCTACTGACCTTTATTCACTGGGCGTGGTCGCCTACGAGGCGCTCAGCGGAAAGCGGCCATTCACTGGTGAGAACCAGATGGCAATAGCCATGGCCCACATCAACGAGATGCCGCCGGCACTGCCGGATTCAATTGACCCACGGGTGCAGAATCTCGTTCTCAGTTGCCTTGCCAAGAAGCCAAATCAGCGTCCGGAGTCGGCCAACTCACTGGCAATTCGGGCCGAGGCGCTGTTGCGTGAGAAGCGTGGGGCGCCGCCTCCCAAGGTGGCACCGCCAAGTGCTGATCCAGTGACAGAGGTGCTGACAACAGACACGGCGCCGCTTCCCAGAGCCCCGATTGTCTGGCCGTGGCTTGCCACAGTTGGCCTCTTGGGCCTCACGGCGATAGTTGTGATGGTGGCCATCTGGTCTGAACCAAACATTCCAGAATCTCCGACGCCAACCCCAACTCCTAGCAGCAGCCAAACGCAGGAGCCTGAGCCAACGGCAGAGCCCGAGCCAGAACCCACCGCAACTGAGGAGCCGCGCAATATTTTGATTCTGCGGTCAAACATCGTCGGTGAGAATCTCTCTGAAGTCACCGCAAAACTTACCGAGCAGGGCTTTGTGGTGAATGCAATCCCGGGAGAGCTCATTCCGGGGGACGACCCCAGAGTTCGCACGGTTTATGCAGTTTCTCCTACGGGATCCATAACGCAGGGCAGCACCATTGACGTTACCTATTACGTCGGTGACTTCACCGAGATTCCAGTCGAGATACCTTCCGATGAGCCAACCGATCCGGCGGTGGATCCGAGTGCCACACCTGATCCGAATGCAACCCCTGACCCGAACGCACCCACCGATCCGGCAGTCACCGATAGCCCGACGCCGACGCCAACCGAGTCCACCACTTCGGGGTAAAGGTAATCAGACTGTAACCGAGTCGTGTACGAAGCCGAACAACTGAAAAACTAGAATTTGACCCAGTAGAAAGAGCAGTGTTGAACGAAAACGAAAGACTGATCGCCGGGCGCTACCGCATCGGTCAACTCGTCGGCCGCGGGGGTATGGCCGAGGTTTATGAGGGGTATGACACCCGACTTGGTCGCACCGTCGCCATCAAACTGCTCAAGTCAGATCTGGCAAATGATTCCAGCTTCGAGGCAAAGTTTCGCCAGGAGGCCCAGGCCTCCGCTCGCATGGCGCACCCGAGCATCGTGCGAATCTACGATGCTGGCGAAGAGGAATCGACCGATGCCAACGGCAATGCAGTCAAGACTCCATTCATTGTCATGGAGCTGGTTCGCGGCAGGCTGCTGCGCGAACTAACCCAAGAGGGGGCAGTGGAGGTCTCCCGCGCCGTCAAATTTATTAGCGGAATCCTGTCCGCGCTCGAAGTTTCGCACCGAGCAGGTGTGATTCATCGCGACATCAAGCCGGCGAATGTCATGGTTGGTGAAAACGACGCGGTCAAGGTCATGGACTTTGGCATCGCCCGGGCTGTTTCCGATAACTCAGCCACCCAGGCTGCAACCGCAGGAATCGTGGGCACTGCCCAGTACTTCTCGCCGGAGCAAGCTAGGGGCGACGCGGTAGACGCTAGAACCGACCTGTATTCGACCGGTGTGATTCTTTACGAACTGCTAGCCGGACGGCCGCCGTTCAAGGGTGAGAGTGCTGTCTCAGTTGCCTATCAACATGTCAGTGAAGCCGCCCAGCCACCTAGCCAATTCAATCCTGCAGTCACACCAGAAATGGATGCCGTTGTGCTGCGCGCGATGGCCAAGGATCGTGATGAGCGATTCCAAACCGCAGAAGAGTTCCGAGAAAACCTGCAGGCGGCCCTTGCCGGAACTCCGATGACCATGGAACAGCCAAAGCCGGTCACCGAAATGAAGCCGGTCGACATCGATAAGACCGAGGTCATGAGAGAGGTAGAGGCACTGCCGACCTCATTGCTTGAGGGTTTTGAGACCGCGCCAAGCACCAAGATCAGGACCGTGAATAACAAGGTTGGAGCCGGAGTCCTCTGGGGTCTTGGCACCGGTGTGATCGTGATTCTGATCGGAATGCTGTTCTGGATCATGAACCTCAGCAGCAGCCCGAGCACGGAGCCAACTAGCTCTGGTATTCAGGTTGCGAACGTTGTTGGTTCACTCTATGACGATGCTCAGAGCACTCTTGGAGGACTCGACCTAGTGGTCCTGCGCGTCTATGAGAAAAGCGACACCGTTCCAGAGGGTGTTGTAATCCGCCAAGAGCCAGAGGCTGGCACCGAGGTGCTGGCAAATACCCCAATCACGCTTTACGTGTCATCCGGTGCCACCGAGGTGTTGGTGCCAAACGTGGTTGGTGCGGCGGAAGCCGATGCGGTCGCCTTGATTGAGGCTCAAGGATTAACAATTGGAACGATAGAGGTCGTTGGCTCGCCTACCGTGCCAGAGGGCTACGTGATTGCCTCTGATCCAGTGACCAACTCCAGGCTCCCGCTGGGTAGCGTTATCAACCTGATTCTCTCCGACGGAACGGTTCAGGTCCCAGACGTGCGCCTCCTGGCAGTACTGGATGCTCGCGGAATCCTAACCGACCCCCAGATTGGCTACACGGTCTCAGTCGAGGTTTTGGATGCAGATCTCTGCACCGGAACACCGGGGAACGTTGTTATCGAGCAGTCGATTCTCCCGGGTGAGGCTCCGCAGCGGCAAAACATGATTCTTTATGTGGAGTGTGTTGGAGGTGCCGACCCAGCTCCAGCGCCAGATCCAATAACCAGCCCTGACCCGTCCGCGACCCCGACGGTAGATCCGGGAGCTTAGCTAGAAATCCTTGGGCTCAGCTGTTGCGCCTTCTCGCGAGCACCGGCTAAGCCGAGGGATTCAAGCCAATTTGCCAGCATCATGTAGCCACCCTCTGTCATTACCGACTCCGGGTGGAACTGCACGCCGAAAATAGGCTTTGACTTGTGTTGCAGGCTCATGATGACCCCGCTCTCGGTCTCGCCCGTGATCTGTAAGTCCTCAGGCACAGTGTCGCGAACGACCGCCAGCGAGTGATAACGGGTGGCAGTGAATCCCTGGGGCAGACCCTCAAAGATTGGGCTGCCGCTGTGGTTTACCCTCGAGGTCTTGCCGTGCATCAACTCTGGCGCACTCATCACGGTCGCACCCATCGCCTCGGCAATCGACTGGTGCCCAAGACAAACACCAAACACTGGATAGTCAGTCTCCAGCGCATACTTCACGGTTGGCACCGACAGCCCCGCCTGGGAGGGATTGCCCGGACCGGGCGAGATTAGAACTGCATCAAATTTCTGCAGCAGCTGTGGCAGTTCGGCCTCCGATACCGCATCGTTTCTAATCACCTCGGTTTCTGCACCAAGCTGACGCAAATAGCCATTGAGGGTGTAGACGAACGAGTCGTAGTTATCAAGCACCAAAATCTTTACCATGGTGCGATTAGCCTATTCGCTTCTCGGAACTTAGCTATAAGTAATAAACTTCTAGCCATGTCTGAATCAAGATCTGACAACAAGAAGAAGAGCTCCAAGCCGATCAAGCCTCAAATCGTCGGCGAAGAGGATGAGAACCCACGCTGGTACAAGGCGACCATGTTCGGCTTCATGCTGGCTGGTCTGATTTGGATTTTGACCTTCTACATTTCCTCTGCCCGCTATCCCCTTGGTGTTGCGACACCGATTGACCTCGGCTACTGGAACTTCCTGGTTGGTTTTGCAATTGCCATGATTGGCTTCTCCATGACTACGC
>Ga0181577_10002813_pt1 | contig 13523 bp, 16 predicted proteins | sample 101ome_21_FD_132468 | JGI IMG/M metagenome (GOLD analysis project Ga0181577, IMG submission 132468) | Coastal salt marsh microbial communities from the Groves Creek Marsh, Skidaway Island, Georgia - 101413BT metaG (megahit assembly) | ecosystem: Environmental > Aquatic > Marine > Intertidal...
ACTGAAAGATATTCTCTTTATAAGCGTAGAAAAGAATCTCAATTGGAAACTTTACAGAATGAATTGATGATATTGAAATCTAAAAGAGATTTCATTAATCTTGTAATTGATGATAAGATTATCATTCATAGGAAAAAGAGAATGGAAATTATTACTCAACTATTGAATACAAACTTAGAACAGGTATTGAAAGGGAAAGTTGTTACCAAAAAAGTAAATAATATTGATACAAATAATTATGATTATCTAATTAAGATGTCAATTTATCTTTTCACAGAAGAAGAAATAGATAAATTGAATAATCAGATTCAAGAATTAGAGGAACAATATTCTGAATTGAATAAGAAAACTATTGAACAGATATGGGATGAAGAATGTAAAATACTACTAAAATCGATTCGATAAAACTCTTCAACTTATTATCTAACTAATAATATAAATGTCATTTTATAACTGGACAACTGATAATCGAGATTTAGATGAAAACAAAGGTATTGATATTGATAATAATCAGTATGATTCTAATTATAATTTTTTACGGAGCGGCGAAACAGCCCAAGATGATACAAGGTTTGGAGATTATGAAGTTTATAAAAATCCAATGGTTTCGGGTATGACTCCACAAATTTCAAAATTGGGTTCTTCTTTGTCTGATTATGGTCATTATGATGATGGCGGTGAGAAAGTATTTTTTATGAAATCTTATCTAGCGGGCGATGAAAAAGATAGTATGGGAAATATATTAGAGGATATCAATAATGGTAGAGTGAATGATATTACAGAAACGAGAATATCTCAAGATATGAAAGATGAATCTGATGTAGTTATTTCACAAGATAATAATGATACATCTGTCAAGGGATTATTGGAAAAAACAGCTTTAAGCGATATGTATTTTTCAGATGTAAATATGAATGTTCTTCAGGATACAATTCGCTATAAAGTTAATAAAGAAACAGAATCTGTAATTGACAGACAATCTAATAATGAATTATATGTAGTTATGCGTTCAATGCTTTTACAGTATGGAAATTTCAGAGTTGCCATGGTTGATGTTGTTGAAGAAATTAAAAGATTAAATCAAAAAGTGATTGATTATTGTGTTCAAAATATATCAACACATGTAAATCAATATAATGGATATATTAAAGATTTATCTAACTTGCCCGTTCCACTCGATAGACCAGCTTATCACAATAAACAAAATTATACATATGATATATCTAATATTTTACAATAATAATATATAATTATTAATATAGTATGCCTTATGAAGAAAGACCAAAATATTCTCAAAAAGAAAAAGCTCAAATAGCCCGATTACAGAGTAAGAAAAGAAAAGCAGCTATCGAATCAAGAGGGGGGGATATTGATAAAATAAAGAGGGATGCTCTTGAAAGGGCTAAGGCTGCTCTAGAGAGAAAACGAAGTGAGAGTGAAGGTGAAGATCCTGCTCTCAAGGTCATGGAGGATCTGTTGCAGAGGGAAATTGCAGCAGCGGACGAAGATAAGCAGATGACTCTTGGGGCGAATGAGGCGGGTTCTCAAGATAATGCTCCGCCTGATACGGACAGCGCGGAAATTCCAAATGAAGAGTTACATAAAGTGGTAACCGATGCTATGCGTTCGGATAGGGAATCGCGTGCCATTGAAGCCCGAGAGAGAGCCCGAGAGAGAGTCCGAGAGAGAGCCCGAGAGAGAGCTCAGCAGAAAAGAAATATGGGAGAAGGACAAAAAATATCATCACCTAGTATCTATGATTTTGATGATGTGATGACTCCAGAGAATGATTCTACATCTCTTACAAAAGATACGGATAAGGGTGAAGTAGAAAATCCACAACCCGATAATTCCCAATCCGATAATCCACAACAAACTGTGCATATAGGGCCTTCAATATATGATAGTGCTGAAGATGATGAGATGACTCTAGAGGTTGTTCCTACATCTCCTATGAAAGATACGAAATATGATAGTGAGAATGAAGGTGAAAATGGGGCGACAAGGACTGAATTTGAGGAGCTGCTGCGGAGACGGTTTGCTGCGACCTTAGCCCCGCCGGAACCGGGAAAAAATAAAATTTCATCAGCTTTTGACAATGCGAAAGTAGCGGTGAAAAAATCATTGAAATCTTTGAGAGGTAAAGTTAGTGGTAAAGTTAGTGGTATGATTGATGATGGAGTATCTAAATATCACAAAATGACAAATAGAGGGAATTATCTGTCTCCTGAAGAAAATACTTATGGTAAATATTCAGACGCGATGGACAGGGATTCTGAGGCTATGGAAGAAGAGGTGGATCCAGGGAAAATCAGGCCCCATGAAGGGGTCTTGGAAAGAATATTAAGAAGGGGAGGCGGTGGTAAAAAAACTAAGAAACCTAAAAGAACACAAAGATACAAAAAATCCAAGAGAACACAAAGATACAAGAAACCTAAGAAAACAAAGAGTAAGAAAGCTAAAAAATCTAAGAAAAAGAATCGTAAAATGAAATCAAAAAGGAATTGACTTATTTTTCATAATTATAATATTACATATAATATATAATATTATGAATGAACCGTTCAAAGCAGAAGATTTTCAACAAAATGTTGGACCTAACATTTATCATGTTTTTACCGAAGAATTGGGGAATGATGGACAATACCAATTTTCTCCTCGTGCTGCGGCGGCCAAGGCAGCGGCAGTCGCGAAGTTCGGCGAGCTTGATGATACATTGGGATTGTCTCCTCGTGCTGCGGCGGCCAAGGCAGCGGCAGTCGCGAAGTTCGGCGAGCTTGATAAAAAATACCGGGTGTCCGAGCGTGCTGCGGCGGCCAAGGAAATGATTTCTTCAAATGAACCAACCCCAGATGAACTAATTAGAGATATAAAAAATAAACTTAAAATAATACCTACAATCTTATCGACAATACTGGATTGTATTAAAAATGGCACAACATTTCTAGATATAATACAGAAGTATGCTAGTGATGGACAAAAAACTCTAAATAATGAATCACTTTTCAAACATAATTATGATTATTTATTATTATTTATAATAATTTTATGGAATTTGAGAGAAATTTATAAATTAATTTATGAAAATAATGAAGAGATTAAAGCGGCAAGATCGATAATTGATCAATCCGAGTCTTCCTCCATCTACGAGACGGAGCCCACCGACGAAGAGATGAAGGCTGCTAAAAAAGTGTTGGAACGGCGCTCACCCCATATCTTATTAGAGCTATTCTTATCTGAAGATCTATATAGTGTTATACCAAAAATTTTTAAAGAAAAAACTACTTATCATGAAAATTCCATTTTTGATATTACTACGATGGGAGATATAGATGACTTAATGAAACTAATTGATGAAGCTGATCCTCATATTTTGGATTCTTTTGAATTTTCGGAAATAAATTTTGAAATTACAGATGATTCGTCAGTGTTTGATGGACAAAATTTTCCTTGGTGGGTCGAATGGGAAAATGTGTGGATCAAATACAGAGAGGTCTTTGAGAAAAATCCTGTGGAAGCAGAGCACGAGGCGGGGGAAACAGAGGCTGCGGCTGCTGCTGGGGAATCAGAGGTGAAGATAGATGCAGATGAAAAAGGCGCTTCAATGGCCACCGCAGAAATCGAAGCCTTGCATCCCGATAACCTTCAATCAAAACTGAACAGATCAACAGATCTGGATACGACACGGAATCTCATGGCTAAGGCTAGTCGGCGGTTTAGTGGCAGGGGGGGGGGGGGAAGTGATCCGGAGGTACCTGTTCAGGATTTTGACAAGGGGGGAGAAGATGAATCAAATACGGGGAGACCCTTTATTCATAATCCTCTGCCAATTAATAAAATGGGAAATAAAATACAAGGTGCGGTTATGGGATATTTTGAAAATAAAAAGGAAAAATATGAGAACCTATATAAGGTATACAAAGGGATTGAGTCTATAATGAAACAGCTACAAGAGTTTTTGGATAATACTGAATTTAAATATCCTGAATTATGTATGGGGATATGGGGGGGCTTGGATCTTATGTCAGGTGGCAAAGAAGCAGGTCTATTTATACCACTAAAAGGTCTAATATTAAATAATTTTTCGAATAAAGATGTAAAAGAGAATGATAATAGTATTGGGAAAAGGATGAGAAGAAGTTTTTCAAAAATAGGAAGAAGTTTGGGTAAAAAAGCGGGTGGTGGTAAAAAATCTAAGAAACGAAAGAAACCTAAGAGAACACAAAGATACAAAAAACCCAAGAGAACACAAAGATACAAAAAACCTAAGAAAACACAAAGATACAAAAAATCTAAGAAAGCTAAAAAATCTAAGAAAAAATCTCGTAAAATGAAATGAAAATGAAGACATTGAATTGACTTATCAGAATTTTATAATATTATATAAAATATAATGGATGAACCGTTGACAAGTGATGAAGAACAAAAATTAAGTGATATGGGGTGGAAAAGGGGGATGGAAGGTGATAGACATTATTATTATCGTAATGATAATGAATCCGATCGAGAATGGATATCTCCTCTTAATCCTAATTTTAAGGATAGGGAGGAATTAGCAGGAATGGGTTGGGGAATGGCAGCGGGCACGGACGGGGAGATTTTTTACTATAGAATTCAAGATCCCGAAGAAACTCAATGGATAAATCCTATCTATGGGGTGGTTCAAGAGTCACTGTTGGTCGGCGGGGTGGAATGGGATAAAATACTTAGTACCGATGGTTATATATACTTTTACAACAAGGCAACTGGAGAGAGTGTGTGGTCGTTGCCGGCAGAGGCCGCCGATGCGCTGGATGAGAAGGCAGAGGTCACCGATGCGCTGGGTGATGAGGAAGCGGTCGCATCTGCGCTGGGTGAGGAGGCAGAGGTCGCCGATGCGCTGGGTGATGAGGAAGCGGAGAGGGAGGCTGCGGAGGCGGCTGCTGCCGAAGAGAAGGAGGATCCCGAGATGGTAAAACTTTATGAAAGGATTAGAATAGCCGAAGAGGAAATGGAAGAGGCTGAGGCTAAGGCTAAATTACAGGCTGAGGCTGAGGCTAAATTACAGTCTGAGGCTAAGGCTAGGGCTGAGGCTAAGGCTAAGATTTTGGATAAGATTCAGGTTAAGGTTGAATTACAGGCTGAGGCTAGGGCAGAAGCTGAGGCTAAGGCTAAGGCAGAAGGTGAGGGTGCGGTAGATGAGGAAGAGGAAGAGGGATCTATATATGATATAGAATGGCTTAGTGGTCAAGCAGCATCCACCAATGATGAAGATACGAATATCAGTGAAGATACGAATATCAATAAAGATCCGAGTACCAACTTTAGTCAATATTGGGAAAATATAAAAACTGGGGCGGATTCATTAAAAAAAAGTATTTCTACTTTTGGGGAAGACAAATTGAGTAGATTACAGAATATATTATCCAATTCGGAAACCAATTCGGAAACCAATTCGGAATCTACATCTACTGGCGGTGGTATAAAAAAGAAACCTAAAAGAACTAAGAAGCATAAGAAACCTGTGAGAACTAAGAAGCATAAGAAACCTGCAAGAACTAATAAGAATAAGAAATCTCGTACAATGAAATCTAAAAGGAGACACTAAATTTTTCAATGTTTGCATTCATAAATAATTATAATCCATGTGAATAAAATTAAAACTAAAGACCACCCAATACATAAACAAATGCCCTTGTAAAGTTTATTTAAATTATGTTCAATATCATACGGATTTTCATGTTTAATTTCGTAATTTTGGTCTTCATGATCATATTCACGAATACCCATTATTTTCTTTTAGGTTTCTTTGAAATTTGATTTTGATTAAATTAATCAAATTTTAATTCAACTAATTTAGAATGTCTTACGAATATGAAAAATATCTTACATCTTCAGATAAAGTAAAAGAAATGATAGATACTTATGGTGTAGCTATTGTTCCAAATATTCTTGATGATTCAGAAATAAAGAATATGCAAGATGGAATGTGGTCTTATTTAGAGAATCTAACTCAGAAGTTTGAAATACCGATTTCTAAAGACAATCCCAAAACATGGGTTCAGTATCAAAAATTGTATCCAAAACATTCAATGCTTCTTCAGCAATATCAAGTAGGTCATTCACAATTTGTATGGGATATTCGACAAAATCCAAAAATAGTCAATATCTTCTCTAAAATATGGGAAGAAAAACCCGAAAATCTTTTAACAAGTTTTGATGGAGCATCATTTCATTTTCCGCCGGAAGAAACAAATAGAGGTTGGTATAGACAAACATGGTATCATACAGATCAAAGTTATTTTAGACCTGATTTTGAATGTATTCAAAGTTGGGTAACTGCTTATGATGTTAATGAGGGTGATGCTACACTTGCTTTTCTTGAATCGAGCAATCAATATCATAAAGAGTTTCAGGATTTTCACAAAATAGAAGATAAAAGTGATTGGTATAAACATACAAGAGAAGAGCAATCCTTTTATGAAAAAAAAGGATGTTCTGAAAAAAGGATAAAATGTAAGGCTGGTGATATGGTTTTCTGGGATAGTAGAACAATTCACTGTGGAACCGAACCTGTTAAAACAAGAAATAATCAGAATTTGAGAAATGTAGTTTATGTTTGTATGAAGCCTCGAAAATATGCCACAGAAGCGAATCTTCGAAAAAAAAGGAAAGCATTTAATGAACTTAGAATGACAACCCATTGGCCCCATAAGCCCAAATTGTTTCCAGTGAATCCTAGAACATATGGAGGACCTCTACCAAATGTAACTCCTATTCCTGAGCCAGAACTTACAGATTTGGGTAGAAGTGTGGCGGGTTTTTGAAAATGATATAAAGGTTTGTCGTCTATAATAGACTATAAATATGGATAAAACAATTTATCTTATTCGACACGGTTATTCTCTTCATAATCAATTATTTGATGAAATTGGGGCGAAGGCGTTTGAAGATGAAAGAGTATATGATTCTCCATTAATTTTTGGAGGGCAAATGCAATCGATTGAACTGGGAAATACATGGATAAAAAAATATGATATTGATTTGGTATTAGTTTCTCCATTATCTCGAACATTAGAAACATGTATGAATATTTTCGGTGATATGGATGTAGATATAATTTGCTTAGAAAATTTAAGAGAATATCCAATTGGTCAACATACTTGTAATCAAAGGAAATCTATCAATTTTTTATCTAATAAATATCCAAAGATAAAATTTTATATTCAAGAAAATGAAGATACTCTTTGGACACCAAATCATCGAGAATCAATAGAAGAATTAAATGAAAGAATTATTGATATTAAAGATTATATTCAAAAACGCACTGAGAAAAATATAGCAATTGTTGGACATGCGTCATTTATTGGTCAATTTAAAGATAATAAAATTAATTATAGAGAAAATGGAGATGAAGAATTAAAGCATTGTCATCCATATATTATGAATTTATAGTTTCGAATGTTTCTTTCAATTTTTTTAGTTTATATTTACTATTATAATTCCTTTTAATTTCATATTTATAAATAGTCAAAATATACTTATCTTTGTATCTTAAAAAACTATTAATATCTTCAATTTTATTAATAATTTTTTCTTTTATGATATTTAATGTATCTAAATTATAGAAATGTGTTATATTCTTTTCATTGATTTTATTACTTATCCAGAGATAAATGATTTGATTGATTACTTTATTTTTTAATTTTGGGCCATCATAAATTTTAACATCACTATCAAATACAATTTTCATTCACAGTTTCTATAATTTATTATAGATTATTTGCATGGACTAAAACTTTTGCGATGCCATTGAGTTATTCCATACTTTTTTATTCCCTCCATATGATTTTTGGTTCCATATCCTTTATTTTTCATAATATCATATTTTTCTAGATCAGCATTTTCTTTACACAGATTACTTATATATTCATCTCTGTATTCTTTTGCTAAAATAGAGGCAGCTGCGATATTCAAATATTTATCATCTCCGCCTGGTATACAAATATGGGGTATTACTTCGAATGTATTCATATCTGTATAATAAGGAAAATATGAACCATCTACTAAAATTCTATCAATTGAAATATATTTTGTGATTTCGGTTACTACAGAATGCATCCCTTTCACTGTAGCTTGTAATATATTGATTTCATCGATAACTTTTTCATCTATCATTTTTACTGAATATGATATAGCATTGTTTTCGATATATTCTCTTAAAATTTCTCTTTTTTTCTTGGAACACTTTTTAGAATCTTTGATTTCATAGGGGGGCGGATTATCTGTAATATCATTCATAATGACACCGGCAACAAATACAGGACCGAATAAACAACCTCTGCCAGCCTCATCTATTCCGATTTCAATATTATCTTTAGTGTAAAATGTGTTCATTTATCTTTTAAAGCAGATACATTTTAAATAATTTAAATTTGATTTATATTGACGATTGAAGAATCAATCAATATTTCTCCACTTCCAGTCAACTGGGTGTATCTGGTATGGCTGCGAACACGCCTTTTACCGATGATGAGTTCCTGGTGGCGCTGGATGACCTGCGCTCGCCCGATATCGGCTCGAAGAAGCTGGCGATGAAGATGAAGGCGGCGCATCCCTCGCGGGAGTGCCGGGGCGCGAGGGCGGTGCGCGATGTGCTGCAGGTGATGCGAGGGCCCGATGGCGCGGCGCTGGTAGCCGCGGCGCGCGCACGCCTTTCCGAGCTGGAAGATCCCAATCAATCATATGCTCCATCTCCTGCGCCCGCTCCATCTCCTGCGCCCGCTCCATCTCCTGCCCCTGTTCCCACCAATAGTATCATAATCAAAGCTGTTTCAATGCATGATGATTTCAAGGTCCGAGATTCTACTGATAATTCTATTGAAATTCGTATTATGAATTCTCATGGTCATTATTCTGTAATACTATCTGAAACTGAAGATTTTTGGAAAGAACATTCTAAATATTTTCAGAATAACTTTGACATCTTTAAAAAAATTGTTAAACAGACACTCGTTGAAAAATCGGGAGATGTGAATTATTCTATCATAAAAGAAGATATGAAAGAAATTGTTTTGAAATTGGAGTATCATTCACTATTTTCTTTTACAATTTCGATAACACTAGAAAATGAAATGAATAAGATTATGGAACTTCAAAATGAAAATAGAATTTTGAAAGAGAAGATTCGTAAACTAGAAAAAGAAAGAGTAGTTGACTCGAAAACTCAAGGTTGGACACGAATAAGACATGCTGATGCTTGGGCTTATAATAATCCGCAATCTGTAAATAACTTTAATGAAGCAAAAAAGATATGTATTGAAAAGGGATATGGTGGATTCGTCGATTGTTCAAAATATAATTGGTATGGAATAAGAACTCAAGCTCCAGAAAGTAAAGGCGGTCCAAATTATGTTTTGAATAACCTGTGTAAAAGGGACCGTCCTATTACTGAAAAACCTTGGGGTGCTGAAAAAGATGGGAGGAAAGAATGGGATGGAGATATTATTTTGAGTCCTGGAGCTGATTTTCGTCTAATTAAACAAAAACAAGATGAGGGATTCGAAATAGTATGGGATAAAAAAGATTATGGTACTTTGGAAGAAATGGGTATTGTATACATGTTATCTTGAAGTAATTATCTAAAGAAATAAATCTATAATAAATTAAATTATGGAAACAACAAAATATCTATGGAAAAATGACGGCGATCAAAATAAACAATGCGTTGTTACTTATCTTAATGAAAAAAATGAGAAAATACAGGGTAATATAGTTACTTCAAGTGACACAGAAAATCCGTATTCAGAAACTAGCAAATATAAAAATGCTGTTTGTGTTGGTGAAGCTACGAAATTTGTATCTTTTCAGTATCCCGATACCTATCCATTTCGTTATGCATAAATTTAATATGAAATAAGATTGAAAAATGCATGAGATTTATTATCATGAGAGTTTAGATATTGCGGTTTAACTGAATGTTGAGAAGAACAACTCCCTAACTGCCATGTCTTTCCTCCATCACACGAACTGGGTGTTAAAAATAAGAAAAGAACTAATATAACTGCTGCTGCTAAAATATAGGGTGATATTTTTTTTATATTTGCTTTTAGATTCATTTATATTTAAAGTTTAGATTATATTTTTTATAAATGATAAAATTGTGTGTATTTGATTTAAGTGGTACAATTGTTGACAGATTTTCTCTCAGTCCGTATATTTCTCTTAAAAACTGTTTTAAGAAACATGGAATAAATATTAATGATTCTTTAATTTTTAAGGATATGGGTAAAAATAAATTAGATCATATTAATGAGATTTTGAATGATAAATATGTCGCAAGAAATTGGTTTCAACTACACAAAAAATATCCAGGAATTAATGAAAGTCAACAAATATATAATGATTTTAATTATTATCAAATAAATGAAGGAATGAATATGATAGATATTTTACCTGAAACGAAAAAATGTATTGATATTTTGCAAAAAAATAATATATCAACGGGTGTTACCACAGGTTTTAATAAACCAATCACAATGAATATAAGAGATAAATTGATAGATAATGATATCTTTATTGATAAATATGTATCATCGACATGTCTAGGTCTTCCAGGGAGACCTTATCCTCATATGATAAATAATATTATGAATTCTATCAGTTTAAAAGATCCTACAAAAGTTATAAAAATTGACGACACAGTAATTGGTCTGAAAGAAGGGAAAATGGCTGGTTGTATTACAATCGGTGTTGCGAAATGGTCCACCTACATGTATATGAAAGAAAAAAACGCGTCTATTAGTAAAGAAGAATATGTGGAGAAATTAAAAAATTCGAGGGAAATATTATATTCAGCTAAACCAGACTATGTTATTAATTCACTAGATGAATTGTATCCAATTATTCATCAATTAAATCAAGGATTTTCCCGTAATTTTCGTATAGGAAATATTCGTAATGCTTGATAATATTCGAATGAGATGATTTCAAAACATAGGCTGTTTTATAGTTGTTAATAAGTAAGTTTTTTCCTATGGCCCATTCGCTAATTTCAATATCATACTGATTAAAGATTCTATGACTTGCGGGTCGAACAGTATTTGGATTCAATGCAAATACAGGTCCTGGAGCTCCAACTTTATTATCATATAGTGAATGAAGTGTCTTATCCATTAGAAAACTATTAGATAGTGTATCATCTTCTCTCCACCCTCCGGGACTAATATGGGCATGATCATATCCTAGTTCAAAACCAGTTATACAGCAACGATTATCATAATATTTTTTCGTTTCGAGCTTGGTTTTTTGAAGACGATTTATTGATTTTTGTTTTTCAGATTTATCATCATCATTTTTGATAGAAATTTCTTCTGATTCATTGACAGTTGTAATTTCATTTTCTTTTTCAGTTATAGATACTTCTTCTAGTCTATCTATTTCACATTCTGATGCTGAATCATATTCGGCAATATCTGAATCATAATCATAATCTTCATTTCTTGAAAGCATATTTTTGTATTCTTCTTCAGATAGCTTTTGTATATTATCGATAGCTATGTGACCAATTGCCCCATCATTTTTAAGAACTTGTATTCTTTCCTTTTTATTTTTTGGATTTGTCATTTTTTGAAATGTTCCAAAAACCAATTTCCCTTTAGTTGTTCTAACTTTATCTCCAAAAGCGAGATTGTCCATTGATTTTAAATACTGGATTTCTAGTATCAAAATCAAATTTTTATATGGTATAAAGTAGATATGGTTGATTGTTGTGAACATACAGCCAAGGCTAAAAAGTGTACTCGTAAAAAAGATAAAAAAGTATTCACATTGCCAAGGAGATTTTCTAGAGAAACTTGTCTAAAAAAAATAGCGGGATTTACAATGAGAAGCAGTTGCGCTCCATATAAAGGATGTAAAAAAGGTGGAGGAAATAGCGTGTTTTATTTGTCCGGTGGGTGTTTTTGGCATGTTCAGAAACAATATGATAAATTAAAAGGAGTAAAAGAAACTGAAGTTGGTTATATGGGGGGTAAAAAGACCAATCCAACTTATAAAGTAGTTTCTTCTGGAACTACTAATTATGCTGAAACTGTCAAAGTCAAATATGATGAACAAACTGATTTTAGAAGATTAGTAAAATATGGCTTAAAAATCCATGATCCAACTTCGATAAATCGACAAGGATTGGATATTGGGAAACAATATCGTTCTATTTTCTATTATTCAAATAATTTAGAAAGATCTATCATTGCTCAAGAAATATCCCTGTATGAAAAAAAAGCGAAGAAACCTGTTGCAAGCCAAATTTTATCGACGAAAAATTATAAATTTCATAGAGCTGAAGAATATCATCAAAAATATTCAATGAAAAAAGAATGCACACCATTAACAGAAGATATAAATGTTTATAATAAGATATGTATTCATAATCGAAATTTAGCTGAGAAAAAGTTCACCGGTAAATATTTAGATCCAATCTATCTTAAAAAGAAAGGTAAATTTGTATGTCCTTGTTGTAAGAATAATTTATATCATACAAGAGATATGTATGATTCTGGTTCTGGATGGCCTGCGTTTAGTAACACATATGATAGATTAGGACAGAGATCCAAAAATGTTACTTATCTTCTTAAAAATAAAGAATTAAGATGTAGAAAATGTAATATTCATTTGGGACATCGGACTTTTGATGGCCCGACTAATTCAAAAATACACGATTGTATTAATTCAGCGTGTCTTCATTTTATTCCAAAAAAATTAGGTGGAGGAAAAACAAAATTTCTCTATAATCCAAATAATCCTAAGAAATCATTTGATGTGTATATTGATAAAAATCCAAAAGATACGATTTCAATTCAATATAAAACATTAACAGATGTTAAAAATACAATTAGAAAACTAGAAAAATTGTATAAATCTGGAAAATATTCTCATAAACGAATATGGCAAGTTGGAATGATAATGAAAGTGCGGTTAGAAGTCATTCAAAAAATGAAAAAAAAACAATATAAACTTTCAAAAAGATATTACGAATTCTTGAAAAAGAGAACAAAAGTAAAATCAGATAAAGGACGCAAAATGATGATATTTAAATTATAAATTTGATAGTGGAACCATATATCCTTTAAAAAAAGGAATGCACACTTGTCAATTTGGAGCTGTTAGAATAGATGATGTAAAAGTTCAAAAGAAATCTTCTAAAAAGAAAAAAAATAATAATTACTAAATTAATTTCTAATTAATAGTATAATAGATGAATAAATATATATATGGTGGCGGAAAAAAGAAGAAACAAAAACAAAAAAAGAATACTAAGAAAACTCATTATGGAACTAAAAAGAAGAAATCTATAAAAAAGAAATCTTCGCACAAAATGACCCGAATTCAAAGAAAAAGCAGAGGTAGATATGCACAAGTACACAAGAAAATGAAAACAAAACGAAATAGACAGCGTGGCGGCGGGCGCGGCACTAAGAGAAGGAAACAAGAACCACCCCGGGCCGCGGGGGACTCGGATGATGAGGGAGGGCCCGGGTGGGAGG
>Ga0181577_10002819_pt1 | contig 13511 bp, 7 predicted proteins | sample 101ome_21_FD_132468 | JGI IMG/M metagenome (GOLD analysis project Ga0181577, IMG submission 132468) | Coastal salt marsh microbial communities from the Groves Creek Marsh, Skidaway Island, Georgia - 101413BT metaG (megahit assembly) | ecosystem: Environmental > Aquatic > Marine > Intertidal zone...
AAAGAGGCTTGAAGCTTTTTCTTCTTACGCACCGATATACACCGACTCCTCGCCTCCCCAGTTGCTCGAAGATGAATTGACCAAGAATGGTGAGGTGACGCCTTCTTGGTTTCCTTTGACCGCAGAAGAGAAAGAGGCTTCTATGAAGACATTTTCTCCGTCCTACACGCCGACTTATGACGGCTCCCCTCCTCCTCCTAAGCTGGAACAAGATGTTCTTATGGAGGGTGATGTCACGCCTTCTTGGCCTCCTAAGAAAGCAGAAGAGAGAGAGGCTGAGAAGTTGCTAGATGCTGCAGGTGCGTGTTTCACGCCAACGTCGGTGTACTCGCAGACGTCTCTTCTCTGAAACGAGGAAGAAAATATTTGGGATGATGAGTAGGATACATCTTCGAAGTGTGTTGTGGGATTGGCTGTATTAATGAGTACTGACTTTATTGAATAAAGATAGTAATCATTTCGATGTGTTTGGTACTGTCCTTGGTATTTTTGATTCTGATTGATCTTGCCTTCAACACATTTTCGCTATTTGTAGGAGAAGAAGGGGGGCTGGTAAAACTTTTTGGGGATGGTGCGTTTGAGACAGCAGATCTGTGTATCAAAAAACAAAAGGAACACATCAAGACCTACTGGTATTTCATTGTTCTATACTGCTGGTGGGTGACATCGCTGGCTGGGATACCCATCCTTGTAAAGTCTCACAAAGAAGTTTATTAGGTAGACATCTCCCAACCAGAGATATACTCACCAAATGTGTATCGGTGCAGTTCCATCGCATCACCCTGAAAGTAAGACACACGCTTGTGGTAGAAAGAGGACGAATCGGGAAGAACGCCACCCTCGCCAAAGTTCTTGTGGGTTGCATACATGTACCAAGCACAGAAGTTGAAAAAGATAACAAAAAGCACAAAGAGGAAGAGTTTGCAGTACGCATGGCTGACTTTCTGGTGGTAGAAAGAAGAACCAAACTTGACGAGGGAGCTCAGAATAACATAAAGTACGAAGGCAAAGCCAGTGCCGTCCAGCATTCGCTCGCGGATGTAGGAATCGAGGAGTGGGTTAACTTGGCGTGTTCCGACGACAGCAGAGTTGGACAAATGCCAGCGCATGCAGAAGAAAATAACGAAGGCAAGAAGGAGCTGCACTAGGATGCAAAGGTTCTCGATGACGATGACAGACTTGCGGCACGAGTCTGCCTTCATGTAGTTGTTCTTACTACCAGCCATTCCAAGGAATTTGTAATTGGCCAGGGCGTCAGCAATGTTTACGATGAAGAAGAGACGGCGCACAAACACGTCAATCAATCCATATGCAAACGCAGCAAGTGCGAGCATCTGGAGGCGCGAATCAAGCTCGAAGTTGTTATACTGCACAAAAATGCCCAACAAAAGAAGGGGCAGGGTGAAGAGCTGGGCCAGCTCAAAGTTGATAAGGCTCTCAGTGTGCATCTCCATACACTGCTGTGTGTTCTGGAACTCAAAGTTGCTTGCATAGATGATTGCCATGTCACTGCTTCCGGCGAAGGAGTTGGGGTCTTTCGGTGCGCTACGCGGCATGTACGCGCCGGCCTTGAGCTTGTGTGAGGTGAAGCTTCCAGTGTCGAGCTCGGACATCTCTGTGGTATCCTCGCGTGTATTTTCCACATACCCGGTTTGTGCAGCGAGCATGGCAGTTTCGTGTCCGTCGACGTTCTCCATGAAACAGGCGCGACAGAAAAGCGAACGACGGAACCCAATCCAAGCAACCCACACAACAGCAACAATGATGTAGAAGTAGGAACCGTTGGGAAGGTGATGCATGAAGAGGGTGGTACCCGAAATGTGCTGCGAGGAAACGATAAGACGCAAAAGGATCGGGCACAGAACAGCAATCAGGACAGCAAGAAGCTTGGCAAACCCGGCATACTGGTGCGTCTGGCCCATCATGTAAGAGTTGATGACCTGGAAGACGTTCGTGAGCCACAGGGTAGAGACCGCCGCTGCCACGAGAAGGTCCGAAGAGTGCGCAGACGCCAGACTGAAAGAATGCATGTCGTTCTGGTATACGAAGAACTTGCCGACGCGCTCGATTTCGCAGGACTCTTTCATGAGCGGGCTGGCCCACTTCAGATTGGCACTGTCATCGGGATCAACAATCATGTTGTCGCGCTTGTCTGTATCGGTCGGAAGAACCTGCTTCATAATGCTGTCGGCTTTGGTGGTATCCACGTCGGAATATAGGTCTTTGATACCATCACGCTTGGTATTCTTTACTGCATTTGCGAGGTCACACATATCAGTCTTCTGCCAGTACTGCGGCTCGCAGTATACGATTCCGGTGTCGGCGTTCGGTCCATTACTTTGGCAGGTTTCCGTCACACTATAAGATGTTACCGAGTGATGATGACCGGTTTCAGGGTGCATGATCCAGTCAAGAGTGAGGTAGGAACGGGGTGGGTGTATATCAGAACCAAATGCTTCGCCGGCATGCATGCTTCGGAAAAGAGGGCTGAAGTCATTGGCTGCGTACAATAGGAACAGGAAATAGAGTACGGTGGTACTTAGAAGAGAGATGATATGCGTAATTCTTGACATTCGACGAACACTATGATGGTGACTTGCATGAGAGCTGCTATTCATAGGATGTCTCTCTGGTGGCTTGCCTTCCATCATTACAGAAGATGTGATAATCGTAAATATAAGACAGTCAGTTTTATCATGTCATACGAATGAAGCTCTCACCTAAAAGGGTAGAATAGTGATGTGTTAGTGACGGTGCTGTGAGAGAAAATGTGATAAATACTACAAGAAATCGTATAAATGCAGCCTTCTTGTACCACGACTGAACCTGCGGTTGCACGAATACAATAATAAAACCTGTGCTGCTGATATCACTGGAATGTGTACTGATCTGTAAGCATGGAAATTGTTCTAAGATGAGGTCGAGTGAGTGTGTGGAAACACAGTCGTAGTCTACTAAGACCAGGGTTTCTGCGTCTCTCTGTATGATTCTTGCACCCTGTTGCTCGATGTCCAAAACTGTTCTTATGACATCGCACACCTTTTTCGTTGATGATAGTATGCGATGGTTTATATAATATAGTGTAACCCCCCCAAAATTCATCAAAAACATGTTCTGTAATAACCATATTTATGCACCTTATTCGGGTGCTTATCAATGGCACTGAACGAGTACGATGATGCCATCCAAAAACTAAACAAGGAAGAGACCTGGCAAGAAATAAAACACCATGACGTACATATAGCACTGAGTATTGCGGGGTTCGCAGGTATCAATACGCGCGATGCTCGTGGAAATCTCCTCCCTACGCTGTGGACCAAGTACTTCGACGAGTCTGACGTGGGCTTGTTGCTGGAGCGCAATGATGTGCGCGCGCTCCTGCTAAAACAGATCGAGTCACAAATCAAGTCTCGGCGCGACCTCCTCGAAAAACTCGACGAGAACGATGTGCTTGTGAGGTGGATCATGGATTTCAGTAGTGCGTGGGAAAAGCAATATGCGCTACGAAAACACCAGCAGTATGACATATCGCAGATGATTCTGAGCATAATGCAAGAGGCTTTTCGGGCAGTGGAGCCATTTATGGAGCAATACAGTACGATACGACCATCTGAATTTCGTACAAAATTGGAAAGCGAAATCAAACAGCTACAAGACGCAGCCTTAAAAAATCCAGAAACCGAGAAGATCAAATTTCTACACGGCACAGAGGCACTTGTTCGGTTTTTCTTCCGCGAAGAGAACACCAGCAGTGATTTCTGCCACGTCGCGGGAAAGTTTCTGAAAAAACAGGAAGTCTGTAACAAAGCAGGAAGCTATTCGTCGCGCGTCCAGCGCAACGATATAACCCGCGAGGTCGATTACGCAGTTGATGGATTCTGTAGGCTTTTCACTAATGACAGTGACACTCTCCAAAAATGTACGGATGTTTTACAGGACAAAGCGCGGCTGGCCAGGCTTTTGGTCGACCATCGTGGATTTCCCAGTCAACACCAACCAACACATGAGCAGATGTAGAAGCGGACTGGGATAATTGTTTTGAATACACTTCACGTATTTATGAGCATGTAATTATGTGGAACATGGAAGGCATACAATACAACGCGCAACGAGAATCGGGGGGGCCTTCATACCTGATTTCCGCAGACCCCGGTTCGAGTGGCGGAGGCACGTACTCCGGAAATTCCCAACAACCCACTCTAGAACAATATGAATCCATTTTCGGTCCAGCTGGGCGCGACGTCAAGATTGATTCACAGCGCCACAAGCGTCACCAGCGCTGGCATCTTCCCGACGCGCTCAAGGGCCCCAACACATTTCTCACAGATCGTGTCGATGGACTTATTACCGACGCAACTAACTCGCCTTTTACCCGGAACATTCTCCCATACAAGTACATCGACAACCCCGATCAGAAGTTCAAATGGAATGTGTACTCATTTGACGAGGGCATGGCGTCCCGGGTACCTTACGAGGCTGCTGCTCGGGTGCTACCCCAGAGCAAGCGCTCGTTTGCTGGGTATATTGTACGCCAGGGTCTTGCGATTGCCATGGAACATAACTTCATGCTCTCTGCCAAGGGCCGTGAGAACTTCAAGAACCAGCTCACACAGCTTGTCGGCTCCATCCAGCTCACCAACGACCTCGATGTGCACGTCGCCCTGCTACAGGCGCCGAGCTACCAGAGGCACATGAGCGAAAAATACTACGACCAGTCCAAAACAGTGGCACAGCTGGCGCGCCAATACACGGACATCTTTGGAATCATGCAGAAGCATCCGAATGCACTCGACATCCTCATCGAGGACGCAAAGAACCACCTTCGCACGTGGGGTGCTGCGGATCCCAGTTTCCTGATGACCAATGGCAAGCTCACCGCGCAAATGACCATGAATCCCGAAAAGACCAACTACCTCACCAACGGACCCGATGGTGCCGCTCGGCTTGCACAGGGCCCGGATCTCCCCTCGTACCGCGGGCTCAGTATCATCCACTCCCGCAAGTTCAGTCTCGACACCGGCACCGCACCGCGCGACCTCCTCCGACGCAAGGTCCGCGTCGCGCAGTACCACTGGATCAAGGCTGGAGAATTGGACGGCAACGGTTCAATCGAGTTGTACGACCAGTCGCGAGACTCGATGTTCCGGCTCAGCTACAACCAGCTGCTGGAGATGGGCAAGTGTTCTGCTACAGGGGTTGGTCCGGGACCTTCTTCGGGGGGTGCTGCAGCAGGAACTTCCACGTCCAATACCTTTTCAAGTAAACCGGCCAATGATAGTGCATTTCAATTTATACCAACACTGGATGCTGAAGTCTACACATGGAATAACACTGCTGACATAACTGCATTCAAGAAAGACACTCTGATGCTAATCCTACTGCACAAATTGATTCAAATTGTAGTCAACACAAGAAACTTTAATTTCGATACAAGTGCGGCTGACGTAAGAACTATAGTAGGAGTTATCCAAGGTGTGTACGGTGGTGCGAACCAATCTTGGCATAGACTTCAAGATGATCTTCCATCGGCTGCCGATGCACAGGAGTGGAAAAATCTCATATTCAAGTACATTGCATGCCTTCAATTCGCAGCACTGCAGTTTACATATTCGTATTATACGAACATGTCAACAACTGATTATACCGCACACGCAAGTTCAGATGCATTTAACCTTCAACTGGCTGTAAACGCGGGTGGCGGTGCAGATGCAACTATTGCAACTCGTATGAGTGCCATACAAACTTTTTTGCAAAGAGTTGATTTGGATAGCATCCAAGATGCAGACATGACTACAATATCAGATTTTTCTTGGGCGAATTTTGTTCGGGATACCATTAACACGGAAGTAAGAATGGTAAGAGATACGGAAATTGCTAAAGTCCCGGGAGAAACCACACAACAATTCAACGCACGAAAACTGATGCATGCGTTGACGTATGCGTCGACGTTCGATCCAGGTTGGATTTTGACTCCTGGTTCTGCTGCCACGTCAACAGTTTCAAGTGCCACGCAATACAACATCATGATCCTGCGCCCGAACATCGAGCACGAGATGCTGTCGGTGATCATGGGCCGGGGAGGCGACCAGGAGCTCGGCTGCACGTTCTGGGGGCAGACGGAGCTCTCCTGCTATGACGACGCGCAGCACGGGATCTGGGGCATGAGCTACAAGTACCACGAGCGCGCCATGGTGCTGAATGAGAAGAACCTGATCCGCGTGTACGACGTCGCGTTCGACGGCTACAACGGAGGGATGGACCAGACGTACCTGGACTGGAACACAGGCGTAGAAGAATTTCGAATGGCAACCAACGAGCGCACACGCCCATATACCGGTCCTAGTATGATTGTGATGCTGTTGCCACATACTGCTGGCCACACTACCACCCAGCCGGTCCCCAATCCATTGCAAATTTTTGATGGTGCTGGAGCGCCCACTAATGGGCTTCCAGATGACCCAGGCGTGGGTAATAATACTTCAGAACACAACCCACTTCAATTACAAGGAAGTGCCGGAAATCCAAACCATGCTGATAAAGTGTTCAGCAGTGATATCCGAAACTATTATAGATATTATTTGGATACATTGGGATTGAACGCGGAGAACTTTGGCAGTGCCGACAAGACGCCGGGCGAGATGTGCATTGCCGGCGAGGCGTCCGGGATGCCGATGGCGTTCGAGGGCACGATGAAGATCTACGATGGTGCAGGGGCTTGCAAGAAACACGTCCAGGGCAGCGGGCACCTCGGCCCGAGCTACGTCGGCGTCGCGAGCATCCGCGAGGGCCGCGGCGTGACTTACCCCGCTGCAGCGCCCACCCTACACCACTTGATTTAGATTGCTGTAGAGTCTGTTGTATATTTACGTACTCCAATAAAGATGTAATTCCCCCAAAACCAAATACTCGAGGAACAGGTGCTGGTGAATCAGCACCCACCAAAAAAGCAGATGCACCACCAGCTGCCGGATCAGGGGGGGTTCAAATGCGCAGAAGCCGTAGAGGACGTGGAGGAGGAGGAGCTCATGCACAGCCTGGTACAACAGGTAGATCCTCGCATGGAAAGCCTACGAATGAAATGCAAAAAGTGCAAAAGGAATTGAAAGAAGTCAGACGTGAATTGAACAAATTGAGATCAGAATCTAATGGATACAAAACCTATATTGATAAAAGAAAGAAAGCAGCTACAAACGAAGCCAAACAAAAGACACTACGTAATTATAACAAGGCCAGACCCGATGAAAAACTAAAAGCAATCATTGAAAAAATGAGAAGCAAGGAAAACGGGGAGGAACTTGTCACTGAAGCAAAAAACGAGTTCAAATACCACCTCAATGCAGTATATGGACAATATATGCGAGCGGGGTTAAAGGAAACAGAAAAGAAAAAAGATTCAGACACAGAAAATCATAAAGAGTCGGTCGTTGGAACATATGACGAGAATGGGAATTATGTTGATAGTGGTCTTTTGGGTAGTCTCTGTACCTCTGTAATGAAGAGTGGTTCTATTCAAGGTGCTATGGGGAGTAATTTCAATGGTAATTTAATTGTAGGCCCGAATACAGAAAGAAAAGGGCCATATGATCCAGTGTCCAAGAGAAGGGCCGATCCTGTGAAGATTTTTTACAACCTCGTGTCTCAGATGGCTACACTTTATGCGTTTACTATGAAGGAGAAAGGGTTGATTGATTATGGCAATCTCGAGGTATTTCAGTCTTCCATGCCACAAGAAATTACCCCAGGCAATGGTGAAGAATCTGCCGAACCTGAAAAGCCGTCTGAATCAGTAGATGATGGAGCTGCTGCAGTTCCTGAAGGCGCACAAGAAGGAGAAAAAACAGAAGCAGATGGAGAGCCGGGTGGAGCAAAAGGAGAAGGACAAGGTCTAGAGAAGGAAACAGACAGCTCCATGTTCATGGGCTCGCAGCTCCGACAGATGCAGGCGCGTCTCTCTCAGCTCTAGATTTTATAGTTTGTTATTTATTTATTCATCAAATAAACCTAACTTCTCACTATAACCCCCATGCATGCCACGAGTACAAGCACAAACAGCGCGCACTCAAAGTCCGAGAGACGCTCGTACTGCACACGCGGGCGTCGGAAAGGCTTGTCAAATTCTCTCGTCGTGCGTGTCAGTGTTGTGCGCACAAGCTCCTTGAACTGATCCCAGGTTATACAGTGCATATCCGTCGGGGAACTCGAGTAGACCAGGTGGTCTGTGATACAAACCCACTCACACGATGCCGAGTTTTGCACCCATTCCCATGTCACACCTTTATCCTTGAGAGGAGGGGTGGGAACATCACAGTCTTTGCATTGGTAGTTTGAGTCGAGATATTGGTTTGGTGGACACAGAACTTGAAGTGTGGCCTGAGCAACGTGCGCATGCATCGAGCTTGCATCCACCTGGACACAAATAAACTCCCCATTCTGCTCACGTGCCTCCATGGAGTCTGGGCACTCCCACGCACAATCTTCCAGCCAGATTGCCTGTCCGGGAATGTCGTCTGAACATGGTCTACAGTCTTCACAGAACGTTCTGTCTGGTGTGAAGTGAGTACCTGGCACACAAGCATGCTTACAGTACTTGCAGGTGGGTGAGTCTATTCGCATGTCCTTCACTGTATCTGGGACGCACTGTTTTTCACACGACTGACCCACAAACATTTCGTTTCTCGGGGGATCTCCACATGATTCACACTGTACGGGCTGGTTTGCAGAACAGCTCTCAAGCAGCTTTTGACCCTCACACGAGCCGCATGGCAGACACATGGCATCAAGCTCCGAACTTCCTTCAAACCAGTATTTGTCATTATCGAGGTTACAGTCCATGGGTCTAATGGAGTGTTGAATACAATCTAATCCGCTCTGAAAATAGCCGCTATTGCATTCAAAATCACAGGATTTTTCGTTGTCGAGTGTGCCATGTGAGGTGAATACCCAGTTATCATCACGGCGAGTGGTTTCAAGACTACAGCTCAAACATATATCGCATTCAGACCTGTTCTGATGCATGCATTGTTCACATGCGAGGTAGTCTCCATTATCACATGTGGAAGAATTGCACAATATACAGTAGAACGGAGGTTGATTTCTCATAGTCCATGGCGGTTTACAATCGACGTTGCATTTAGGATCAAAAGTATAAACCGCATCTGCTGGCATGCCCGTTGGTATCTCGCATGATTTACAATAGCCGATGTGCCATTCTATAGTTTGATGAAGTTCTCTGACAATATCCCAGTTTTCATAGAATTTATCTTCGTCACCATGATAGGTATAGTTTTCAGATGACGTCTCTGCATTCGGCTCTGATTGTGTGTCGACGCTAACCCATTGAAATCCCTCTTTACACTCGTAGGTGCAATCCGCGTTGAATTCTGTTGCATCTGCAACCAGAGTGGCGTGCTCGGGTTCTGCGCGACAATCAATGGCAACTGCTGGACTGATAGACGTACATCGCTGGAATCGTTTGAAAGTATTTGCTTCCCGTGATATCAACGAAAGTAACTGAACGACCTCAAAGGTGTCGCATGCAATACATGGTGCTACCGACCCTACTTGCTCACGGTGAAAGTCGGGGTTACATTTCGTAACACACTCATGGTCCGCTACATAATCTTCGTTGTCTATGTAAGTTCCGTGTTTTAGGGTTTCGCATGCAACACATCGCAGATCATGAAAAGTGGAGCATTCATCTTGCTTGAAACCGGGATTGCACGAGACCGAATCTGTACATTCTTTACATGTTTCACCGTCATAGAAAAATTGCGTGCCTGTGGTATTGCTACATTTCCATCTACAAGGCTCCTCTTCACTGGGATTCCACTCGAATGAATTTTCTGGTAGATCGGAGGGAACTGGACATGGTTTACACTCCAATTCCTCACCCGCAGATGCTCGTAGTGCAGCACAGCCCTCCAAATATTCCCCGATTCCACACTGCGTTTCTTCGGAGACACATGGGTGACAAACGCCGTCGATATCCGGAAACTCAGATTCCGCGCATTCGTAGAGTGTGGCATACGGCTCGATCGAAACAAACACCCCATACATGGCATGTGGTAGAGTGCATGATGCGTCGGCATTGATTTGTAGGATATGAGGGGTAATGTGTAGTGAAGATACGGGCATTACCAGGGCACAAGAAGCATGTCCGACGTCATCCGTGAGTAGGCGACATCCTAATCGGTGCAGTTCGGGGGGTTGGGGGTCCAACTCCACAAGGGTGTCGTCCACCTGTATAAACCCTGCTGTATACGAACAATCTGTCGATGCGTCGCGAATGTTTACCCACATATGCAGACGCTCCCATGTCACACTAGACCCACGCCAGACGGATGCTAGGTCCAATAGCTCGAGGTCTGCTCTCGTCGGCACGTCGAGGAAGAGAACCATGCGTGTGTCGTTTACCGTGATGGCGGGTTCCGTGTTTAGTAGGGGTAGGAGTTGCAGGTTATCGATCGCAACTGTGCGCTGCATATCCACAGAATCTTCAACTCTACCCAGGTTCTTACTTCTGAAGTCCAGAGGTCGCGTGAAACGAGCTCTGAGTGGTGTTCGTGTCATCGTCATGTTCCGCAGAGATTCATCACCAATATGGTGTCGTATGTGTTGCCAGTTGCTGGTGAGTTCTACGGAATCTTGTGCAACGACGAGGCCCTGTGCAATCGCAGTGACGCGAAAGTGGACACTGATATCATTGTCTGCGTGTTCCTGAGCGTAACGTACTGATATCTTAGAGTTCATTGTAAACTCAAAACCAGAATAAGTGCAAGATATTCCTGGTGTGAAAGTATTTGTTTCGACTCCAAATGCAGTTCCACTTTCAAACACTTTCAAAGAGCACACTGGTGTTTTTTTGATCTCTATAATCAGTGTACTCTGCGCTTTGATCCAACTGGGAAAACTTGTTTGTCCACTAGACATTTCTAGATTGTGGTTCTCATCGTCTTCATTGAATAAGACCAACCATAGTACAAAACCAGGTGCGGGAAACGTGACATCAAAAAACCATTCAACGGTACTTGAAAACGATTCCAGGCTGCATTCGTAATATGACTGTACACTATACACAAAGTTCTGTTTGGTTTGGATATTTTCACCATTATTACTCACCTGCGAACCATACTCATCACAGAACAGAGTGGTACTTGCATTTATAGAAGTATTACTCTCTCCCAAATTGAGTATGGTACGGGCATACGTATTTTTTTGTAGGTCTAGTCTGTGAAAGCCATTCAGTACCAATGTAGTCTGAAGGGTCTGAGTTCTTGGTACTAAGACGTTTTCCCTCCATGTAGATTGTGTGAAATCAATAATACCCTTCTTGCATGCGTCAAAATTTTCATCTGATTCACTCTGTGATTCTTCATACTTTTGACATATTTGTCCATTGATGTTATATGCTACACATGATGAGTCAGCAGTACATTCTTGGGCACAATACAAGATATTCAGTCCTTCTGTTCCTTCAGTAAATTTTTCGGAAACTCGAGTGTATCCATAGGCACAAGGTTTGGTACCAGATGTAGCTTGAATAGAGCGCATCGGTATACTCTTGACAAGATAGAATAGGGTTTCATATACCTGAAAATAATTCCCCATGAGGAAACTTTGTCCGATTTGAACATAGCGCAATACGTTATTGCTGTCATACGAAACGCGATACAGTATGGAGTAGCACGGAACCCCAACAATGACAGTGTTGGAGTCTCGCCAAACAACAGAAATGCGACATTCAATATCAAAAGTGTTTAGGTTGCTCAAAATAAGTGACAGATCTGAAGTTGCAGGTATATCTTCATCGATAACGACATTATCTACCACAAACGCCATGTAGAAGTTAATGGAACTTTCGGAAAATGTCCGCACCACCGCAACCACAAAAAGGTCTGTATGGTAGTTTGAGATGGTTGTAAATCCACGCAAAATATCGTTGAATGCAAACTCGGTGAATTCGCGTATTTTCTGTTCACTTTGGAGAGCAAGGGAGACCGAAGTCTCCGTCGATACAGTAACCACACACAAGTAGGTTTGTACAGTAAATACGACAACGTTGCTTCGAATCTGCCTATACAGGACATACAATCTCGTATCATCGGCAGATATAGCGTAAACACTCTGCATATCGAGACCATAATTGAGTATTGCTTCAGTGCTTTCTTGCCCTGGTTGGTAGAGTAATAGCGACACGTGCAGTCCATGTAATGTATGGTGACTTTGAAGCATCAGTAAATCTAGGCCCACACCTTCAGACTCAACAGTCCGGAGAACTACAAAGTCCACTATTTCCTTGTTTGGTTGCGAGTGAAAGGCGTGCAGTGAATCACCCCCGATACATGAAATCGAGTACAACCCAGCCACATACATTTCACACACATTACCGCTCTGTAGCTTGATTAGAGAATCCGTCAACTCATATTGCAAGTCAGTTGTGTGTATTATATTTGCAGATTGCTCATCCTCAGCCGAGATAATCCCCAAAGTAGCCACGGAAACATCGCGATATGCCTGTGGATGTGTGTATATATACTCGTTGTCGTCAAGCAATTCCAATTCCTGTAAGTAATCAAAAAAATAGATAGAGTTATTTTCAACCCTAATGGTTTCGGGTATTGCAATCTCGTCGTCTGGAGTCGGAGGTGGTGATATCTCTGGATCGAAAACACTAATTGGGGATGTAGCAGAAGTTGTGTGGATGCTTGATTGGTATCTCCTGTCTAAAAGCAAGTTCGGATTGATGTATTCAAATATTTGAATGTCTGGTCGTTCTGCCTTGATTGGATCTTCCCCGACAGTGATTAATGTTGTCTCTGCGGTATGATATGACCACAACCACGACCGTGGCCAGGTTCTTTCGGACTCTATTTTCCTATCTCGAGGTATAAATACTCCTACTGCTGCCGACCATGTGCGCTGTAAATTGAGCTCCAGATACAAGTCACCAGAAAATGCATGTAGTTCTGGAAATGGTCTCTTCATTCGTATTGTTTTGAGATAGTGGTTTTTTTCTGGGTTTTCGGGCATTATTATTGTGTCATAGTGTATAGCGAGTGCGGAGGTGTTTGTGTAGATTCGCCTGGGTTCTACTGAATTGATTAGGACAGTATTTTGTAGTGGTAGCATAGGATATTGTACAGAGGGTTTACGTCTCCATACAGTCACTCCACCTTCAAAATCAGTATCGCCTATTGGATGACATAATTTGGTTCCAACTCCAGTATAAATATTAATTGCGTCTTCTATGTCCATGAAGTATCGAGATACTCCTGCAGGAAATACGGAGTTGTCGAGAATGTTCATTGCATTCCAGACACACTGGAATCGCGCGTCGTCTTGCATGGGGATAAATATGTTTTCGATGCTACTGAAAAACTGATGCTCGGTGTCGCCTAAAACCTCCAGAAAGTTTACATGTGCTTTCATAATTTCAATGTCTGATTGACTGGCAGGCCTGGCGGGAAATACGGGGAAACATCGTTTGTCGTGTGGGAACACACATGGAATCT
>Ga0181577_10002824_pt1 | contig 13502 bp, 15 predicted proteins | sample 101ome_21_FD_132468 | JGI IMG/M metagenome (GOLD analysis project Ga0181577, IMG submission 132468) | Coastal salt marsh microbial communities from the Groves Creek Marsh, Skidaway Island, Georgia - 101413BT metaG (megahit assembly) | ecosystem: Environmental > Aquatic > Marine > Intertidal...
AGGTGGAAGATGCGGCGCATGCTCAATTCTGTTTTTTTCCGTATCCGTGAGGGGATAGGTTAGTTTCCCTGTCCGTGCAATACCCGCGAATGCGTTTGCTGTATCCGGGCATTGCCAGACCTCTCCCCCCGGGGGACCACCTAAATGGATCGTCCCGCGGGCGGTCGGTAGGAGAGGAGAGAGCCAGTGCGTTCTGTTTGAGCGGAGCAATCAGTTATGTCCCGCGACGTCGGGAAGTAATTCCTGGAACAGTAGTTCCAGCGTGTAGATCCGGTTCAGGTGTGCGTTGTTTTTCACGCGGTGCATCCGGAAGAACCGGCGCACGAGCGGCATCCCGGTATCGATCCGCTCTGACAGATACCCTTCGTTCAGCCAGTGGGCACGGGGCGTCTGCTTGCGGATGTCAGCTAGAACGTCAGGCGCCGCAACTGCGGTGGCCGCATCAGCACCGCCAGGTCCGACAGCCGGCGTTTCAGAGGTGGCTCGGCGGCAAAGGAATTGCCGCAGTCCGACGGACACACGGTCAGCGAAGGCCTGTTGGCCCGGATAAGCTGCGCCTCGAACAGGCCCGAATTCTTGTGTTTCAACGGCACGGCCAGAGCGTCCGCCGCGACGTTGGCGTTGATGAACGGCGTCTGCGACCCGCCCAGCTTTTTGTTGACGCTGATGTTCCGGCTCATCTAGAAGCGGCAGCGGTATGACGGATACAGCGCCTCTACTGTGCCGAGAGTGAACCGGTCGGGCTCCGCGCCGACCGCATGGCGCAGCTTGCGCGCCTTGTTCGCAATGTAACCCCCCTGTTGAAGGCGTCGCCGCGCCAGGCGGGGTCGGACCCGCCGGCGGCGTCCGGCGGAACGTCCAGCCCTTGACGGTTCTCTGCAGAACGTGTCACCGCTCTGCAGCGGGACGGAATGATCGAAAACATGAATGCTGCGCATGGCCGATTTCAAACAGAATACCCGTCTATATCGCGTCCAGAGTGGCTGCGCGCAACGGGATCGTTTCCAAAGCGCTTGTGATAATCCGTACACGGATTATCATCTTTTCAAGAGACGTAGCCGGGGATAGTGCTATCATAGGATCAAAACCCGTCGATGAGGATCGAGAAATGAGCAGGGCTCTGCACGAAAAACCGGAACTGACGAACGCTCGCGCCGATTTTTACGGCCGCATGGGTGAACAGAATATGACGCCGCTGTGGGAAGTGTTGCACACACTTCTGTCAGAGGCGCCCGTGACCGAGGCTGTTCCCCACAAATGGGATTACGATCAGTGCCGGCCCTATATCATGGAATCGGCCGACATCATTTCCGCGGAAGAAGCCGAGCGCCGCGTTCTGGTTCTCGAGAACCCGGGCCTGCAGGAGAAATCCTGCATCACCGAGGCGCTGTATGCCGGGTTGCAGCTGATCATGCCGGGCGAAGTTGCGCCGGCGCACCGCCATTCGCCCTGCGCGCTGCGCTTCATCGTCGAAGGCACCGGCGCCTATACCGCGCTTAACGGCGAAAAGGCCTATATGGAAGTTGGCGATCTGATCCTTACCCCGTCCTGGGTGTGGCACGATCACGGCCATGACGGAGACGTGCCGGTCGTCTGGCTCGACGGGCTCGATATTCCGCTGGTCCGTCACCTCGGCCCAGTCTTCGCGGAACCCTATCCGGAAGCCGAATTTCCGCAGGCACGTCCAACCGGCGACAACATGGCGCGCTACGGCGGCAACATGCGTCCGTTCGGGGACAGCACGACGTCGCAGAATTCGCCGGTGTTCCACTATCCTTACGTGAAGACCCACGAAACGCTGGAAAACCTGTCCAAGTCGGGCGACATCGACCCGCGTCATGGTTTCAAGCTCGAATACATCAATCCGACAACGGGCGGTCCGGTGATGCCGACCGTCGGCACCTATATGCAGAAACTGCCCAAGGGCTTTTCCGGCGATGCCTATCAGACGACGGCGGCCTGGGTGTATCACTGCGTCGAAGGCTCCGGCAGCACGATCATCAACGGCCAGAAGATGACGTGGAAGGCCAAGGATACATTCGTCGTCCCCGCCTGGTACAAGCACGAACACCAGGCCGACGAGGATTCCTTCCTGTTCAGCTTCACCGATCAGCCGGTGCAGCAGAAACTCGGCCTGTTCCGCGAAGGCGAAGCGGCTTAAAGAAGAATCTGCGGCGGCTGTCCTTCAGCCGCCGTAGAGCTTCCTCAACAGTTCGATGAGCCGGGCGCGTTCGTCGGGGCTCAGTTCCGCGGCCACGTCGTCTTCGTGGGCGATCGCCTGCTCCTTCAGCTCCGTCAACATGCCGGCCCCGGCGTCAGTGATGCGCAGCGCATGCGACCGGCGATCGGTCGGCGACACGTGACGTTCCACCAGGCCACGGTCCTCCAGCCGGTCGATGATCTGGACCAGTGTGGACCGGTCGAACCGTAATGCGTGGGCGATGGCGCTCTGGCTGATATCCGGGTTGGCCTCGATCAGCAGCAGCGTGCCGAACTGAGGCACGGAAATGCCTTCCTGACCGACCGTTGCGCCGAAATGCTGAAACAGGGCCAGTTGCGCGCAGCGGAGATTGAACCCGATCAGGTCGGTCAGTATACCCATGTCGATGTCGTTCCCGCGCTGGCCGGTATGGGTCTTTGGGCTTTCCGAAGTCATATCGACCCTGCTTATGCGAATATGCGTTTGAAGTCGTCCGGGATTTCGCCGGCCATCAGTTTGGTGTAGTCATCCGGGTCGAACATCCCCCAAATGCGGACTTCCTTGCCCTCGACCGCCAACTCGCCGCCGTTCCAGATATTGTGCGTCACCGTGAAGCTTTTGCCGCCGAACCGGGAAACGAAGCTTTCGACCTCCAGATCGTCGGTCCACCGGCAGCGGCCGCGGAAAGACGCCTGGGCGTCGACCAGCGGCAGTCCGGCGAGACCGTACCGTTCGATGACTACGTCATAGGGATGGCCGGCCGCGTCCAGCAGCGTGTGGGTGCCGATATCGAACCAGCGGAAATAGTTCGGGTAGAATGTCTGCCCCAGCGGGTCGCAATCCGCCCACTCGGCGCGTGTCTGGTATCGGTTCGTAAACGGCAACGCGGTGCCTCCCCCTGTCTGCTTGGCGGGAAAGGCGGGAACCTATTCGGCCCCGTCCGCTAAAACAAGGTATAACCGGTTACAGGAAATAAAACGTGTCGCCGTAGACGCCCAGCGGCCAGTGGCCTGCCTGGAACAGGCGGAATTTGGCGGCGAACGGATGGGCGCCTGTTTGCCCGGCGGCAAGCGCCAGCGCCGCCTGATGCACGGCGATCGTGGCCGATCCCGCGGCGCTTTTGCCCAGCCCCGCATCGGCCAGCCCGGCCCGGGCAAGCGCGGTGGAAGCAACTCCCTGCAAGTGATCCGACGCTGCGTGTTCGATGTCGGCCAGCCGGCGCCCCACGGCCTCGCGCCCCAGAGATTGCACGGCTTCGTCCATCAGTTCGGTCGCCATGCGGTCTTCGCCATCCCACCACGCAGGCGTGAAATCCGTCCGGCGGATCATTTCGCCTGCCGCCTGCCAGCCGGCAGCGGCTGACATCTCCGTCGCGTCGATGTCGAGACCGCGCAGATAGGCCTCGGCGTCGCTGCGTTCGGCGGAATCCAGCGGCGTGGCCGCTGCCGCGAACCACGGCAGCGCGGTCAGGGATTTTTCGAACGCGGCGAGGTGTCTCAGCCGGTCGTCGGGGCCGTCAGGCAGTTTCCAGCTCCACGTCCGGCAGTTTCAGGCCGAATTTTCCCTCGATCAGGTCGCGGGTGCGGTTGATGTAATCGTCGCGCATGTCTTCGTTGGTGCGCATCTTGATGCCCCACTTGCGATAGATCTCGTTGTTGCGCGATCCCGGCCGGCCGAAAAACGCCGGCATCAGGGGGAAGACCTTGTTCACAGCTTCCTGCACGGCGTCGCCTTCGCCGGCTTCCAGCAGATCGGTGCAAAAATCCTCGCCGAACTGGGCGTGGAAGCGTTCCTCCGGCATCGTCATGCGCGCCAGGTTGCGCAGCGGGTGGAACGAACAGTGGATCAGATCCTCGACCTGGATGATTTCCGCCAGGTCGCCGATCGCCTTGATCACGCAGAACTCGATCCACGATTCCATGTTGTAGTTCATGATGCTCAGCGGTTTCTTGTCGCTGGTCTGTGGGTTCAGATCGCTGTCGGGAATGCCGATCTGCACACCCAGCTCCGCGAACCGGACGTGATGGCCGTATTCCTCCATCACGACCCGGCAGGTGAGCCATTTCGCATAGGGCGTCGGCGCCAGCGCGATGGCCGGCTCGTCGTATACCTGCGATCCGTAAAGTTCGTTGATCGCATGGCTGATGACGATCTTCTTGACGGCCGTCCGGTACTCTTCCGGTTGTTCGGCGAATTCCTCGGGGGTTTTGACTTCCGGGAAATTTTTATCCGACATCTCTACCTCCTAAACAGCGGGGTCCGTATTGAACACTTCCAGGTCGGTCTGCAGATCGGCGAAATGTGCGCGGAACTGCGTGTTGACCACCTCCGTCAGGCCGTCCAGCGACCATTCGGCATCCTCGGCGACGGCGGTTACCGCCGGCCGCGCCTGCGAAAACAGCATCGTTTCGCGTCCGCGTACGCCGAATATCTGACCGGTGACGTCCCCGGCGTCTTCCGAACACAGCCAGGCGACGAAATTCGCGACATGCGCCGGGTCGATCTTTAGCGCCCGTTCCTTGTACGCCGCCTGTTCGTCGTTCGCCGGCTGGATGATTTCGGTCACGCGGCTGCGCGCGAACGGCGCTACGGCGTTCGACGTCACACCGGTACGTGCCATGTCGAGCGCCGCAATCCGCATCAGCGACACCAGCCCGCCCTTGGCGGCGGCATAGGGCGCCTGCCCGTAATTGCCGATAAAGCCGGCGGTCGAGACGAGATTGACCAGCCGTCCCCAGCTATAGGAATCGCCGCCGCCGCGCCCGTCCCGGGCCTGTTCGCGCATGACCGGCGTCGCCGCGGCGACCAGGTAGTAGGGGCCGGACAGATTGTTGCGGATCACCGCGTCCCAGTCGTTCGCAGTGCCCTTGAACACGAACGCGTCGCGCAGGATAGCGGCGTTGTTGACCACGATGTCGATGCCGCCGAATTTCTCGACCGCAAGCCCGACCGCCTCGATCGCCGCGGCCTGAACGCCCATGTCTTCGGTATAGGCGACGGCGCTTTCGCCCAGCCCGTCGGCAAAGGCTTCCGCAACGGACGGATCGGGATCGTTGCCCGCAATGTCGACGCCGCTGTCCGCCACGATCACCGACGCGCCTTCAGCGACCAGTTTTTCGCTGATCGCCGCGCCGATCCCGCGGGCGCCGCCGGTGACGATGGCGACGCGGCCCTGAAGGGCGGGATTGTCCGTCATTCCTGTTTCTCCAGTTCGTGCTTTTCGGCCTCGGTATAGAACGCATCGGCATGGATGTCTTCCGCGCGGGCACCGAGTTTTTTAAGTATATCCGTGGCAGCTTCCACCATTGGCGGCGGTCCCGCAAGATAGACCTTGGCGCCGTCGAGATCGTCGAAATCCTCTGCGACCGCTTCATGCAGAAAGCCCGTGCGGCGGACGGTATCGCCCGCAGGCTCCGACAGCACCGGGACGAAATGCAGGTTCGGGTATTCCTGCGCCAGGGCCGTGAAACGGTCTTCGAAATACAGATCCCGTTCGTCTCGCACCCCGAAATAGAGATGAATATCCTGCGGCATGCCCGCCGCCAACGCCTGTTCGACGATCGATTTTATGGGCGCCAGGCCCGACCCGCCGGCCAGCGCGACGATGGGGCCGCGATGCGCATCGCGCAGCCAGGACGACCCGTACGGGCCTTCGACGCGGACCTCGTCGCCCGGCTGCAGCGCGTCGCCGACGAAATTGCTGACCGCGCCGTCCGGCACCCGGCGGATGTGGAATTCCAGCACCGGATCGCCGGGCGTGTTCGCCATCGAATAATCGCGCGCCGGCTGGCCGACGAAAGTCAGCGACGCGTATTGTCCCGCCGTGAACGCGAACGGCCCCCCGACGTCGATCTCCAGCCGCACGCGGCGGATATCGTGAGTGACGTCTTCGATTTCGGCGACGCGGCAGCGCATTTTACGCAGGGGATGGGCGATCACGTCGTCCTCGCCCAGCCAGGCGATTTCCGCATCCTCCCACGGCACCGCGCGGCAGGCGAGGATCAGACCGTCCGATCTTTCATCGTCCGACAGCGCGTATTCCGAATAGGGCGACATCTCCACGTCGCCCGAAATCAGCCGCGATTTGCAGGCGCCGCAATTCCCCGACCGGCAGCCATGCGGATACGGCACGCCCTGCGCCAGCGCCGCTTCCAGGATCGTCTGGCCGATCTCGACCGTGATCGGGGCGTCGTGCTGGCGGATGGTGACGGTGTAGGTCATCGGATGACGTCCACAAAAACATATCCCCTCTCCCCCGCGGGGAGAGGGCTAGGGAGAGGGGGAAGGCCTCTCAGTTAATAGTTGTTGGCGGGACAGATCACCCTCTCCCTAACCCTCCCCCTCAAGGGGGAGGGGACTAGATTTGACTATTCCCCGAAATCGTCCTTGGTGAGCAGGGAAATCATCCGGATGCCCTGTTCCCTGAAATTGTCTTCCGCGCCCTGAAGCCGGTCGACGATGGTCACCACGATCGGCACCGTGCCGTTGCCTTCGCGTTTCACCGCCTCGATCGCCTGCATGGACGAGCCGCCGGTGGTGGTGACGTCCTCGACGATCAGCGCCCTGCCGCCCTTGACCATGTTGCCTTCGACCTGTTTCTCGGTGCCGCGTTCCTTGACCTCCTTGCGGACCAGGAACCCGGGCAGGGGCCGGTCGGTGCCTGACGATGCCATGGCGACGGCGGCGACGATGGGCACGGCGCCGACCGCCATGCCGCCGACGCAGTCGAGATCTTCGCCGGCGACGGCTTCCAGGATCAGTTCCGCGGCCAGCCGCGCGCCTTCCGGGTCCATCACGGTCGGCTTCATGTCGAAATAGAATCCGCTGGACTGCCCCGACGCCAGCTTGAAATCGCCCCCCCTGGAAAACGATTTGGCCGCGATGATGTCGCGCAGTTTTTTCTTCCGGTCGTCCATCAGGCTGCTTTTCCCTGTTGTATGGCCTGCCACACCCGCAGCGGGGTGGCAGGCATGTCGATATCCTTTACGCCGTATTCCGACAGCGCGTCGACGATGGCGTTTATTGCCGCCGCGATCGAACCCACCGTGCCGGATTCGCCGCCGCCCTTCACGCCAAGCGGGTTGGTCTGGCAGGCTTCCACGAAATCCGAGGTTTCGATCATCGGCAGATCGTCCGCCCGCGGCATGCAGTAATCGAGGAACGATCCAGCCAGGATCTGGCCGTCCGCGTCATACGTCACGTCCTCCATCAGCGCCTGGCCGATGCCCTGCGCGATGCCGCCATGCACCTGGCCGCCCAGCAGCAGCGGGTTGATGACCTCGCCGGAATCGTTGACCGCCACATGACGGACCAGTTCCACGAACCCGGTGTCGGGGTCGATTTCGACCTCCGAAAAATGTGTGCCGTTGGGCCAGTTGGGTCCGGTTTCCGGCGTCCAGGTGGCTTCCGCCTCCAGCCCCAGCCCCAGCTCGCCGGGCCAGCCCATCGGCATGTAGGCCATCGGCGCCATGTCGCAGATATGGATGGATTTGTCGGTGCCGGCGACGGTCAGGTTGCCGTCGGCGAATTCGATGTCTTCCTCCGCCGCTTCCAGCACGTGCGCGGCGATCTTCTTCGCCTTCTCGATGATCTTGTCGGCCGCCAGCTTCAGCGCCGAGCCGCCGATGGTCATCGAGCGCGAGCCGTAGGTTCCGCGCCCGTAGGTGACCTTGTCGGAATCGCCCTGCACCAGGCGGATCTTCTCGAACGGCACGCCGAGCCAGCTATGGATCATCTGGGCATACACCGTCTGGTGGCCCTGGCCGTGGCTGTGCGTGCCGGCGACCACCGTCACCGCGCCGGTGTCGTCGAAGCGGATTTCCATCCGGTCGTTGAACGGCGAGGCGAAATCGATGAACGAGCACGTGCCCAGCCCGCGCAGCTTGCCGCGCGCGGCGCTTTCGGCCTTGCGGGTCTCGAAGCCGGCGATGTCGGCGACCTCCGCCGCGTGATCCGTGATGCCGGAAAAATCGCCGGAATCGTATACCGTCGGGATCAGCGTCGTGAACGGCATCCTGTCCTTGGCGATGTAGTTCCGCTGGCGGATTTCGACCGGGTCGATGCCCATCTCGTCGGCGGCAATGTCGAGCAGGCGCTCGACCACGTAGACGGCCTCGGGCCGCCCGGCGCCGCGATAAGGCCCGGTCCAGGTGGTGTTGCTGAAAACCACGCGGATACGGATATGCATGGCGTCGTATTCGTAGACGTTCTGATACACCATGGACCCGATGCACGCCGGCACCGGCGCCGAGGCCGAAAGATAGGCGCCGACGCCGTAATCCGCCTTCACTCGGATGGCGAGGATCCTGCCGCTTTCGTCCAGCGCCATTTCGCTGTCGGTCTCGGCGTCGCGGCCGTGGGTGTCGCTGACCAGCGATTCCGACCGGTCGGCGGTCCATTTCACCGGGCGGCCCAGTTCGCGCGCCGCCCAGGCGCACATCGCGTCTTCCGGGAACACGCCGTTCTTCATGCCGAACCCGCCGCCGACGTCGGGTGCGATCACCCGGAACGCCGTCGCCGGCTGATGGAAAATCTCGCCGAAGGTGGGGCGATGCTGATGCGTGCCCTGGCTCGACATGTAGATCGTCCATTCGCCGCGCGCGCTGCTGTATTCCGATAGCGCGGCGCGCGGCTCCATCGCGTTGGCCGAAATGCGGTTGTGATGCAGATCCGCCTTCACCACGTGCGCCGCCTTGGCGAAGGCGGCTTCGGTCGCCTCGGCATCGCCACGGTCCATCTCGAACCACAGATTGCCGGCGTTTTCGTCCCACACCAGCGGTGCGCCGTCTTTCACCGCGTCGCGGGTCGATCCGACCGCCGGCAGGGCTTCGTAATCGATTTCGATCATCTCGGCGGCGTCCTGCGCCTGTGCCAATGTCTCCGCCACCACGAAGGCGACGGGGTCGCCGACGCAGCGCACCCGGTCGCGCGCCAGAATCGGATGCGCCGGGGTCGGCGACGGCGGGCCGCCGAACGCCATAGGCGGCACGTGGCAATGCAGCGTACCCAGACCCTGGGCCTCGGCATCGGCGCCGGTCAGCACCAGCGCAACGCCCGGCGCGGCTTTCGCCGCCTCGGCGTTAACGGCGTTGACCTTCGCGTGCGGATGGGGCGAGCGCAGCACATAGCCGACCGCCGTGTGCGGCAGTCGGATATCGTCCACATACTGCCCCTGACCCATCAGAAATTTCGGATCCTCCGTGCGCGGCACGGGCTGTCCAACACCAAATTGCATCGCCATTTCCCTTTGTTCGGTCGTCGTCCCCGATATAGGGCGATATTTACGGAATCGCCGGCTTGAGTCGAGGGGGACGGGTATCTAATCCGCTGGACTTCGCGCCTTTTCCCGCCATATTACGCGCGCTATGACCGGATTGCCTTTCACCAAGATGCACGGGCTCGGCAACGATTTCGTGGTGATCGACGCGCGCCGCGGCAAACCCGCCGCCGGCGTGGAGATTTCGGCTGCCCGGGCGGCGGCGATCGCCGACCGGCGGACCGGGGTGGGGTGCGACCAGTTCATCCTCATCGAGGACGCCCCGGACGGCGAATCCCACGCCTTCATGCGCATCCGCAATGCCGACGGCGGCGAGGTCGATGCCTGCGGCAACGCCACGCGCTGCATCGGCGCCGTGCTGCTGGACGAGATCGACGGGGAAGAGGTGCGCGTGCGCACCGGGGCCGATTTGCTGACCGTCAGACGCGCCGGCTACGGGCTGGTGACGGTCGACATGGGCATCCCGCGCGGCGACTGGGACGATATCCCGCTGGCCGCCGAGGCCGACACACTGCATCTCGATCTTTCCTGCGGGCCGCTTAGCGACCCGGCGGCGGTCAGCATGGGCAACCCGCATGCGACGTTTTTCGTCGACGATATAGATTCCGTGCCGATCGCGCTGGTCGGCCCGGAGCTGGAGCACGATCCGATATTTCCCGAACGCGCGAATATCGGCGTCGCCCAGGTTCTGGCGCCCGACCGCATGCGGCTGCGCGTCTGGGAACGCGGCGCGGGGCTGACATCGGCCTGCGGCACCGGCGCCTGCGCCGCGGTGGTCAACGCCAACCGGCGCGATCTGGCGGGCCGGCGCATGGTTGTCGTGGTCGACGGCGGCGAGCTGCTGATCGACTGGCGCGAAGACCGGCCCGGCGAACAGGGCCGCGTATTCATGACCGGCCCGGCGGCGACCAGTTTTTCCGGTACGATTTCCGAAAGTCTGCTGGGATGACCGCGCCGGAAATTCTTACCTTCGGCTGCCGTCTGAACGCCTTCGAATCCGAGGTCATGCGCGGCCATGCCGCCGATGCCGGGCTGGAAGACGCGATCATCGTCAATTCCTGCGCCGTCACGGCGGAGGCCGAGCGCCAGGTGCGCCAGTCGATCCGCCGGGCGCGGCGCGAAAACCCGGATGCCGAAATCATCGTCACCGGCTGCGCCGCGCAGATCGATCCCGACAGATACGCCGCCATGGACGAGGTCGACCGGGTGATCGGCAACGAGGAAAAGCTCCGCGCGGAGACCTGGAAGTCGATGTGCGCGCTGGATATCGACACCCCTCGCGTCTCCGTCAACGACATCATGACCGTGCGCGAAACCGCGCCGCATCTGATCTCCGGCTTCGAGGGCCGCGCCCGCGCCTTCGTCGAAATCCAGCAGGGCTGCGATCACCGCTGCACGTTCTGCATCATCCCGTTCGGCCGCGGCAACAACCGCTCGGTCCCCATCGGGGTGATCGTCGAACAGGTGCGCGCCCTCGTCGACCAGGGTTATGCCGAAATCGTGCTGACCGGCGTCGACATCACCGATTACGGCCGCGATCTGCCCGGCACGCCGCGCCTGGGCGAGATGATCAAGCGCCTGCTGACGCTGGTGCCGGAATTGCCGCGCCTCCGGCTCAGCTCGGTCGACCCGGCGGAAATCGACGATGCCCTGTTTGCCCTGATCGCCGACGAGCCGCGCCTGATGCCGCATTTCCATATCAGCGTGCAGTCGGGGGACGACCTGATCCTGAAACGCATGAAGCGCCGCCATACCCGCGCCGATATCGAACGCTTCGTCGCCCGCGTGCGGGATCTGCGCCCCGGCGCGGCGTTCGGCGCCGACATCATCGCCGGCTTCCCGACCGAAACCGACGAAGCCTTCGAAAATTCCGTGTCGCTGGTGCGCGATTGCGGGCTGACCTGGCTGCACGTGTTTCCCTATTCCGAACGCCCCGGCACCCCGGCGGCGAAGATGCCGCAACTGCCCGGCGACGTCCGCAAGGCCCGCGCCGCAGACCTGCGCGCGGCGGGGGCGGAACAGGTACGGCGCTTCCTCGACGCGCAGATCGGTTCGGTCGCCGACGTGCTGGTCGAACAGGACGCGCAGGGCCGCTCGCCCCAGTTCGCCAGTGTCCGGATCGAGGGGGCGACAGCTGACGGGCTGATCGTGCCGGCCCGGATCGTCGCGCGTGACAACGACACGCTGATCGCGCAAAAAGCGGCATGACCGAAGATAAAGAGAAAAAGGGCTGGCTCGCCCGCCTGCGCGCCGGGCTCAGCCGTACCTCGTCGCGCCTGTCGGACGGCATCGGCGGCATCTTCACCGGCCGCAAGCTGGACGACGATGCGCTGGAAGAACTGGAAGACCTGCTGATCACGTCGGATCTGGGGGTTGAGACGGCGGCCAGGCTGTCGGGGGCGCTGGCGCGCACGAAATTCGACAAGGAAGTCTCGGCGGAGGAAATCCGCACCGCCCTGGCGGACGAGGTGGCGAAAATCCTCGCCCCCGTCGCAAAGCCGCTGACCGCCGGGTCCGGCCACCGGCCGCACATCATCCTGGTGACCGGGGTCAACGGCTCCGGCAAGACGACGACCATCGGCAAGCTCGCCAAGCGGCTGAAAGAGGACGGTAAGTCCGTCATGCTGGCGGCGGGCGATACGTTCCGCGCCGCCGCGATCGAACAGCTGAAAATCTGGGGTGAGCGCACGGGCTGTCCCGTGGTCGCCAGCGAACAGGGTTCTGATGCCGCCAGCCTCGCGTTCGAGGCCATCGACCGCGCCCGGGCCGAGGGGGTCGACGTGCTGCTGATCGACACGGCGGGCCGTTTACAGAACCGCGACGATCTGATGCAGCAGCTGCAGAAGGTCGTCCGCGTGATTTCCAAGCAGGACGAGACCGCGCCGCACGACACGCTGCTGGTGCTCGACGCCACTACCGGCCAGAACGCCCATTCCCAGGTCGAAACCTTTCAGAGCATGTGCAGCGTCACCGGGCTGGTCGTTACCAAGCTCGACGGCTCCGCCCGCGGCGGTGTGCTGGTGGCGCTGGCCGAAAAATTCGCGCTGCCCGTCCACGCCATCGGCGTCGGCGAAGGCGAAGACGACCTCCGCCCCTTCGAGGCCGACGCGTTTGCCCGGTCGCTGGTGGGGCTGGACGGGTAGTCTTAGCGAGATTCCCGGCCCCCATCCTGAGGCTGAGACCGCGAAGCGGACGAAGGCTTGCGCGCATCTGGAAGGAGCGGGAATGACATGTTTGATAACATCGTGTCATTCCCGCGCTAGCGGGCGCTTGGGCCTCGAGTAGCCAGAGGCGACCGCTTAAGGTTTTTATTGTGTGCTGGGATATTCTTTTCTAACTTCCCAACTAGGTTGGCCTATCGAAAGTTGCATATAAAACAATGGAAACTCGACTTTTGCGTAATGCACTGTTTATCGCGTTGTTGTCCCTCTTTTGTCTCCTCCAAACAGCTTCGCCAGGATTTGCGCATACTGGCGATTACCTGTCAGGCGACTTTTTGAGCGGACTGACACATCCGATTTTCGGTTGGGATCACGTGGTTGCCATGGTTGCGGTGGGGCTGTGGGGCGCTGTTCTTGGGCGCCCTGCGATATGGGTCCTTCCAATCGTCTTTCCGTTGGTCATGGCGCTGGGGGCAGCGCTTGGGATTGTTGGTATTCGTATCCCATTCATCGAAGCCGGAATCGCACTGTCGGGTGCCGTATTAGGTCTTTTGATAATGTTTTTGATAAAGGCGCCAATGGCTATTGCGGCTGTTTTGGTGGGGTCGTTTGCGATTTTTCATGGGCATGCGCACGGAACGGAGCTGCCCGATGCCGCTAACCCGATTGCCTATGCGTTTGGCTTTGTCGTTGCTACCGGTTTACTGCATTTGGCAGGTATCCTCTTCGGTAACTTGATGGGAAACGAGGTCGGTAAGTTGTTCGTGCGGGGTGGGGGCGGAGTTATTGCCTGTGTCGGGGCGGCATTCCTTTTCGGCGTCGCTTAATTTTAATGCGTTTGGCCCTTCATTTATCCTGTCGGCGC
>Ga0181577_10002825_pt1 | contig 13501 bp, 8 predicted proteins | sample 101ome_21_FD_132468 | JGI IMG/M metagenome (GOLD analysis project Ga0181577, IMG submission 132468) | Coastal salt marsh microbial communities from the Groves Creek Marsh, Skidaway Island, Georgia - 101413BT metaG (megahit assembly) | ecosystem: Environmental > Aquatic > Marine > Intertidal zone...
GCCTGCATCCTGAGGAGATTCATGCGACTAACCCGTGCGGCGAGGTCCCGCTTCTGCCGTACGAGGCGTGCGTACTGGGCAGCATTGACCTGTCGAAGCACGTCACCAGCTCGGGTAAGATTGACTACCCTGCGCTGGCCAACACCACGCGCACGCTGACCCGTATGCTTGACAACATCGTTGAGCTGCAGGACTACCCGCTGGACGTGATTCGTGAGCAGCACCACAAGTATCGGAAGATCGGCGTGGGTGTGATGGGCTACGCTGATGCCCTCATTGAGATGGGCGTGCGCTACGGCTCGTCTGATGCGCTGGCAATCGCCACTGACTTTATGTCGTTCATCCAGACGGTGAGCTACGAGACTTCTATCACGATGGCGCAGGAGTCCGGCACGTTCCCCGGCTACAGGGAGGCAGCTGAGTGGGTCGGTGGAGACAAGTGGCAGGTGGCTCGCCGCAACCTGTGCTGCCAGGTCATTGCCCCCACGGGCACCATCTCGTGGCTTGCTGGTCTGGACCACAACCGAGTGTCCCCCGGCATTGAGCCTAACTACGGGGCACGCGGGCAGAACTTCATCCTCGGTGGGGTGTTCGACTACGAGCACCGGCTGGCCGACGACCCGAACTTCGTGTCGTACGATGAGGTCACTCTGGAAGAGCACCTGTCAACGCAGGCTGCGTTCCAGAACTACACTGACCAGGCCGTGTCTAAGACCATCAACCTGCCTAACTCGGCAACCATTCAGGACGTGGACTACGTGTACCGCCGGGCGCATGCGCTGGGCTGCAAGGGAGTCACCGTGTACCGGGAGGGTAGCCGGGAGGAAGTCGTGCTCAAGCCCGAGGGAGCAGTGGAGGCTGAGTGCGTTGACGGCACCTGCGCGATGTAGTTGCCGATAGACGAACGTAATATCCCCATACCGAAGACCCCCGCAGAACGTACACACCGTGTGTGTACGTTCTGCGGGGAACAGGTACTGCTGGTCACCCTCCGCCAGCACGAGCACGGCCTGTACGGACGCAGCAGCTACTGTCGCCCGTGCGAGGACATGCTGAACAAGAACATGGGCCACCCGCCGGGGGTCTACTGCCCGATCTTCGACCTACATGGGTGGCGTGCTAGGCTGGCAGACTGACGTGGATGGTGTCAAGATCCCTGAACCCAATGAGCTCAGGGCATCGCTGCCCCAGCTTCCAAACGAACCAAGATGGATACAGAATCCACGGATACCCGTGCCACTGCCGCACCATAATACCGTCATACATAATCCCTACCTTAGATAGTAGCCAAGTAGACTTTCTAGGAATGCGTCAGACGTAGCTCCGAGGTGCAGGTGCGGCCCGCCCCCAGTGCCGTCGGCCAGCCCGCCGAGCAGGGTGCCCGGACCTACCTGCTGCCCCGGCCTCACGACGACGTTGCCGAGGTGCTTGTAGAAACCCTGATTGCCGTTCCCGTGGTCAATCGTCACGCCCTGCCCACGGAACTGTGCCCGGTCGTCCCAGTCGCTGACCTTGATTACTGTCCCGGCCAGCGGTGAGTAGACGGCTGTGCCTGCGGGCCCGCCAAGGTCGTAGGCTGTGTCGGACTGCCAGTTGCCCAGCGCGCGGGAGCGGTGGTCACCCGGCCCTCCCCACTTCGACAGGCCCGGCTGGGTGCCGTCGTTCGCAAGGATGCCGACGCCTCCGCTCTGCTGTGGCTGTGCTGTCGCAGGCTGGCCGGGAACGGATGTGCCCACTGGCGTCATCTTCTCTGCCATCGCAGCGTTCACGACCTTCTTGAAGAACGTGGTCTCGTCGTCTTCGTCGTCGTCGTTCAGAAGCATATCAATAGCTACGTCGGTCTTAGCGTTATCGTTGCCGAGCCCCGGCAGACCCCCCGTGGTGTTCAGCGGGTCCCCAGTTGACGGTGAGGCTGGCACCTGCCCGTTGAGATACACCTGCGAGGCGTCGCCACCTGTGCGCCCGCCGCCGTTCCTGATGTTGGCCGCATGCTGCTGCTCATTGTTACCGTCAGACCGTGGCGTGTAGCGACTGACGACGCCGCCGAGCCCACCCGTGTTGTACAGGTTACGGTAAGCCGAGTCGTTCAACGTCTCGCCCAGTCTGCGAGTGGCGTCAGCGTAGTTGTTGAACTTCCACCCAAGGTGGACACCCAGACCGTAGGGGTTGTTGGTGCCACGCGCGTAGCCTGCGCTGCCGAACGACGACTCAGCTGAGGCCAGCCCGGCGACAAACGCCGGGTTGATCCCGCCCTGTACTGCTGCGTCGTAGATAGCATCGGCTTCGCCCTGCATGGGTGAGCCTGACAGTGCCTGTGCAAACTGCTGTCGTGTGGGGATGGCCATAGTTTACTCCCTTGGTGCTCGTGCGTTTTTAATTCGTGTGGCTGCGGCCTTCTGAGTCGTTCGGCGCTGCTTGTTGACACGCTGTTCCTTAGTCTCGTCACGGAACTTAAGCGTGTTGACTCCAAGCAACTGACTCAGGCTAAGGAGGAAGTCCTGCGTCTTTGTGGTGCCCTCGCCCCTGCGGTCGTAGGGACCGACGCCTGCGATTGCAGCCATGTCAAAGACAGCATCAAGGGGAGCGGTAACTGGTCCAGCAAAGTTCTCAAAGGCGGCAATCATTGGGGGACCAGCCGGACGCAGCGGCCCGTCCTTGCGCTGGCGCTGCGGAGTTCCGATCCCAAGAGTGTTGAAGAAGATCCCAAGAGCCGAGCCGAGCTCCGCCTGCTGCCCCTGATACTTGATACTCTCCCCGCCAGTGAAGAACCTACGGTTGGTGATTGCCTCAAGTAGTGGTGCCATAGGACTGGACGCCAGCAGTTTCTTCTGTGCGAACTGGCCAATGTCTGCCTGCGACTCGCCCGGCATGCCCTCTTCCCCAAACCACTGGTCAACGAGTGCGAACGGCGCTCCCCTAAAGTCACCTTCCTTGATCCGGTTGCCTGCTCCGATGATGTCAATGGGGTCCGGCATCTCAAACAGGTCAGCGTGAGGCATCTCCCCAAACTTGAATCCAATCCCGTTGGGCAGCATGAAGTGGCTGACCGCCCCCAGAGGCAGCTCCCCTCGGTCCACGTCGTAGATGTTAGCCTGATAGGTGAGGTTGTGCCCTGCAAACGCTGCGTAGTACGGCATGCGCTGGGGTGCCATGCGAATCTGGTACGAGCTGTTCTTCCTGAACCAAGTGTAGAACAGGATCAGGTGACGGATCAAGTTCTTCTCCATAGGAGTAAGGGCACCGTAGTCAAAGATGTTATCCACCGTGTTCCACATAGCCATAATGGGGGAGTGTCCCTGCTGCAAGTTCGCCATGTAGGAGTGCAGACGGATGGCGTTCTCTCGCATGATGTTCTGGCGAGCTGCCCATGACAGGTACTTATCGGTGACCCTCTTGACGTTACCCGTCTTGGCAAACGATGCTTCGACCCGCTGGTAGGTGTCGAAGAATGCGTCAATGCCTGCCATAGACTTGCCCTCATGCAGAATGTCCGACCCGGCAAACCCTCGCCCGAGGCCGATCATGTTTGCCATTGTGTCAATCTCGTAGCCGTTGTACGACACACCGTTGATAGTCATAACCGGCTGCGTGAAGTCAAAGTCGCGCGAGGTCATGCGGTTGGCGTCCAACCCACCGCGCGTGTTCCACCGCAGCAGCCCGGTCTCCGGGTCAACGCTGCGCGTCTGCCAGAACATAGCTGTCCTGACCGACGTGTTGGGACCAGTAGCACCGGCCTTCACCATCACGTTAAAGTAGTCACCCGCTGCGTTGTTGAGGAAGTGCCGGAAGAACGGAGTCGTAAACGAGAACTTGAGCAGCTGTGCAAACTGTGTGTACGCGCTGTCTGAGATAGAGGACCACTTGTTAGGGGCGGCTCCGGTGAACCGATAGAGGATGTTAGATTCCGGCTGACTAAACGCCCGTGGCAACTTCAGATTGCCTTCGGCGTCCTCCCCAAACTTTCTGACGCGCACGGTCGAATCATTAATCTTCTCAAACCCGAGGTCTTCCAGCATTCTCTGGGCCGCGCGCTGCTCCACGTCTGCGATGTCACTCCTGATCTTCACAAAGCCGGGGATCTCGGGAGCCGTGGCGCGCTTGTCGTAGCGAACGTCATCCCAGTTCTTGAGCACTCGGTTCTGGTCCTGCACGTATTCAAAAAACGGAAGGTCCATGAGGGCCAGCGGGATTACCTTGTTGGCCTGCTGTTGTACAAGCGCCTGCGTGTACTGCGAACCAAACAGGATCGCCGGGTCCATCTCTGCGAGCAGTCCCATTGCAGCGGCGATGTCTCGGGCGCTCTCTACGTCCTCCGCCGTCTTCAAAGAGGGGTCCTCAAACTTGCCCATGATCTGAGCGTCGAACATCTCTTCCTTAGTGGAGAACGACCTGCCCTTAGCCTCACCGCGCAGCGGGCTCTTTCGGGCAATGCCGAACACCAGCCGCTCGTCCCTCATCACAACTTCCTTAAAGGTGTTTTCCCACACCCCGTCGGGAAGGTTTCTAAGAAAGTCTTCAAACTCGCGGGCAACTACCTTGTCTGCGGTGAGTTCTTTTCCGTCAACCGTCTTGAGAAAGTCGTTGTCGCTGGTCTCGTTCATCACAGCCCAGAGGCGTTCCCGCCCATCGAACCCGAGCTCCTTGACCTTTTCCGCCCACTCCTTATCCATCTCGCGGCTGGTTATCTGGCCCTTCTCTTTGTAGATAATCTGGTACGGACGAATGAACAGCTGCTCTCCCAGCTTCTCTGAGAAAGCCTCATAACTACCCTCTGCGTCCTGAAAGGCTCGCTTGATTGGGTCCAAGCTCATGTACTTGGGGATAAGGGTCTGGTCTACTTGCCGGTAGATGTCGTTGATCGCTTCTGCAAGGTTGTCAATCGTGTCAATTATCTCGTCGGTAAGATCCTCTTCGTCAACGCTGCGCCTGATGATGTGCGCGAACTGCTCTTCGCTTTCGTACTGACGCAGGTAGTTAGCTCGCTCAGCAGTGCGCGCCGGAGTGTCTACCTGCCGCGACGTTCCCTCCATCAGCGGCCTCTTCTTGCCCGTAACATCCGCAGCCTTCTCTGCAGGCATGTTCCGCACGCGCCGCTGGCTGGCCTCGTCCAACAGCATCGGCAGTCGCCACTGCAGAAGCTTCTCAATTGCAGTGGACTCAAGACCAGTAGCTGCCTCAAGCTTGGACCGAACGCTCACCCAGTCGGTAAGCACCTCGTCAAAGTCGTCGCGCCACCACCCCAGCTTTTGAAGATTATCAGTGACGCCGCTCACCACCCGCTCGTCCTGAACCCTGTTGTGAAGCGCTATAATCTTACCGAGCTCCTGCTGTACATCGTCGTCAATCTTGCCAACAATCTGCCTAAGCGCAGACTCTACTCTATACGGGTCCAGCTTAGGGTCGGTGGCAACGGAGTACAGCCAAAGCCCCTTCATGTCGTCCTGCGTGTAGCCCCGTCGCACAAGGCTTTCCTTTAGCTTCTGCGGGATGAGGTGGTTCAGCTCCGAGATAGACTTCTGCATCTCTCGTCCGAGGATCTGCATGGGCTGCATGCGAATACCGTAGAACGGGTACTTCCTAATCCTCTTTAGCCCACGCCCCACGCGCCCCACAAAGTTCTCTGTGTCACTGGGGACCTTGGCCTGCTGGTACTCAAGCGACTTGGCAAGCGGGATGCCCCCCATCACAGACTTGCCGAGCGGGATGCGGGTGTCGAACTCAAAGTGCATCCGGTTCAGCCAGTCCTTGATTCCTTCGTTCTCGCCGCGCGCGTAGTCCCTGCGAGCTCGCCAGTCACCCGCGCCAAGACGCTTGGCAGTACTACGGTAGGACTGACTCTGCCATGCCTCAAACATAATCTCGTCAACCATGTCTGGGATCTCAGCCTTCTTGATCTTGCCCTTAAGCGGGCCCGCCAATGCCTTTAGCAGCACCTCTTCGGTCTCGCCCCACAGGCGGTCAAACTCCTTCTTGGAGATGACGATGTTCCCGCGAATGCCTCCGCTCATGCGTGAGCGATACCCGAACTTGCCGAACCCTACCTTGACTCCCATTGACGGCTTGGCGCTGTCGCCAATCTTAATCATATCGTTAGCCATGCCCGCGCCTGTGAGCGTGCCTCCCTTGTCAAGATTCAGCTGAGCAAGCGCGCGGGCCATGCCAGCACCGGGGGTCAGCCCCGAGCCCGCAGTCACAGGCGTGAGCTTGGCGATCTGGTCTATGTACCGCCAGCTGTCTCCAATCGCGTAGTGACCGAGCTGTGCCCTGATGGCCTCGCTTCTAAACCGGATCATGTCTGCCGTCATATTCTTCACGCCCGCTGGCGTAAGACTGTACAACCCGTCAGCGTCCCGTATAATGAAGGCGTTGTTAGGCTTGTTCGCAGCCAGCTGCGCCTTGACTTCGCGCGCAATGTAGTACTCGGCAAGCCTCTCCATGTTCATTGCGTCGTCCGGGGTATTGGCACGGGCTCCCTGATTATCAAAGATCCCGCCCTTTGACTGCAGATTACTTACTACTGCGTCAATCTTCTCTTCGTCAAACTTGTTCTTAGGGCTGGCGGCGACGCGCTTCACAACAGCTTGAATCATCTGCGGCGGCGTGTCGGCAATAGACATCCCGCCCTTCTGCATCTTCTGCAGCATCTTCACGTAATACTTGCGCTGCATCGCAGCGGCTGCCCCGACGCTTGGAGCAAGCTCCTGCAGGTGGTCTCCGATGTTGCCGCGCACCACCTTATCCGGGCGCTGGATGTGTCCGTCGTCAACTCGGTCAAGAATCTGGCGCAGCGTAGATGAGTCGCCACGAGCGATGTCTGCTGCGTTGGCCTGCTTAGTCAACCCCGGAACAACCTCACGAGCGTCACTGACCCGCATGGAAACCCAGCCGCCCTCGGCCTGAGCAATGTCGTCAAGCTCTTTATACCCGCGCCGCACAAGCTCTTCGGGCTCCACCTTGAGGTGCAGGATGTCTCCGCCCGACGACTCGTAGACTTCCTTGATACCGTTAGACGGCTCAAACTCGGGGATCTTGCGCGCGATAAACTCCTTCGGCACTGCGGGCATCTTGTCAAGGTTCTGCGAGTACGCTGCTACGGTGTCGGTGTCTCCAATCTTGACCCCAGAGTTGAACAGCGAGTCGTTGCCCGGCTCAATGATCCTTGGCTTGGTGCTCTTAGCGGCAACGGCCACGTCGGTGGTCATCTTAAGACCCTTGGCAATCTTGACGGGCGCGACCAGCCACCACAGGTCAGTGGCAATGTCCAGTCCAAACCCGGCCCCTGCCCACCACTTACTCTCCAACCCAAACTGGGGCTTTAGTACGTCACCGTACCAGCCCTTGTAGTCCTCGCTGAACGTGCCAAGCGCGTCCGACCAGTCGGCACCCTTCTTGCCGGTGGTGCCCTCTACGATCTTGGAGAACACCGTCATGGGAGCAGCCGAGCCCATCGTGGCCACGCCCATCAGGGTGTTGCCGAACGACTTAGCAACCTTAAGCGCGGGGCCGTCCTCAGAACCGTACTCGGGCTTCGGCCCGAACGCCTTGAGTCCCCGCATTGCGGGGGACTCAATGTTTTTAAGTGCCCGACTTGGACGAGAAGCTACAATATCGTTGGCTCTTGAAAGCGCCTCGGGAGTAAGCTTCTTCTTCCAGTTAGTCTGCGCTCCTATTTCCGGAGAGACCGCCATGTCCTATGACCTTGGCGTGAACTGCTTGTTGTACTTATCCTGCCACCACTTCTGCCCCGGCGACCCCATCTTCTGACTCTTGAGCAGGTCGTCCAGATCCTGCATTGCGTTAACGTGGTCAGTAAAGCGGCCTCGGAACGCCTCTGCAAACAGTGTCACAATTGCCGCGCCTGACATTGTTGGGTACTTCGCAATGATGTTCTGAGCAACGTCAATCATCATCTGACCCTGATCGTGAGAGGTCATCTGGTCAAAGTTCTTCGACGACATCTCCTTACGGATATCGTTGCCTGCCTTGGCACGGGTCTCTAGTGCAGCCTGATCCGCCGCCTGCTGCGTGTTAGCATTCTTCACGTCAAGGCCGAGGCGCGTAAGCGCGGCGGACTGATTGGCTTGGTTAACCGAAGCATTAAGCGAGCGGTCCTTGTAGCCTCGCAGCCACTCGGCAGCCTCAAGGTCAAGGTTGTATTGACGGTCCTTGTAGAACTTGTCGAGCTTGGCCGCAGCAATCGCTTGGTCAATCTCAGAGCTCTTGGTGTCAATGTCGAACGCCGCTTGGTTGTGCGTCTGGTCGTACGCCTGCTTAGCCATTGAGACGTTGTACTGGTTCTGGGCATTCACTGCATCGGCCATTGTGTTGTACGACGTCTGCGCGTCGCCAATCAGCTGTGCGTCCACGCCGCCGGATGCCGCAGCGGCGGCTGCGTCGGCGCTCATGCTGCCAGCACCAGTGGCCGTACCAAGCGACCCAGAGCTCCCCATAGACTCGCGGGCCTGATCCACGTACTTGTTGATGGACTCAATCGCAGCGGCGTTGTTTGCCTTGACCGACTCGTTAGTAGCCTTGTTGTTTGCGGCCAGCGCGTCGGATGTCTTGGTGGCCATGCCCTCGGCCCACGTCTTGTACGCGGCCCAATTGTCCTCGTCCACCTTGCGGCGGCGAGCTACCTCGGCGCGCATGTTTTCAATCTGCTTGCGCGCGGGTGCGTACATCTTCTCCCAGTCAAGCTCTACCTGCTCAACCGGCTTGCTGTACTTACTATCATTTCCTGTGGTGCTGCTCGTCTTGGCCCCGCCGCTAGAAGAAGAGCCGCCACCGCCTCCTGACGACGTGGACGTTGACTTCTTGCCCCTCTTGGGGTTGTTCTTCCGGGCCTTCCTCTGAGCTGCCTCAATATCCCTCTTCATCTGAGCGCGGGTGTAGCTCTTAGGGATTACAGACATCCCCGACATTCTAGCATGCACCCCGGCGTACTTCTTCTTGTTAGCTGCCCGTTCCTCTGCCTCATCTTTGCGCTTATCGCTTGCCATCCTCTCGCGGTCCCAAGCAGCGGCGGACTTAGCCCCGCCGTTGCCCCAAGGACTACTTCCGCCGAGGAGGCCCCCTCCGCCCTGTGCCCACCACGGAGTCTTCTGCCTCTTCTTGGACCTCGGCTTAGGCTTAGGCTTAGGCTTGGGCCTCCGCCGCTTTTTCTTGGAAGATGCTGGATTGCTAAACCCAAAGTAAGATGTTCCGAAAGCCATTAGCGCCAACCTCCCACGCCGTAAGTGTTATGGCGGCGCTGTGTCTCGCGCTGAACGCCAGCCGCGTTGTTAGCAGCCACACTGGTCTGGTACTGGTTCTTGGCCTCGTTAGACGCACCGCTGTACGCACTGGAAGCCTGCCGATACTGGTCGGTGAGGTTCGTCATATCCTTCGTGTAGTCGTTCTGGGACTTGACAAGGTTCTGCGTGCGGTTGCCGGAGCGCCCCATCCCTCGGGCAGCAGCGTTGCTGTTGATGCCTTCTCGCTGCTTGGTGTACTGCTCAGTAAGCCGGGTGCCCGTCTTCCCTGTCCTGATGGCGTCGTCGTTAAGGGTGTTGAAAGTGAACTTCCCGTTTGCATCCTTGGTGAATGCTCCCGCTCCGACGTTGCTGGACAGCCAGTCTGAGTACGACTGTCCGGCGGTGCGAAGCGCGGTGTCGCGCTGCATCGCAGCCTGCGCGTTCTGCTGCAAAGCAGTGGCGTCGCCGTGCTGCGGGATCGCAGGAAGTGCTACGGGCGGAGGCTTAGGCGGCGGCGCGGGAGTCGCAGCAGCAGCTGCAGCAGCGTCCCGAGCCTTGACGCGCTGGTAGTACTGACCGTGCGACGAACCCTTCCACTTAGCAGCATTGGCGGCGGTGCTACGGGCACCCTTGACCTTAAGCCAATCCTTGTATGTCATATACCTTGAAGCCATCTAGCGCATCCCCTTCTTCATAGGAACATAACCGGGATTGTAGCGCGTGGCTACCTGCGGAGCCTTGGGCACAGTATCCGCGAACGCCTTGCTCGGGGTCCCGCCGGACGGGCGCTTCATGGCGCGTGCGCCGCTCTCCATAAAGCTTGCCCTCTGTGATTCTGCGGCGGCGTAGCGCCCGTAGTCTGGATACATAGCTCGCATTATTCCCTATTATATCATATTATGTGGTTGACATTGTGCGTGTGGTCTCAATCTCAGCGTAGGCTGCGTAGATTGAGTAGTCCTTAACTGCCTCAGTTACGTCTGTTTCAAGGTGCATCTTAATCCCGATCTGCGTGCCCTCCCGCTGGTAGCGTTCAGCAAACCTGTCGTGGTGCAGGTCGGTCTCCAACGAGTCCCCGGCGGCTGCCGTCAGGGTGTGAGTCTCGCCCACAGAGTCGTCGTGCAGGTGTGCGTCACGGGAGAACGAGAACTCCCATGTTGCCTCGCCGCCACTCGTGCTGTATACGTTGTGGTCAATCTGCAGTTCCCTCAAGCGGGTGGTGTTGCCCGGCGTGGCCAGATACATCTGGGCGTCCACAACAATAGGCGACTTTGGAAACTGCAGCTCCTCGGTCTGCGAAGGATCCCCCGTCACGTACTCGTCATAGAAACCAGTCTCAAGTCCCTCAGAATTGAACAGGTCGGTAAGGTCAGTGACGTACTGCCGGTGAATCCCGAGCACTCTGCCGCGCGACATCTGCACAACTCGGATCGGGTTGTTCGCTGGGTCCTGTGCTCCCCACTGGCTCCACGTCCCATTCATAATGTCGTAGGCAAAGTTCTGAGTCAGCTCATTGTACAGGTCCTGCACCGCCACCAGCAGCGTGCCGTCCGGCGTGACTGCCAGCGTAGGCCAGTAGTACTGGTACATAGACGTGGGCTCTATTGGCGCGGTGCGTAGGATCGGACGCCCAGTGGCAACCGACCACGGCTGGCGCGCCCACAACTTAGCGATGCCTGTGGAGGGATCGGGCGCGGTGATGTTGGTCAGTTCCCCAGCCCCGCTGAGTGAGTACACCCCGTCGGCAGCGGCGAAGAACAGCGTGTTCTCGTACACAGTAATACCGTTCGGATACGGACACCCCACGACTCCCGAGATGTTCTGGATGGCGAACGAGTCCTCATCGTTGCCAGTAAGCGCGAACGTCTTGTTGGCCTTGAAGATGTAGAGAACGTCCGACAGGGCAGCCAGCGCGGTGATCGGGTCTGACGAATCGTTGTCCACGAGCGCGTAGTCCTGATCGCGCCAATCGTTCCAGTTACCCGGCTTCGACCAGATCAGGGCGTTGCCTGCGTAGCCCGCAAAGTCACCGACGCGGCTTGGGTAGTTATCAGCGTTAGTGCCGCCCCCCGCAGAAGAAGCTGTCGCGTTTGACGAAGAGATAACACCTCTAGCAGCGAAGCACCGTCCCTTGTACTGAGCGAGCGACACACAACCTCCGGGTGAGCCCATCACCTCAAGAGCGTTCCCAAACTGATCCGGGTCAGTCGGGTCCGCCGGAGCTCCCCACCCCCACGCGCGATCAAGTTGGTACTGAGGATTACCGTAGGGTGTGTTGTTCTGGAACCAATAGGTGTAGTCGTAGTACCTATTGTTGCCTCCGCCATAGTAAACGATTGTACCTGTTTTGTCTCCGTTATCCTTGTGGAGAGGGTCACTGTTCGGCACCGTCACGTCCGTTGCCTTGAACGTCGTGCCAATATTAGTGGCAATCAAAGTAGTATCGGCATTTTGCTGCGCTCCGATTGCCGGGCTTGTCCAGTGCCACTGTCCTCCCCACGCAAAGACACAACTCCAATCCATGTGGGCCATGTTCTTCGTGGGGTTCTTCCACTTACGATGCGCCGAGAACTCGTCGCCCGCCGTGGTAAACAGCACTGAGTTATCCATCTTGATCGGCGAGCCCCACGGCATCACCTGTGAACTAAGCGGCAGTACCATTACCCTCTGGTAGTCTTGCTCAACTTGCTCTGTACTCGGCGCTCCCAACTTACTCAGCTGATTCTTCTCAAAGTCTACCGTGACCATCTTCTGCTCTACTTCAGTCACTGCCTGAGTCGTGATCCCAAGGTACTGACGTCGTGCGACTATGTAACGCGGATAGTAGAAAGACCACGCACGCTTCTTCTCTGTGCCGTCGTCGTCCACGGTGATCTTCGCAGCACCGATCATCAGCCGGAGGTTATCCGCCGACTCCGTTGCCCAGTACGGCCAGATGTCCTCACCGAGCGACCCCCACGCAGCGACCACGCGCATGCCGTTACGCGGGCGCATACGGCTCGGAAGCTCGCGCATCATCACGTTCGACAGCTCGGTGGTGTACCCCTGCGGCAGTCGGCTAACAGGGACCGCTGAGTTGAGCGACGAGGGAAGTGTCAGCTCGGCAAGACTCACGCGCGCCACCGTCGCCGGGTGTCGGTGTCGTACACACCACCATAGGAGGCGGGCATCGGCACCCGGTCAATCTTCTGCTTCTGCTTAGACTTCTGGTTCCGCATCATCTGGTTCACCTTGGCCCCTGCCATGTCAAGCGCGGAGGCTGCCTTGGAGTAGTCGTTCTCTCGCTGAGCCATCTGCGACAGCGCGTACTGCACCAGCACATCCACGTCATAGTCAGGAATGCGCGTCACGTCCGTCGGATCCACCAGAGCGACAGGGGCTGCCCAGTAGCTGAGCTTGTAGGTATACTCCCTGTCGGGGAATGGTGTCCAGTGAATCTCGTTAGCGAACAGCGTGTAGTACGCGGGCTGCGCGTAGTGGTTCTCAGTGTACTTGCGGGTCCGCACGTACTCCCGGTAGTCGAACTCATCCATGTACTCAGGCGCGTACCAGTTGTCCACGCCCGTCGTCGGTGACAGCCTGCCCCACTGCTTGAGGTCGTCAGGCATGAGAGTCGTCGGCTGCTGGGGCGTCGTCACAATGTCGGTGTGCGCCTCAAGCCAGTCCCACGGGAACATGCCAGCTACGTCAACGTATGCCTTGTTGAGCCACACCTTGAAGTTCTCTTCGTCAGAGATGCCGTACCCGTAGGTCAGGCAGCGGGACACAAGATCCGCGTATGTCACCGTAGGCACAGACATTAAGCCTTCTTGCGCCCGTACTCGTCGTGCGTCTGAGCGTCGTTACGCGAGTATTCGCCAAGCTGCACAGCCGAGCCGCGCTTCTGCCGCCAATCGTAGAACGAGTCGCGCGCCTTGGCCCAGCTCTCCTGACCCTTCTGAGCGCCGTGCTTAGAGACATAAGCCTTCTTGAAGTTTGCCCACGACAGCGGGCCCGCAGCGTTCTTCTTCTTGGCAGCATCAAGACGCTTCTGAGTCTTGGCACCCACCTTGCCGGTGGTCTGCTTCTGCTGAATAGCCGCATTGCGCTGCTTCTGGTAGTTCCCCATCGCAATGTTCTGCGTGCGGGAGTCTGCCGCTGCGCGCTTCTGCTTTTTACTAAGAGACATTCCCTTCTCCTTAGTCTTCATCGCTGCACTGTATGACACAGTGTCAGCCATTAATGGACAATCCCGTACTTCTTCATGTCACGCCGCATCTCGGAAGCCA
>Ga0181577_10002826_pt1 | contig 13496 bp, 3 predicted proteins | sample 101ome_21_FD_132468 | JGI IMG/M metagenome (GOLD analysis project Ga0181577, IMG submission 132468) | Coastal salt marsh microbial communities from the Groves Creek Marsh, Skidaway Island, Georgia - 101413BT metaG (megahit assembly) | ecosystem: Environmental > Aquatic > Marine > Intertidal zone...
ATGGACAGAACTATTACACCAGCTATCAACCTTATCGAGCACTCTTCAGGCAATGAGCACACTTTCCCAGTCTATTCCTAATTTTCTTTCAGGTATATCTCAACAACCAGATAACAGGAAGAGGCCAGGACAAGTTAAAGATGCAGTCAACACCTTTCCTGACTTTGCCTTGGGGATGCTGAAGCGTCCTGGTGGTAAGTTTGTTTCTAAGCTGCATGGCGCTTCTGCCTCTGGTAAATGGTTTGAGATCCTTCGTGATGCAAACGAAAAATATATTGCACAATTTGCAGACAACGTGTTCCGTGTCTGGGATCTAGATGGTGATACCCGGATGGTGGACATGGGTAGCAACACTGGTGTGCCTGGTACATGTAACACCGTCACTGTTAAAGCTGCATCTGATGACCTCAATGCTAAGCGTGCTGATACGGCTGCAAAGTTAGTTCTCTTACAGGCTGCTGAAGTGACTCTAGCTGAGGCAATTGCTGGTCAAAATACAACTGTATCTATTTCTTTCGATACAGATTTTACTTATACTGATAATGTAGAAGAAAGTGTACGTACAGGTATTATTCTTGGCTCTGATGGTGTTTACTTAGTCAAAGAAAATAACACTGTAACTTCTAATTCAACGTCCCTACCTGCTGGCTATGCAGAAGGAACCGAACGTACTAATGAACATCCACTAGCTGCGAGTAAAGGTTACAAGCTATTTGAGATCAACCTAACTGTTGCTGCCACTCATACAGCTTCAGATTTAACCAATGCAACTACTGCTTATAACACTGCAAAGACTAACTACGACAATGCAGTCACTGCAGAAGGAACAGCTGAAGGTGTGTATGACACTGCTGTAAGCAACTGCGCTATCACCAGCATTCCATCGAATGGATACCTTAACGGTGCTACACCTGATGACATTGAACTGCTGACACTGAACGACAGTACGTTTGTAATTAACAAAAAGAAAACTGTCGCTCTAACAGCTAATACTACACACTCAACTGGTCTGGATACTCACCGTGCACATGTGCTGATTACTGTCGTCGCTAACAGCACTGAGTACACCGTCACTATTGACGGCACTGACTACAGCACAACATCTGCTAGCTCTGCTGCTAATGCAAACGATATTGCATCTGCGTTGGCTACAGCCGTCAATGCAGCGAGTGGTATTACAACAACTGCAATTGGACCCGGTTTTCACATTGCTGGCACGTCTGCATTCTCCATCACTACTTCCAGTGCAACTGTATCTGAAGGCATCTACGCCCTTACTGATACTACATCTAATATTAGCCGCCTACCTTTGCAAGCCAAAAATGGGTATGTAGTTCAAGTTGTCAATTCAGAGGATATTGACATTGATGATCAGTATTTGAAGTTTGAAACTGACAATGGTGGTGCTACCGGTACAGGTCAATGGTATGAAACCACCAAGCCTGGGCTGCAATACCAGTTTGATTCACTGACCATGCCTCACCGCTTGGTTAGCCAAGCAGATCAAACATTTACATTTGAACCTGTTACTTGGGATGAAAGGATTGTTGGTGACGACAATACCAACCCTGTTCCTAGTTTTGTTGGCGGAACTATTGACCATATTTTCTTTTACAGAAACCGTCTCGGTGTTCTGTCTGGCCAAAACGTAGTCCTATCTAAAGCCGCTGATCTTTTTGACTTCTGGAATACTACTGCTCTAACAGCTACAGATGATGACCCTATTGACATTTCAGTGGCTGGTAAGAAACCAGTATTCCTGCATTATGTGCAGCCTACCAGTGTTGGACTCGTTCTTTACTCATCCGTAGAGCAGTTCATTCTCACAACAGACTCAGACATTTTGTCACCTAAAACTGCAAAGGTGAACACGATGAGTAATTACGAGTGTGATCCAAACGTAGAAGCTGTGTCGCTTGGTATCTCTCAAGCATTTATTAGTAAGACACCGCTTTTTACAAGGCTGTTTGAGTTAAATGATATCTCTACAGATACACCACCGTTGATGGCTGACATCACTAACTATGTTCCCGAGCTGATTCCTCAATCTATCAATAGCTTGAAAGCTTCGCCTGGTTTGTCACTTGTATCACTTGGACAGACAGGCAGCTCAGACTTGTATCAATATAGATTTTTGAATCAGTCGCGAGAGAAGCGTGTCGTTAACTCCTGGTACAAATGGCAGCTAACGGGGATTTTGTTAGCTCAGTTCTTTGATAACAGCACATTCTATGTGGTTGTCAAAAATGCATCAGATGTATACCTTCAATCTTTTGATGTTACCCAGGCCAACGAACAAGGTTTCCTTAGCCTGCCTACTGGTGAGAAAACTGATGTTTGTTTAGATCTATTCAACATCAATCCACACCGTACCTATGACTCTGCTACAGAGAAAACACGTGTGTTCTTGCCTTATGATGCTGTCTCTGGAAGTACTCTAAATGTACTTGTATTAGGAGAGTTTGGCTCAATCCTTACTCCCACAATTGCAGGATCTGCTGGCAGTCAGCATGTCGATATCGACGGTGACTATAGAGGTAAAGATCTAATCATTGGTTATGGGTATAACATGACTATTGATTTGCCTATCCTGTACCGCTACAGCATCAACAACGAGAATATACAAAACGATGATGTTTCAAGCCTAATTATTCATCGACTTAAATTCAAAGTAGGTTTGAGCGGACCTGTTGACTACAAAGTCAGTATTACAGGTATCGATCCATTTACTAAAGATGTGACAGTTACTCTGCCACAGCAATACACACTTAACAACGTAAACATGCAAGCAAGCTCTACACACGTTGTTCCTGTCTTCCAACGCAACGAGAACCTTGCTGTACAGATTATTGGCAATACGCCTTTTCCTGTATCACTACTTGGTTTGGACTGGGAAGGAAAGCTGAACCAACGTTTCTATAGGAGGGGTTAAATGGTCTACATTCCGCCACAACTAGTTATAGCTGGTGCTCAAGCTGGTCTTGGTTTCCTTGGCGACTTCATGGGAAACAAGCAGCAAGAGCGTCAGCAACGTGAACAGCTTAAGTTTCAACGCCGTCAGCAACAGTTTGAAGTAGCTCAAGCTAACAAGGCAATTGATCAGGAAAATAGATACAACCAGATGGTTCATGCCGTCAGGAAGCGTCAAGGTGCTGATCAGAAACGGCTAGGTACTGATGCTGCCAACAGGGCGTATCTAGGTAATGCAATTAATAGAGATCGTCAATTGGCATCTTTGGCATTTGATCGGAGCGACAGACAAGCACAGCTATATCAGGCAATGGGTAGAGGTAATGCGTCTATGCAAGACGGCAATAGATCAGCAATGCGAGCGATGTTGATGGATACTCAGGGCGTCTCAGGACGCTTGGAGAACAGAGACAAGCTACGTGTTCAAGATATCAACACTGACAGTCAACTGTTTAGTCAAGACGTGCGTGGTCAGCTAGCTGCTCAATTTGCACAGATTGATGCAATGACAGAGATCGCACCAATGATGCGCCAGCACGTACAGCTTGGACCAATGGCAAGTATGCCTAGAGGTATGAGCGGTACGCAGACAGCAGTCATGGGTCTGAACCATTTGGCACAGGGTGCAGGAACATTTATGAGTTTGTCCTAAATGACACAAATTGAACGAAGGAATTTATATCAGCCGCAAAAAGTAAGCCAAGGCTTCAATCCCGCCCAAGCGCCTGACATAACTCCACTGCTACGGCAGAACCAACAGATCATGCAACGCGATCTGGAAGCTCAGACAAGGGTTTCTCAGATGGCGTTTGATACTGAAGAGCAGATGATGAATCTGCGTCACAACCTAGAGAAGCGAGAGTTTGAGCAGCTGATGTCTTTTAGTAAGACAGGTCAAGAGCTTGCTACAAACGTCGTCAAAGCAAAAATCGAAGATGATGAAGCTGAAGCCTCAGCCCTGTTCTATGAGCAAATGAGTGCTGTAGGCACAGCAGAAGAAGAGTATGACGAAGCTAAGGCTGAGTTGTATGGAATGCGTGATTCTGATAATGAGTTAGCCAACGCTGCTTTCCAGAGCGGCGTGCCTTACGACATTGTTCGTCGAATCAGAAGCCTGTCACCACACGGCAGAGCTGCATACATGGAGGAGATGGCTCTCAATGCCGGCACTATGTATCGCAGCTTCCAAGATCAACAGCTGTCTTCTAACCAAGGCACCATTATGTTGGGTGATCAAGAGGTTCGACTTAACGATCCTCAAGACATACCTCAGTTTAGTGGTGTACTTGCATACAACCGTAAGGAGTTCATCAAGCAGAACGGTATTCATAAACTACCTCCTGGCTTGCAAGCTAAAGCGTTCAAGCTCATGTATGAGCAGGACGCCAAACTGAGCAACGAGTTCCAAACGAACTACAACATCGACAAAGGCGAAGATGATCGCCAGACCTTCTCTCAACAAGTTAAGACTGGATCACTTTCTGCACAGCAAGCCCTTGACTTGATTGCCAACACCCCAGGCAAGAATGGCAAAGGAGCTTACGGTTATAAGGAAGCACACAAGTTTTACATTGAAGAGGCTGTAGCTCTCTACCAGTCAGACCCTATGCGTGCTGACTCCATGATGGAAGAGTACGGGGAGCTTGAGCTAAACGGTCGTAAGTTCAAAGATATCCATGATGACAAGATCATCGACTATCACACTAAAAAGCGTGAGGAAGGTGAAAAAGCATTTAAGGCATACGACAAAGGTAACGCTCGACAGCTGTTGTTACGTAAGCAAGCCATCTTAGAGGCTGCCAGGAACAACCCTGACTTTACTCAAGCTGATGCTGACAACGAAATTAGAGCATACTTAAAGGCAGCTGTAGATCTTCAACAACCTGCGGTCATTCCTAAAGACCTGGAAAACATGTGGCAAAACCTCAGCTCTGGTGCTGAGAAGATCGAGGAGATGATGCGTGAGCAGGAGAACAAGAAAAATGCCATGGCACTTGATCCTGAAGAACTGCAATATCTGCCGCCACAGGTACGTGATAAGTACATGAAGGAAGCCCAGGCTCAACAGAAAGCACGTCTTGGTGATCTCGATTCTTTTCTAGATGCAGCTAATGACTTTATTACTAAGCACCCCATGGTTGCTGCTGGTAAGGGTTTAGAAGGTGCTGGCATTAGTAAGTTGATTGCAGCTGATTTTAAAAAGCTTATTCGTCAGGATGTGATCAACGGTCTTCGTGATGATCCAAATGCCAGCCCTCGTGTTTTGGCTGAGCAGGCGTTAGCAAAACATACAGCTACTTTTGAAAAAGGCATTACTGATCCAAACAGCCGGTACTACATCGGTGATGGTACTGGCGGAAAGATCTTTACTAAATATCTGCCAGAAGCTGGTGACTCTGTATCTAACCAACTTCAATCTTTAGAGCGTGCGACGCGCCTTAGGCAACGTGTAGCTAATGAAGGCATTACTGTCTTAGATGACAAACTTCTAGTTGCAAACACATACGAGGAGTTAAAGCAGCAAGTCAAAAACTATCGTCGTTCTGGCGTCTTGCCTGCCGCAACTATTTCGCTCGCTCGTACATACAACTGGGATCCGTTTGAAGTATTGAATCGTCAGATCGGTGTTTTTAATAAATATCAACAAGGTGATAAATTGGACGCTATTGAAGTATTCCACCAGTCACAGCAGGAGGTAACAAATACGCTTCGAAATGCTGTGAAGTTCGTCATGCGTGGACAAGGTAATCAAACAATGGTCAATCGGTTGACTAACGATCGTTGGCCTGTACGTTCTGCACTTGCTCAGGTTGTGCCCGCTAAAGGTGGTTTGCAGGGATTGACTCCTCAGGACTACAAAGATCTTGCATACGTTGTCTCTGCTGAAGCTGCACGTGGTACTAGTGATATCTATGCAGTTGCTGCTTCTGTGCTGAACCGTGTGGCTGATCCTCGCTTTCCCAACACAGTGCGTGAGGTGATGATGCAAGACAAACAGTATGAGGCAATCACTATTGGTAAAGCATACGACGATCCAGAACTAGAAGCAGAGCTTTCTAGCGAGAACGGACAACGCATGATTGTTGGTATGTTGCGCCGCCTACAAGGTAGGACTGATTTTAAAGGTGTAACCCAACGCCACAACATGGGACCTGGAGATGTGCTTGTAGATAGTGCAGGTAACTTCTTCCATTATTCAGGTCAAACTCTTGGCAGTGGTCCTTGGACCGGAGAAAAGCCAACACACTACATGAAGTTTATTAGCCAAGAATAATGAATGAAGAAGAAATTCCTGGTTTGCCAGATGAAGATCTTTTGAATGATCTTGCAGATGATCAAGCTGCACGGACTGCTGAACTAGAAGCACAAAAACAAAACCTAGAAACCCCTAACCAAGACCCACAGCCTTCCCAACCCAAAGCAGAAACAACTGCACAGCCTGAAAAAGAAGAGCAGGAAGAAGAAGGTGAAACAAATACTGTTTTAGACGCCGCACAGACCGCTGCTGAAACAGTGCTTGCTGTACCTACCGGTGCTGTTGACTTTGCTGTTGATGCAATCAACCTTGTACCCGGTGTAGAGATCCCCAAGATCCGTGAGTTTGAAAACGGATTCGCTAGCGCTGTACGTGAGATCTCATCATTTGTAGTTCCTAGTCTTGTTAGTGGTGGAGCTGCTACCGCTGCTGGTAAAGCAGCACACGCAAAGGTTGCCTGGCAATTTGGCAACAGAAAGCTAGTCAAACTGTTCTCTAACGCTGGTATCAACGTTGGTACTGGTGCTGCCGTTGACTACATCAACAGTGCATCACAAGAGGGTGACAATCTGGCTGGTGTGCTGAAGGAGATGTTTCCTAAAACATTCCACTGGATCAGTAACGACTGGGCAACGCTGGATGGTGATTCACCTGAAGTAAAGCGTGCCAAGAGTATTGCTGAAGGTGCTGGTTTTGGTGTGCTGTCTAGCTTGCTGGAAGCATCAGGCACATTCATACGTGCTGTACGTGGTACCGAAAAGAAGACACGCCTCATTGCTGGACCTGATTCCTCCAAGGCTCTGTTTGATGAGCTGGAACGAGCCAAGTTCGATAAGACCACTCCAGAGGATGTGTTTGGTGATTCTGTCAAAACCCAAGAGGAAGCACTGGATGAGATTGGTGCCTTCCTGCTGAGTAAGCAGCGGGACTTGGCGGAGCCTGTCCCCATCCTTGGGGTTCATGATGCCTTCACTGAAGCTGAGTCTGGTGTACGGACTGCTGACCCTGGCGGTGTGTTGGGTGCTGCTGTTGATGCTGCACGCATCAAAGGCAACATTGATACCTCCTATGGACGGCTTGGAAGCATCATCACTGAGGCTGCACGTAAGCACGGTCTAGAGGCAGACAACCTCACCAAACGCTCTGTAGTTAATCAGATTGTCAAAAACATCAAAGCTGGTGGTAAATATGGTGCAGAGCTGCCTTCTGGTAAAAAGATTAGTTTTGAACAGATTGATGCAGCTGGTACTGAGTTGGCAGAGATCCTGATTGATCCTCGTATGGATACAGGGATGCTCAAAGCAACTCTAGATGAGTTCAAAGATATGACTGCTGAAGCTGGCAAGAAACTTACTCAGACTGGCTACAACGCTGTTATGAAGTCACTCAAGCAATATCTTGATGACTACGTGAATATGGATTCAGCTAAGGCTGCTGCCTATCTTGTTACTTCTGAAGCTGGTCAAATCTCTGATATTGCTGAAGGTGCACGATATATGGATGGCACTGAAGCTGTAGCTAGAGCGCAGGAACAGATCCTTGACCGCATGGAATATCTAATGGTTGAGAAAGGTGTTGCTGCTAACTATTGGGGTACTTCTCTTAACTACCTCAACACCTACAAACGTTTTAGCAACGATCCCAGGCTGCTTGCTGCCTCTGGTGGTAACCCTCTGGATGACACTGACAAAGCCCTTGTACGCATTGTCAGCCGTGCAAAGAACGCTATTGAGTCCCTGCGGTATATGTCCGCAGAACGTCCTCAGTTCCTTGTACCGCTACAGATGGCGTACGAGTTCTCAGATGGCAACATCGACACGCTGTATAAGCTGCAGAACTTCATCCATGAGAGTCTGCCGAACGTAAGGAAAGCGTTCCTCGACTTCCAACCCGAGATCCCTAACCAGATCATGCAGGGTGTGTGGAGCAACATCTACAACTCTGTTCTGTCTTCCACTGTTACTCCTACCAAAGCTGCTCTAGGTAACTTTGGTGGTTTAGTTGCTAAGCCAATCACCACAATGGTTGGTGCTATGGCACGAGGTGACTACAAGACCATTCGACGCGCTTCATATCAATACGCTGCAATGAGCGACACATTCACCAAAGCCATGAAGCATATGGCTTTTGTGTTTGGTAAAGCATCCCGCGATCCAAACAGCGTTTCTTACATCGTCCGTGATGACATCGTTACCAAGAATGAGGAGACGATGCAGCTGCTGAAAGCTAGTGCCGAAGCCTATGTAAATGAAGGTGAGCACGGTCCAATGATGCTCTACAACATTGCAGAGACACTGCAGGATCTAGGCAACAACCCTGTCCTTCGCTTTGGTGCCAACGCAATGACTGCATTGGACGGATTTACCCGATCAGTCCTTGGCAGCATTGAAGCACGTGGTCGTATTTATGACGAGGTGTTCTCTAAAGGCGGTCCTATGCCTACAGAGAAGATGATGAAGGAAGCCTCTGATAAGTACTACGCGGAGATGTTTGATAAGAACGGCATGATTACTAACACTGCCGTTGAAAATGCCAGCCGTGAAATCGCACTAAACCTCGATACCGACAACGTTAAAGCTCTATCCAATCTTGTGAGCCGTGTCCCTGCAATGCGTGCTTTCATCATGTTCCCACGTACATCTGACAACGTTATTCAGATGTTTGACAAGTACAGCCCATACTCTCTGTTCACCAAGAACTACAACAAGCTTGCCTACGGGAAGCTTGATGACATTGCTGGTGATGACCTGAAGAAGCTTGCGGCTGATATGGGTATTCCAGAGGATGAGTACATGGTTACCAAGCTGCACCAGCTCAAGGCTGAGGTGCTTGGACGGAAAGCCGTGGGTACTGCTGCTGTGATGGGTGCTGGTTTCCTGTTTATGTCAGACCGCCTGCGTGGCAGAGGTCACTATGACAAGGAAGTACAACGCACACGGGGTAAGGACTGGGTTCCTCAGACCGTACAGATGGCTGATGGTCGTTGGTATGACTACAGCTGGATGGGTCCTGTTGCTGACTGGATCAGCCTTACTGCTGACATCTTTGATAACGCAGACACTCTTGATGAGTTCTCTATGGAGCAGCTGCTCCGTAAAACCACCTTTGTGCTCGGTGGCAGCCTGACTAACCGCTCCATGTTTGCTGGGGTTGAACCCATGTTTGACATGTTTGCTGCTGGTAACCCTGGTGCCTGGCGTCGGTGGGCTGCGAACTTTGGTAGCAGTCTTGTGCCTTTCTCGGGTGCACGTAACCAGTTGGGTCAGCTCCTGGCTCCTGGTGTGTACGAGCTTGAGAAGGAGCTTGGTGACAACATCAAGAACCGCAACCGCTGGTATGGGGTACTGAACCCCTCTGCTGCACTGCCTAAGTCCTATGACTGGCTTGACCGCCGACAGGTAGGCAACAACGGTTTCTGGACAAACATCAACAACGCCTTCAACCCCATGAAGGTGGCAGATGGTTTGAGTGAGGAACGTCAGTTCCTGATTGATGTGGAGTATGACTCCCGTCCTACATTCTTCAAGTCAACCAAGGGTATTGAGTATACCGCTGAAGAGAGAAGCGAACTATTCCGTTTGATGAGTGAATCTGATACTTTGCGTAATCGGCTACGTTTCATTATGAAGCGCAAGCCTGCTAAAGAGTTCCGCAGACAGATCCACGAACAACGAATTAACAACGGCAACAGGGTTGACCAAAAACTTTGGAACCGAGTACATGCCGACATTACCGCTGCCATGAGAGCTGCACAGCGTGAAGCAGAGATGCACTCTGACTTCCAAGCTGTTATCCGCCAACGTCAGTTCCAATCAGGTATCAATGAAGTAAGACAAGAACAAGGAAAAGCACCCATCTTCCAATTGCAAAATCGATGATTACTTATAGATGGCAACACAAAACTTATACGCAGGAGACGGTACCGCCAACCAGGTCTTCAACCTAACATTTGAATACTTAGACGATAGCGACATCAAGGTAGAAATTAAAGACACTACCTCTGATGCAGTCGCTGTCCAAATAACTAAAGATGCTACTAATGGCTGGGAGCTGATTACCCCTACGAGCATTCGTATGAAGGGTACGCTCCAGCCTGCCTCTACAGATAACGTCAGGATCTATCGTGAAACAGATATCAGCAGCAAGGCAGTGACCTACGCTGCTGGTTCTGCTATCCGTGCACAAGATCTAAACAAAGCTAACGACCAAGTTATCTTCTCTGTAGAAGAATGGCGAGACCAGCGCGTACCTCTGTACAACGCTGTGTTGCCAGATGACGTGAACATGGGAGGCAATCAGATTGTCAACCTTGGTGCTGCTAACAGCGATGATGATGCTGTTAACCGTGAGCAACTAGGTAACCTGATTGCACAAGATATTAGTGATGACACTGCTCAGGGTTTGCAGATCAACAAGTCTACTGGGGGATCTAACTCCAATGACTTGGCTACTTTCACTATCCGTGATAGCTCTAAAACTCAAAAGGGTAGTGTCACCATCAATGAGGGTGAAGGTATTGATGTTACCTACACCAACGGTGACGCTGTAATCAGCGGTGAAGACAGCTCCAAATCCAACAAAGGTATTGTCTCTATTAACGAGGCACACGGCATCGGTGTGACCTACACCAATGGTGATGCTGTCATCTCTGCTGATAAGAGCACTGCTAGCCAACAAGGTGTAATTCAGATTACCCCTGCAGCTGATGCTAAAGGAAACCCTATCCAGTTTGTACGGCCTGCTGATGGTGAGCTGACACTGGGTATCCCAGATAACTCTATTGATTTAGATAAAATCAAAGATCTGGACATCATTACTGAAACTGAACAGGATCAGGCAAGCCCTGCTGTCAGTGATACCAACATCATGAGTGCTGCTGCTGCAGCTAAGCGTAACGATGTTATCTACCAAGCAACTGGTCTTGATCCTACTGCGCCATCTCCTGGTAGCTGGCAAATCGGTAAGTTGCTGTATGACGCAAGTGTTGGTAACGAGGTACTTAAGATTTGGAACGGTAGTTCTTGGTCTAATGTTGCCGCAGGTGTACCTGATATCCCTGCTACAAACAGCATTGTTAGGTATGTAGATGCTGTTAATGGCAGTGATCTTGCTGGTGTTACTGGCTTCTTTCCAAACCAACCGCTTCAATCTATCAAGCAAGCTGTTGATCTAGTCAATGCAGACAGTGCTCACGGCAGTATTATCGTTGTACGAGCAGGCGTTTACCAAGAAAGCCAGATTGACATCACAGCTAATGATGTTTCGATTGTTGGTGCTGGCTTAAGGAGTGTCTTTGTACAACCTACTCTGGCTGACCAATATAAGGTTCTATTCAGATGTAATAGTGGAACTCTGCTAGCCAACATGACCTTTGTTGGTATGAAGGCTAACGGTACACGTGGTAACAGCACAGATGATCCTGGCGCTCCTTATGGTCTACCTGAAGAGCAAGGTTGGTGTGCTGGATTCTATCCTGGCTGTGTAATTCGGAAAAGTCCGTACATTCAAAACTGTACTAGCTTTAACGACAGTGAAATCAGCAACAGCGATATATACAACCCTACAGCATTAAATACTGGAACTGGCGGTCTTGGTGGTGACACCACTTCTGAAATGTCTGGTGGTGGCATCCTTTGTGATGGCAACGAGCCCGCTACTTCTAGTCCACTGCGTAGTTTTGTTGTTGATAGCTTTACTCAAATCAACCTTAATGGTCCTGGCATTCTCTGTACCAATAATGCGTACGCACAGCTAGTCTCGTTCTTTGGCACGTTCTGTCACTACCACGCTAAAGCACTTAATGGTGGTCAACTTAACCTCAGTAACTGTACAACTGACTTTGGAACCTATGGTCTGATTGCCGATGGTAAATCTAGCTCTGCTGTAATTACTGGTCAGGTTGTTGGTAATTATGCTGCTGGTTCTCCTAACAACAACCCTAATACCAAAGTTGTACTTACTATTAACAACCTATCTAGTCAAGGTAATTTTCAAACCAATCAGCCAGGTCCAACCCAGCTGGTAACGATTGGCAGTCAAACTTACATGATTTTGGAAGCTTCAGCAGTTAGCAACAATTCTTGTACTATTACACTCCTGAACCCTAACGCCAACCAAAGAAACCTTGATGATGGTTTAATTGATGCAATCAATAATGGTGATAGCGCTTCATTCTACTTACAGAGTTACATCTCTACTGGTGGTCATACATTTGAATTTGTAGGCGCTGGCACTGATTACAGGGCTCACCCTGACTTTGGTGGACAAGCTGTTGCAGCAAACCAATATAAAGAACTTGGTGGTACCGGTACTAACTCGGCGTTCAATGGCGGTAAGGTTTGGCTATCAGCTACTGATGAAGAAGGTAACTTTAAAGTTGGTGATACGTTTGCGGTTGATCAAAAAACCGGCTTTGTCACTATTGATCCTAGCTCTGTATCTACCAACCTTGTCTCTGACTTGACACCACAACTTGGTGGTGACTTAGATCTTAACAACAGCGATATTACTGGTACTGGTAATATTGATATTACTGGTAATATCACTCATACTGGGGACATCACTACAACTGGCGATATTTCAGTAACAGGTGCGGTTTATGTTTCGTCTAGTGTTGGATCTGGTCCGAAGATTGATAATACCAGCAACCATACGTTAATGATTAGTGCTAATGCAAACGGAGGCGTCGAGTACAAAGGTACTACTCACGTTTTCAAAGATAATACTGGTACCGAGGAAGCGCGGTTTACCAACCAAGGTTATTTAGGAATTGGTACCTCTTCTCCCGCTGAGGAAATCGAAGTAAGCGGTAATCAAGCACATATCCAAATTACAAATACGAATAGTAATGGTGCAGGTGGTCTTAAATTCAATAGTAATAGCGCCAAAATTGATTACCATTCACCAGGTGACTTTTTTAGATTTTTCCATACTGGAACTGAGCGTTTCCGTATTGCTAGTTCTGGTCAATTTGGCATCGGCGGTGCTAACTACGGAACAGCTGGTCAAGCACTTGTCTCTAACGGTGCTAGCTCTGCTCCCTCTTGGCAAAACGTTACCCTAAGTCCTCTAACTGCTGACCTTGATGTTGGTGGTTTTGACATCATTAGTACAAGCAACGGAAACATCGACCTTACTGCCAACGGCACTGGTCTGATCCGTGTTACTGAGAACGGTCTAAGCCAAGTACCTATCGTTACTCAACACGATATCGGAACTGCTAGTAATGAGATCCCATTGAACCAGTATCTCGGTACTGCTGCATTCCAGG
>Ga0181577_10002827_pt1 | contig 13493 bp, 8 predicted proteins | sample 101ome_21_FD_132468 | JGI IMG/M metagenome (GOLD analysis project Ga0181577, IMG submission 132468) | Coastal salt marsh microbial communities from the Groves Creek Marsh, Skidaway Island, Georgia - 101413BT metaG (megahit assembly) | ecosystem: Environmental > Aquatic > Marine > Intertidal zone...
CTCATCGGTTTCCCACGATCTGGGTAAATCCATGTTCAAGCCAGACATGTCTGAAAAGTCTGAATTGCGCCTGGCTCGGCTGGCAGCTGGTGGCGCTGTCATTCTGGCTGGTTATTTTGGTATCCATCCCCCAGGTTTTGTGGCCCAGGTCGTTGCTTTTGCCTTCGGGCTTGCTGCGAGCAGTTTTTTCCCTGTGATTATCTTGGGTATATTCAGCAAGCGAACGACCAAGGAAGGGGCCATCGCCGGTATGCTCACGGGTCTTGGGTTCACAGCTGGTTATATCTATTATTTCAAATTCATGCATCCTGAAGCAGGGCCTGAATCCTGGTGGTTGGGGATCAGTCCCGAGGGAATTGGGTCGCTGGGCATGGTGATTAATTTTGTTGTGACCTTGCTGGTGACTGCCATGACACCACCTCCTCCTAAGGCAGTGCAGGAGCAAGTCGAAAACCTTCGCTATCCTGCCTAGGCCTCACTCAAGCGCTGCATTCATGCGAACTGATCATTCTATGGGGCGATCTCCTTCTATCCGCTGGTGGCCAGCTATGGTCCTACTGTTGGGTTTTGCTGTGGCCATGTGTGTGGTTTGGGGTGTGATCGATCAACCACGGCAATCCAGCAATATCGCTACAGCGGTTATTTCCATCATTACCCTGGCTCTTCTGAGTCTCTGGTGGCTTCTTTTTTCAAGAATTAAGCTCAGTTTGCGGTTTGTTAGTTTTGCCGTGGTGCTTGGTTTAGGATTTGTTATTTCTCGGCAGCTTGAGATCGTGGGGGTATCGGGTGATCTGGTCCCAATCCTTGGTTGGCGACAAGATCAGGCACCGGCTACTGAAGATCTTAAAGCCACCGTCACTGAAGGAGCCGTGCAGGATATTTCGGAGCCGACCCTGTTGGAGACGATGGATTTCCCGCAATTCCTTGGGCCAACCCGTGACACACAGATTGCTCTCAGTGTTCGCGACAAGATCAATGTGGAGCGGGAGCCAGAAAAGCTCTGGCAAGTGAACATGGGGGGTGGTTGGTCTGGATTCGTCGTGCAAGGCGGTCGGGCTGTGACGCAACAACAGAGGCAAGACCAGGAAGTGGTGAGTTGTTTCGATCTCGGATCAGGTCAAGTCCTCTGGGAATCGACCTACCAGGCAGCTTATCAATCGGTGATTGCGGGGGATGGTCCAAGGTCAACGCCCACCATCGCCAATGGCAAGGTTCTTTGCATGGGGAGCACGGGTGAGTTGAGTTGTTTGGATCTGGTCACCGGTCAACTCCTGTGGCGGCATCATGTTGTCAATGATAACGGGGCTACGATACCTGAGTGGGGTTTCAGCCCATCACCCTTGGTCGTTGATGACGAGGTGATTGTCCCAGCGGGTGAGAAAGGATCATCAGGCCTTGTAGCTTACAATCTGGAGGATGGTAGCCAGCTTCGTGCTTACCCGTATGTGAAATCCAGCTATAGCTCCCCGATCATGGCGAAGTTGGGTGAAACCTCGCAAATCATCTACTTTTTTGAGGGTGGATTGGCGGGTTTTGACCGAAACAAACCAGAACTGCTTTGGAAGATGGAATGGGGGTCGGCTTATCCCGATGTGGCAGTGCCTATCCTCCTGTCTGATGAGAGACTCTTTATTTCAAGCGGTTACGGAGTGGGTTGCGCCTTGGTGGGACTACAGAAGGAACCTGATGCATGGCAAGCGAAAGTGACATGGAAGGGACGCTCCATGAAGGCCAAATTTAGTAATATGGCTCAGCGCGATGGGTATATTTATGGATTGGATGACGGCATCATGGCTTGCATTGAGCTAGAAAAAGGGAGGCGTCAATGGAAGGAAGGTCGATTTGGTCACGGGCAAATCCTCATGTTTCAAGACGCCATGCTTGTGACTGCAGAAGATGGTCGAATCATTTGGATGGAAATCAATCCAGATGAGCCCAAAATCTTACAACAGTGGCAGGCCTTGGAGGGAAAATCATGGAATCCACCTTGCGTGGCTTGGCCATACCTCTTGATCAGAAATGATCAACAAGCCATTTGCTACCGCCTCGAAGGATAAGTCCCATCAAATTAGGTTCGCGGTTTTCTCCCTGGAGCTTTGAGCCATATTCTTTTTGTGAACCAGTATCTTTTCCTGTAGAGCCGGCTGTTGTGCCCCGAGGATGGCGATTGCCAGGAGTCCAGCGTTGTGTGCGTTGCCTATGGCCACGGTGGCGACGGGTATGCCAGCAGGCATTTGCACAATGGAAAGAAGGGAATCCATGCCATTGAGAGCCTTGGATTGAATCGGAACGCCGATTACTGGAAGTGGGGTATGGCTGGCCACCATGCCTGGGAGGTGAGCCGCCCCGCCCGCGCCTGCAATGATGACTTGAAGGCCTCTCTGGTGAGCGCTCTCAGCGTATTGGGCCATATCTCCCGGTGTGCGATGGGCTGAAACGACTCGGCATTCATGGGCGATCCCAAACTGAGTGCATACCTCCGCTGCAGCTTTCATGGTAGGCCAGTCTGAGTCGCTTCCCATGATGATTCCAACCACAGGCGACGCATCGTTGTTCGGTGCTGAAGATCCCATGGGGCAATTCTCCATTACCCATGCGCCGGCTGGCAATCCAAAACCAAGCACTTCTGATTTCCTTAATGGTTCAAGGCGTTTCCTCTACCAAGCTTTCGGCTGAGTGAGAATGGGATGGGGGAAGCTCAATCGATTCCCATTGTTGATTCAGTTGCTGCAACTCCTTGTGGAGCTTTTGATAATGCTTTTCAAGATCTTGAACCTGCTCGCGCAGTGTTTGGAGGGTCTGAGGTGGCGCCAATTGCTTTTTGAGATTTTCGATTGCCGTGGTGGCTGCCTTGTAACGTTGATCTTGGGGATCTCCGTGGGTCCAATTACTCAGTATGGCCACCGCCGAAGGATCCTGCAGGTTTGCCAGTGCCCGCATGGCAGCTACTTGGATGGTTTGCTTTGGGTGATTGAGCTTGCCAGCTATGAATCCCAGAACCATGGATTTATCCTCTTGGTGGCGTGCTAGAAAGCCCAGTGTTTGCAGGGCTTCACCCATACCGCGAGTGCTGAATGTGTCTTCCTTTTGCATCAAACGCTCGAGGATGGGCATGATGAAAACAGCATTGTCCTGGATTCGCATGGCCGCAATGGCGCTTTCCCCGATATGATTTCGATATGAGGGCTCTTCCAGATAACGCCCGAGTAGGGCGACAATCTCTGGATCATGATAGTCTGCAATAGCTCGCAGGGCGGTAGAAACAATCCGCGGATTCCCTTCGTCCTTGAGCCTTTGCTTGGCTGCTTCCAGCGCCTTCGGGTGGTAAAAACCAGCGATCGCCTGATCAACCGCCTGCCTGACGCGAGCATCAGATTGCTCCCTTGATGCGATGAGGATGTCTAGGGCTTCCTGGGAGTGAATATGTTTCAGAGCTGCGGCACTTTCGGCTCGAATGCCCCAGAAGGGGTCTTCCTGCAAACGCTTGTTGAGGGCTTCCAGGACCCTGTCAGAGGGGTGATCCTTAAAATGGTTGACCGCACGGAGTCGTCCTGTCATGTCCAGTGGGTTTTCGACTTGTGCTAGCCATAGTTCCATGGGTTTTTGAAAGGAGACCTTGGCTAGAAGCGCTTGGTTGGGATCGAATCGAACCTGCTCTGGCTTGCTCGGCAATGAAAAATAAAAGTCTTCGCTCTCTTTCGAAATGCGGATGACCTGATCGATGTCCTTGCCGCTGCATCGGAAGCGAATGGTGGCAGGCACTTCAAAAAGCATGACTTGATCACTCACCTTTTGCTTTTGACTGATGCTGATTCGTGCAAGCCGAGTTCGGGCATCCCATTGATACTGCAGGCTTAGGTCAGGATGTCCTCCGTGGTAGACGTATTGATCAAAAAAACGATCAAAAGAACGACCGGAAAGCTCTTCGATGACGGCATTGAGATTTTCGGTCACAACAGATCCATAGGCGTGTTTCTCCAAGTAAGTATGAATGCATCGTCGGTAGAGTTCTGGGCCTAGTTGTGAGCGCAGCATGTGCAGGATCCAGCTGCCCTTGGGGTAAGCCCGGTAACCAAACTGCTCCATGGGGTCGTTGAATCCTCGATCCACTATGGCCGTTGGGTCACTGTGGCGATCCAAGAAACCTGCGGCGTTTTTGTGCATTTGGTAGGCGAAGGCGTCCTTGCCATGCAAATGCTCCTCAAACAAGGCGTCGTAGTAGGTTGCAAAGCCTTCGTTAAGCCATAGATGGCTCCAATCCTTGCAGGTGACGAGATCTCCAAACCACTGATGGGCCAGCTCATGTGCCACAAGTCCCTGGCTTGATCGAAGATTCTCTGTCGATACGGTAAAAAGCGTCTGATCTGTTAGGGTTGTGAGGCTGGTGTTTTCCATGCCACCGGCCACAAAGTCATTGACGCATACCTGATCGTATTTGTCCCATGGATAGGGCACGCCTATTTCATCCTCAAAGAATGCCATCATTTGAGCGGTATGACGGAAAGATTGGGCTGCTTGCGCTTGTTCAGAAGGTAAGGTCCAGAAAGTCAGGGGAATGTCTCGATAGCTGTCCTCGATTTTGACAAAAGGCCCTGCCACAAGCGAGACAAGGTAATTGACATGGGGTTTGTCCTGCAGCCATGTGAAAGCTGTGAGATGGGTTTGCTCGTTTGCGATTTGCTCAATCAGCTTGCCGTTGGAGAGGGCGATCATGCCATCGGGCAAATGGCACGTAATCTGAGAGGTGAACTTTTCGTTTGGGGCATCAAAGCAAGGATACCAGTGGCGTGCTTCGATGGGCTCCCCTTGGGTGAAAAGGTGTGCCTCACAATCTTTGTATCCCATATCGGGTGTGCGGAAATAGAGCCCTTTTTGTGGTTGAGCACGATGCTTGATGGTCAGGGTCGCCTCTTGGTCGACGCCTACCTCTTCTGCAAACAGGATGATTAAATGAGTTTCGCTTTGATGCCATTCGGCGACCGCGTGACTGCCCTCAACGGCACTGACAGTGATTCCCACGGCATCGAGTTCCAGTTGAATGAGGGGATCAGCGATGGGCTTAAATTTCCACTGGGTCGAACCAGCTACTGTTCGCTTTTCAAAATCAGGGGTGACATCGATTTGAAGGTGCAGCATGTCGACGCGTCGGCTTGGGGCATAACGTTGTGGGTCCGGCGTCATCGAGTCATTCAGGTAATGGGAATGCTTGGTGCAATACAGCGCTTGCTCAAGCAACGCTTCAGCTTGCGTAAGAGGCAATAGAGACAACACCAATAGGCCCAGTGCCCAGTGATGTGAGCCGATGGATCGGGTTGCCCTGTTTTGGTTGGGTTTAAATGAGTGATGCATGGGTGTCTGGGGTTGCTTGGGTTGTTTTATTCGAGTTGGGCGCCGTTGTCTGGTGGCATTTCCAGATGCCACTGAAGTAACTTAGGTAGCAGGGTGGCTACGATCTCTTTTTTTGAGGCGGCTAAATTGTTTGTTTCACTCGGGTCGGTTTGCAGGTCGTAGAGTTCCACCTGGGACCCATCGTATTCGCAGAGAAGTTTCCAATGATCTGATCGCATTGCCAGATCAGGTAAATCGGTGACCCCATAAAATTGATTGCGGTCAGGAGGGCGACGAAAGAAAAGGGGCTTCGAACGAGATTGCGACATTTTGCCAAGGAGTGCCTGAGTCATGATTTCTCCATCGAACTTCGTCGTCACGGGCGGTTGCAGGCCTGTGAAGTCAAGGAGCGTGGGAACCAGATCGATGGCGCTGAAGAAGCTTTCCCTATCAACGCTGCCCGAGTGGCTGATCCATGATGGCCCCCATGCGATCAGGGATGAGCGAATACCTCCTTCGTAAAGATGGGTTTTGTATCCACGAAAGGGCCCTGCGCTGCCAGCGCCTTGCTCAGGACCATTGTCCGAGCAAATCAGCACGAGGGTATTGTTAGAAAGCTCAACATCCGAGCGTAGGTGATCAAAGAGTCTTCCAAGTTGACGATCCATCTCCTCAAGCACGCTCAAATACTTGGCACGCTTGGTTTCAGCCCATCGATGGGTTGGCGGCCAAAATGGACTGTGGACATCATCCGGCCACACATTGACGTAGAAGGGTTTCTGTTCCTTTCTGGCGTGTTCGATGAATTCTATGGCTTCGCCAACGAAACCACTGGTCAGTTCTGAGCGTAGCATCCATCGGTGACCAGGACCGAGTCGTTCAGCCTCTGCCCAGATTTTTCCCGGGGTCTTTTGTCCGGGTTTCAGGGTAAGCGGGAGTAGTTTTGGCCCCATCCCTTCAAAATTGGTTAGCGAGGTATCAAAACCATATGCAGTGATCGGGGGAGCATCGTCGACGTCGCGCTGCCCTCCCATGTGCCATTTACCGAAATGACCCGTACGATAGCCGGCCTGTTGAAAGAAGCGTGCCAGCATGGGCGCAGCGGGGTCGAGCCATTGAGCCATGCCTCGCTTCTGGTTCATGGCCCGATGGGCTAGGTAGGAGGTGATTTGCCAGCGTTGTGGGTATTGGCCGGTTGAGATTGCTGTGCGAGATGGCGAGCAAATGGGTGAATTGACGTAGAATTGCTCGAATCGAATGCCCTCCGCTGCCATTTGATCCACATGGGGGGTGCTGGCATCTTTATTCCCGAAGCAGGAAAAATCACCCCATCCCATGTCATCGATAAAGACTAAAACGATGTTGGGCGAGGTGGCTGCCTGCAGCGGCCATGCTAACCAGAGCAGGCAATGCAAGCCGAGTGCAAGCAGACACTTGCTCAACAGGGGTTGGCTGATCATGGGGGACATTTAATTTGAGTGGTGAGAACGAACCTTGCGAAGATAACTTTGATAAAGTGTTTGGATCAATGCATGAGGTTCATGCCAACGATGCTCTTCCAAGGCTTTGATATGAATGATTCCATGGGTGCTGAGTGTCAGAAAGAGTCCCTCTGATTCCTGTAGTTCTGCCAGCTTGCAGGAATGCTCACAGCATTTGATGCCCAATTCTTTAGCCATCTCCATCACCAATCCTCGCGTGGTTCCCTCCAGTAGGCCGTCTTCCAGAGGGGGGGTCAGGATTTTCTGCCCTTGGATGATGAATAGATTGGCGCATGATGATTCGGTCACATGACCTTTTTCGTTGAGAATCAGGGCATCCTGGAAACCTGCTTGAGTGGCCTCCATCCTAGCTGCGATTTGAAGCCATTTATTACACGTCTTGACGGTTTGGTGAGGGAGGCCGGATCCCGTACGGCAACTGGCTACATTGAGGGACCACGATAGGGGTTCGATGGGAAAATCATTGTCGATGGCGTGCATCCTGATGATCAGGGTGGGATCAGGGTGAGAGGGAGGGCTGTAGCCGCGTCCGCCTGGCCCACGGGTAACCTGGATCCTGGCAATCGCATCCCGCACTGCATTACGATCGAGTAGCTCTTGAAGGTGGTGCTGCATGGCGCCGCTTTCCTCACTGATTGGTAGGGCCATACTTTTCATCCCACGCTGGAGGCGACTCCAGTGGTCCTCCCAGAATAACGGCTGGTTTTTCCAGATGCGTAAGGTATCAAAGAGCCCATCCCCATACAGAAGCCCTCGGTCCAAGGCTGAAACCACAGGCTCCGCGACGGGATGGATGCTTCCGTTGGCCCAGCAAAATGGGAGTGCGGAGGGCGTTGGATTGGTTGGTACTTTGTCTGTCAAGGGATCATCAGGGTTTTATTGGGAGAAACTATTTGTGACTGAGTCACGACAAGTTGTCTGCTCATTTACTTGATGGGATCTGGCGCAAAGGCCCGAGCTATAAAAACCAACCCTTGCGGTATTCTTTGTGAAGTAAATCTCTCGCCTTCCCAGGACGAGCGGTGTTGGCAGCCTCGACAATATAGTCAATGGATTCCCCGCTGCGATAAGCGACACTTCCTAGAAGGACAGCTTCTGTCAATGCACCCCCATAGTCAAAATTACAGGTTGTTTGGCCACCCTGTCGAATGGCCTCTGTCCACTCCTTGTGGTGCCCGATAGAGTCTTGAATATGCACGCTCGGGGCAGGGATTTCGCTAAAGTCATCCTCAGGGAGAAGTAAATGCTTGCTGTAATTTGAGACCAGCATGCCCTTGCTGCCAATGAAGAGCTGCCCGCTACCGAAAGGGAGTTCCTTGCCATCTGCGGTGCGTAGTGACTGGACTAGTTCTGGGGTCCGATTCCCGTGCCAGGTGAGGTGCAGGGGCCCTTTTCCCGGACGAGGGTAATGATAGTCGACTCTCAACCAGGGAGGGGTGGAGACGGGATTCCGTTCGGGGCCGCTTGCTTCGATGCGCGTAGGCTGTCTCAAGTTAAGCGCCCAGTGAACGAGATCCATGTAGTGGCAGCCAAAATCTCCAAGACGTCCGTTGCCATAATCCCAGAATTGTCGCCAATTGAAGGGGTGGGCGCCTTCGGTAAAAGGACGCTCAGCTGCAGGCCCAAGCCAAAGATCCCAGTTAAGGTTTGCCGGGGCTGGGGTGTTGTTTGTGAAGACTCCATTGGAATAGGAATGACCGATATTCACCCAAACGTGAACACGATCGACTTCTCCGATACTGCCGGACTGAATATGTTCTACCACACGCCGGTAATTGCTGCCCGCATGGATCTGGGTTCCCATTTGGGTGATGAGTTGGTTTTGCCGGGCTAAGTCACTGAGGACTCTGGCTTCGTGCACTGTGTGGGTCAGTGGCTTCTCGCAGTAGACGTGCTTGCCCATCCTCATGGCCATGGCCGCTGCTGGGGCATGAGTGTGATCGGGTGTGCCAACCAAAACAGCGTCAATCCGGTCCATTTCCTTTTCCAGCATGACACGGAAATCTTGGTAAAGTTTTGCCTGAGGGTATTTTGCCGCGGCTTGGTTCAGGTTGTTTTGATCCACATCACAAAGCGCGACAAGGGCTTCATGGCTGACGCCTGCAACATTAGCAGCAGCCCGCCCCCCAGTGCCAATGGCAGCTATGCGTAACTGCGCGTTAGGGGATGATTGGGCCTGGCTGATCCAAGGGAAGGTCAGCCCAGCTGTTGCCACGCCAAGGCTCAGGCCTGCGTCCTGGATGAATTGGCGACGGGAGCGGGTATGGAAGGGCTTCATGGGGCTATCCTCGGGCGACGGGCTGGCTAAGAAAAGCACAAAATGGGTGCGATCTGCGTGAGGTGTTTCAAGATGCCAAAAGGGCAAGTAACCTGCTGCTTTGAATTCCTTAGGCTGGGGCTTGTTTGCGGATGAAGAAGTCTGCGCATCGCTTGGCCGTCGGGAAAACCTTGTGAGGATTGCATCGTCCGTGCGGGTCAAACACTGAGCGAAGATCCTTCATTGCCTGAAGGTCATGTTCAGAAAATTGACGTTCCATCAGGGAGCGTTTTTCCACACCGATGCCATGCTCGCCGCTGATGCTGCCTCCCAGTTCCAGGCAGCGCTCCAAAATGGCTTCACCAGCCTGGACCGCACGGGCTGTTTGGTCGGCATCGCGTTCATCGAAGAGCACAAGCGGATGGATATTCCCATCCCCGGCATGAAAGACATTGCAAATGCGAAGCTTATACCGGGAAGAAACCTCCGTAATGTAATGCATGATCTCAGGTAGCTTGGACCTAGGAACCACACCATCCTGAGTGAGGTAGTTCGGGCTGATGCGCCCAATGGCTCCAAAAGCCCGCTTACGGCTTTTCCAAAGTTCGGCCCTTTCCTGAGCGCTTGCTGCGCGACGGATTTCGCGAGCTCCCTGTTTGGTGCAAAGAGCTTGAACCTGCTCGGAGTCCAGCTTGGTTTGGAGTGAATCTCCATCCAGCTCAACAATCAGAATAGCGCCAGCATCCAGGGGAAACCCGAATTGATAGGCCTCCTCCACAGCGCGGGTGATGAGGGCATCCATCATTTCGAGTGCCCCAGGGATGATGCCATCCCGGATGATTGCCCCAACCGCTCGGCTGGCTTGCTCCACACTTTCAAATACGACCAACAAGGTTTCATAACACTCGGGCTCGGGCATGAGTTTGACCAATACCTGAGTGACCACACCGAACATGCCCTCACTCCCAATGACGGCTCCCCTGAGATCGATGCCGCTATGGTCTTCTCCCTCATCTGGATGAACCCCAAGCCACAGTGGCTCTCCATCTGGCAGGACTAATTCAAGCCCCAGCACATGATTGGTGGTGACGCCATGCTTCAGAGTATGTGGCCCCCCTGAGTTGGTGGCGACGTTGCCTCCCAACGTGCAAGCATACTGACTGGATGGGTCCGGAGCATAATAGTAGCCCCCTTCCTGAGCCGCACGCGTGACCCAGGCATTCACGCAGCCGGCTTCGACCAAGGCGCGTTGGTTCGGCAGATCCATCATCAGAATCTGCTGCATCCGTGAAAGGCACAGGACGATCCCACCCTCCACAGCCAGGACCGCGCCACTCAAACTTGTGCCTGCTCCTCTGGGAATGACTGGCACTTGGTGGGCGTGGCAGAGCTGCATGATTGCAATCACCTCTGCTCGGTTGGCTGGTAGCACGACCGCAGTAGGGATTTTTTTCTCCAAGGTGAGGGCATCACACTCATAGACAATCAGTTGCTCCGGTTCAGCGATGAATCCCTTGTCCCCTACAATATCTCTGATGGCTTGATTTAGGTCGGTCATGCTGAGTTACAGGTTTCGGTATACAGGTGCTTAAATCTGCTAAAAATCGCAAAATGATGCAAAGGTCATAAAGATGGCACGAGACTAGCTGGAAAATTGCCAGAAAGGAGTTGGTTGTTCAATATGGTTATCAAGATGCAAAATACTAGGCCGTTGAGCTTACTACGACGACTGCGTGATGTCAGGGCATTGTGCACTGGGCTGGCGCTCACAGTGGGTATGTTCAGTCAACTTCTAGGTCAGCAACCGGTCATCACTCATTTCAGACTTGAGCAGGATCAGGTCAGTCTTGCCGTGGAGATCCCTCGTGGTCTGGGCCACCTTCAGGTTCTTCAGTCTGATTCCTTAGACGCGCCCTTTGATGAGCTACTTTCAGCTGGGGCAGTGGCGGGTCAGGCGGGGCAGGCAGTGTTCACACTGCCAAAGCCAGAGGGAACCACCTTTCTGACTGTTCGCGGCCTGATGGCGGCCACCCCTCCCAATGCGCCCCTGATGGGGAGGCCGTTTTTTTCCTTTGAGCCTAATGGGTCATTCGGCGAACCATTGAATGAACGCGAGAAGGTGTTTCACACACTCAACCGCTTGGGGTATGGCCCTTCTCCCACTTCTGTTGCTTGGGTCACCGAGCACGGTCTTGATACTTATCTGGCCCAACAGCTTGGTGAAATCCCCGCCGCCCATGAGGAAGATTACCGACTCGAACAGGCGATGGATACGCTGTTTAGCACTTATCGTCCGGGCAAAGATACGTATTTGATTGCTGATGGGGATCGGTGGGACCTCAAGAAAGGGAATGAGGCCCCTCCTTATCAGTGGAACCAGCCCGGTTTCGATGAGGTGTCTCAAGCCAGTGGCTGGCTGAGTGTGCCATCTGGGTTTGGTTATTCCAGTTCGGGCAGTGAGCGTGCCTTACTTTCTACCTTGTTGGATGACATGGAGAGGATTGAAGAAGGTGAGGAGGCCCAAGAGGGTTACCTCAGTTTTTTTGTACGTCACTGGTTTGAAGTGGATGATCCCGCTGCTCTAGGAGGTCTGCTGCTTAAAATGGTTTATGACGATGGGTTCATTGCCTATCTCAATGGGAGCGAGGTGGCTCGAGCCAATATGGGGACCAGCCTCAGGCCGTCCTATCGAGCCAAGGCGTCCAATGCCGCGGATGATCCGGATGAGGCTTTGATAGACATTAGTGAATTCAAATCGCTGCTCGTACCAGGAAGGAATCTCCTGGCCATTGAGTTACACAATACCGAATACACCAGCTCAGATGCCATCTTGGTGCCGGAGCTTCTTACGCGTGACTACCTGCCAGGCCTAGAGCATCCACGCATTAAGGATATTGAATCGCTCCAGCAACTGATTCATGCCAGAGGTATTTATGATTCGCGTCAGCTACAGGCTGTCATGGCTGAATTTTGGGAAAACCATTTTACCACCGATTACGACAAGTTGGTAAGCTACCTTAGCGATATGGAGCAGGAGGATGGCGAGCAGGCATTGTCTGAGCGTCAGGCGCGGGAAGAAGCCGTGCAATTAGAGTATCGAGAATATGCTTTTTTCCATGAACATGCTCTGGATCGTTTCGGTGACCTATTACTCTATAGTGCTACTAGTCCGAGCATGTTGGTCTATTTGGACAATGTCCTCAATCGTGTTGGAGAGCCCAATGAGAATTACGCGCGAGAGATTCTGGAACTCTATAGCTTTGGGGTGGATAATCGCTACACTCAGCAGGATATCGAAGCCTTGGCTCGGTGCTTCACCGGTTGGCAAATCCGCAAGGTGAGGCCTGATCAGGTTCCTGACTTCCCAGCCTCGGCCATTGCACCGCCTACTTTGCCCTCTGCGAGTTATAGCGAGGAGGTGCTATTGGATCTGGGGCCAGGATGGAAATACTTCAAAGGCCTTGCCGAGCCAGTCCCTTGGATCAATAGCATTTCCCCTCGATGGACTCATCAAGACTTCGATGATCAGTCTTGGCTGGATGGAGAAACAGGCATGGGATACGGGGATGGTGATGATGCCACCTTGATAGACGACATGCGTGGCAACTATGCCAGTTTGTATTTACGCAAACATTTCGAACTTCCCCAGGGAGTGGATTTGAGATCACTCCTCCTTGCAGTGAATTACGATGACGGATTTGTGGCTTACCTCAACGGCAGAGAAGTGGCTCGAAGTAATAATATGGAGGGGCTGGGCACGCCACCACCCCACGACGCGCTAGCTACTGGAAATCGAGAAAGCAATCGAGGCGATCAATTCTTTAATCTTTCGAGGTATCATCAATTCTTCAAACCGTATCCTGCGCTCAACACTTTGGCTATCCAGGTGCACAATGTGAATCTTAGCAGCAGTGATCTTTCCATCATGCCTAGGATTGTGCGCTTGATCCCTTCCGCAGACAGCATTTCCCTGGATGATCCCAACGGTGAATGGACCTTCCGGTTTAATCCTGAGGAGCATGATACGGACTCAAAGATTCTTTTTGAAGGAACCGATTGGGAGATCCGTATCCCCGCTGGTCGAGAGGGCCTTGAGGGGCTTAGGGATGCCTTAGATGCCATCGAGATGATGGCCAACCACATCTCAACACGGGAATTTATCTGTGTTAAATTAGTCAACCGTTTTGTAGGGGACGACATTTCCCTAAGGAGTTATCAGGAGGGTAGCGCAAAACCTCACCTGATCCATATGGTTGATCGAGCCATCAGGGCCTGGGAGAATGCCGAACCTCAAGGGCATATCGGCACTGTGTTGGCTGCTATTGTTGACCCAGATACCGTGGGAAATCCTTTTTGGAGTCGAGAGGTATATCGGGCCAAGGTTAAGACACCCGTCGAATACATCA